>Ga0265297_10001269_pt1:0-60000 | contig 61077 bp, 61 predicted proteins | sample Munlanlwell13791_FD_192502 | JGI IMG/M metagenome (GOLD analysis project Ga0265297, IMG submission 192502) | Leachate microbial communities from a municipal landfill in Southern Ontario, Canada - Leachate well 137-91 | ecosystem: Engineered > Solid waste > Landfill > Unclassified... | reverse complement strand
GTGAAGGAGGTGGCAGCCGGCCAGAAAGTTGGCATTTGTTTAGCGGAAAAACACGCTAAGGTCATTGCCAAAGCACTGGGCATTCCTCACCGCCGCGAGTGCTGCTGGCAGGAATAGCTTTTTTCGTTGCTTAATCGCCTTGGGATACAACATCCCGAGGTTTTTTTTATTGACCAAAATGAGAAAAATAAAATAAATTAGGGCTACACAATCTAAAAGCGAGGTTTGCCATGTTCGAGGTCAGCTCTACCTCCGGTCTCACACTCGATGTTCGTCAAGTTTTTTACGCCAGCAGTGCGATTGAGCGCTATCGGACAGCCTGCGGTACGGTGATGCTTTGCGTCGTGACCACCGGCCAGGTGAAAGTCGGCGACGTTCTGAAAATCGGTGACCAGACCGACGAGGTGGTCAGTCTCCAAATCAACAAGGCTGACGTGTCGTTTGCCAGACTGGGTGAATCGGTCGGAATCGGTCTCAAATCGTTGAGCGCGGCTTTCGTGGGTGACATGCTGGGCATGCCCCAAAAGCGGGGGGGTCTTTGGTCGGGTGAATGAAACACCTGACACTTTGCCATTATGGCCCTTGGGATGCAACATCCCGAGGTTTTTTTATTGACCAAAATCTTTTTGTCTGCTAAAATAGCGGCTTCTAGCCCATCCGAAGAATAATCTTTCCAGGCAAAAGGAGCTCAGAGCGTATGGAAAGTCCTAAGACCAAGCTAGTGATATTACTCGAGGTGCCGATTGGTAGAATTTTTGAGCGCCGAGAGATCGATCAACTAGCGCAAACAGCAGTTGTGCCAATTTTAGGCAGTCGCCAGTATCGAATGCTGGCGGCGGAGCATTCGGCTGCTGCTCAGGTTACGGCTTATCTGGCCGCGGCCTTGGATCATTGGGAAATCATTGAGGTCAATAGACTATTGAATCTTGATATTTTCCCACGAAGCGATGAAAATTACCGTGAGCTGTTGGCTTGGCTTACCGCCACAACTCGTCAACACCCCAATCTTGTATTGGTCACCCATCACCCAGTGGCTGATGGCGATTTACCTCGCTACTTTCGAGGATTACTCGAGGACGCCGAGTTTCACCTGGTTCGGCTCTAAGGCTAGCCCGCGTCGTCTATTTGATCGCGGGTTTTTTTATTATTTAATCTGGCTAAAAATGGCTTAATAATCTATAATTAATCCATATGGAATACGCAATTTTTAACGGTCAAATAATACCTAAGGGTAAAGCCACCATTTCTATCGCCGACAAGGGGTATTTTTTTGATTTTAGCGTTTATAGCTCGATTAAGGTGATCCAGGGTAAAATGTTTTTTCCTGATTACCACATCAGCCGGTTATTAGAATCAGCCCGAGTGATCGATCTCGGTCATCAGTTTAACAAGAAACAAATTTTAAATTGGTTAGAGTCGGTAGTTAAAAAAAATAAGATTAAAGACGTTTTGCTGCGTTTAGTTCTGATCGGCGACCCGGATAATGATTCGCAAGCGAAGATCTATATTTTTCCAGTTACCGGCCTAACTTTTTACCCGGATAAAGTTTATCGCGAGGGGATTAAAGTAATCACTTACCATGGGCAGCGGCGCTATCCGAATTCTAAAACCAAAGATTTACTTTTGGGGTTTTTAGCCTATCGCGAGGCTAAAAGACAGAACGCTAACGAAGCACTATTGATTGATAGTGATGGTAATATCCGCGAGGGCACCCAGACTAATTTTTTTGCAATTAAGGGCCAAACTCTGATAATGCCGCCAAAGAGCAAGGTTTTAGAAGGGGTGACCAAAAAGATTCTTCTGGCGGCGGTAAAAGGCCAGTTTAAAATTAAAGAAGCGGATATCCCGTTTAAAAAACTCAAAAACTATGACGAATTTTTTATCACCAGCACCACGCGCAATGTCGTGCCGATCCGCCAGATTGATAGGCTGGTTCTAGGGTCGGTCTTTCCTAAGGTTAAAGTAATTCAGCAACTTTTTAAGGAATATTATCGTAAGCACTTTTAATTTTTGTCTGTTACTTTTTTATAACTAAAAAAGTAACCAAAAAAGTTTTGGGGGCGTTTGAGGCGCGGGTTTTGTTTATCTTCAATCCGTTCTACCCAGCGCACCCCCCTCAGTATTGTCTTAAAAGTCGGGGGTGCGCTTTGGCGCCGCAAACGCCCCCAAACCCCCACGGGGTTAATATTTTTTTGTTATTTTATAACAGAAAATAGGCCAAGGTAGGACTTTTGAATTGTATCCGTCCCAGACTCCGACTGGGTTTACTTCTTAGTTGTTCTAAAATAATTATAGCTATTTGTGACTAGACGGAACATCAAACTAATGTACGGCATCAAGTTTATCGCCACGCTTAATTTTGTTGGGGCGGTGCTGGTGCCGTTTTTTACCAACTGGGGCGGTTTGACCTTTAGCCAAATCATGATTTTGCAATCGTGGTTTATGTTTTGGATTTTGGTTCTAGAAATTCCCACCGGGACCGTGGCTGATTTTTGGGGCCGAAAGATTTCGATCCTTTTGGGTTTAACTGTTGGCGCGGTCGGTGTTTTGGTTTATTCTAGCTACCCCAGCTTTTATGTTTTTTTGTTGGGTGAATTTTTGTGGGCGCTGAGCTCGGCGCTAATATCTGGGGCTGATGATTCTCTAGTTTATGATTCGCTTAAAGAGAACGGCCAAGAGTCTATGTCCAAAAAAGTCCTCGCTCGGCTGGAAAGTTTTAAACTTGGGGGATTAGTGGTTGGCGTTCTAATTGGTAGCTTGATTGCTCATTACTGGGGGCTACGAGCGACGATGTTGGCGATGATCTTCAGTTTTAGTTTAAGCGCTTTAGTCGCTCTATTTTTGGTTGAACCAAAAGTGAAGGATGAGTTAGAAACTAAACGTTATTTTGATATTCTTAAAAGCGGGGTTAAATTTTTTGCTAATAATAAGGCGGTCAAAATATTAACTCTCGATATGGTGGCGATTGCCAGTATTGCCTATTTTATGATTTGGCTGGGCCAACCGCTATTAATGCGCGCGGGAGTGGATATTAAATATTTTGGCTTGGTTAGCGCGGCAATGCTATTGGGTGAGATCGGCATACTTAATTTTTATGATCGGTTTGAAAAACTTTTGGGGTCAAAAAAACGCTGGCTTTTTGGTAGTGCGGTAGTGACTGGTTTATTTTTTATATTAGCAGCCATTAATTATCTGCCTTTGGTGATAATCGCCATAGTTATAACCGCTAGCTTTGGCTTGACCCGTTTGCCGCTTTTTACTAGCTATATTAATAAATATCTGCCTTCGGCCGAACGGGCGACTATTTTATCAACGGTGGCGATGATCCGTCAGCTGGTTTTGGTTGTTTTTAATCCCTTGATTGGCTTATTGGTCGATCGGTCGCTAGCTATTGCCTTATTAATTTTGGGTGTGGCGGCGATTGGTTTTTCCTTTTTTTCCAAGGTGGAAGAAGGGATGTTGTTGGATTAGCTAAAATGTTCCAAAATCATCTGATTTAAGGTAAAATAAGAGTATTAATTATTAAGATAATAATATGAAAAAAGTTTTTCTTTTTTTTCTCTTAATTGGCGGTTTGATGCTATTAGCTGGTTGTGGCCAGCAGTCGTCGGTTACGGTTGATAATGATCAGCCGGAGATGACTACTGAAGAAGCAACAGAAGCAGTTGAGGCTTTTAATGATTTGATGGTTGATGAAACAGCGACTGGCCGCAAGACGGTTAAGGCCTCTTGTAATGTCATCGGTGCCTCTAGCAGTTGTGTTGATTATACCGGGGCATATTGGGAAAATGCCGAATATGCCAAATTGAATTGCGAAGGCATGGGCGACGTGGCAGAGAGAGTTTTCTCAACTAATGCCTGTCCGTACACGGATTATGGTGGTTGTAAAAGCGGCGCTGGCACCCTAATGGAGATGATTATTTGGGCTTACCCGGAAGGTGGCGGTGGCTATAATGACGAAAATATCCAATATGCGGCGATGGCTTGTAATGCCACTGGAGTCTCGGCTTGGACCACCCCGGATGCTGAATTTTTGGTAAATTAGGCGTGGACGGATTTAGACAAAGAGATAATAAGTAGATTTTTTATGTTTAGTCTTAAAACTATCCGTGATATAAATTTAAAAAACAAAAAAATCCTTTTTCGGGTGGCTTTGGATATCCCGCTGGCGGACGGTCAAGTTAAAGAAGATTATCGGATTCGGCAGATTATTCCCACGCTTAATTACTTACTCAGAAATAACTGTTCGGTGGTGATTTTGACTTGGTTGGGACGGCCGGAGGGTAAAGTAGTTAGTAAATATAAGCTTAACCCGGTGGCTAAGCGTTTGGCCCAGCTGATTAAGCAACCGGTTAAAAAAATGGATGACTGTGTTGGCCTACGGGTTAAACAAGTAATCAATAATCTTAAACCTAAGCAGGTAGTGATGTTAGAAAATGTGCGGTTCCATCCCGAAGAGCAGAGTAATAATCCACGATTTGCCAAAGAGCTAACCCAAGGCTTGGATTTGATTGTTTTTGATGCCTTTGCCCAAGCTCACCGGGTGCATGCTTCGACCGTTGGTATTTTAGATTATTTACCCGCTGTGGCTGGACTACTATTAGAAAAAGAAATTACCCAGCTAAGCCGGATTTTTGATCGGCCAGTCCGTCCGGCGGTTTTGATAATTGGCGGGGCTAAAATATCGGACAAAGTAGCCCTGATCACCAACTTAGCGCCGCGGGTTGATAAGGTTTTAATCGGCGGGGCAGTCGCCCATGTATTTTTGAAAGCTCAAGGGATCGAGATGGCCCAGAGTTTTTTGGAAGATGTCTATGTTGATCAAGCCAAGGGCCAGAAAAAAGATTTGGTCAGAGTGGCTAAAGAATTAATCAAAAAATACCGCACCAAGATTATTCTGCCATTAGATCTGGTGGCCGCTCGTAGCGATAATAGTCAAAAAGTGGAGACAATTAACCTAGCTCAAGCCAGAATAAAATCTGGCTGGCTGTATAATGATATTGGGTCACAGACGATTAAGTCTTTTGGTCAAGAGATTGCCAAAGCCAAAATAATTATTTGGAATGGTCCGATGGGGTTATTTGAAAAATCGCAGTTTGTTTTGGGTACTCGGGGTGTCGCGCTAGCTATAGCCAAAAGTTCGGCGGTGTCTATTTTGGGTGGCGGTGACACAGAAAAAATCGTAAAAATGTTTCGGCTTGATGGTCGGTTTTCCCATATTTCCACTGGCGGCGGGGCGATGCTTAATTTTTTAGGTGGGGAGAAACTGCCAGCATTGCTTAATTTAGCTAAGAATCAGCGAAATAAACAGTTTTTCCATTGACAAAACAAAATAGAGGTGTTAATTTATAATATTCCGAATTAGCACCTTACAAAGTCAATTAAGACCCGTTGGCGGGGAAAATATTATTGTAGTGACGACTTTATGGTCATCACTACAGTTTCCCGCTAACGGGTCTTTTAGAGTTTTTATCACGTACACCGAACGAACTGACGCTATCGTGCGTCTTGTGGAGGTTCACATGCTCGATAAAAAGCGGTTTCTGGTCGGAACGTCGCTCAACCCGGCCCTGCACTTCGGAGCAGAGCTGGAGAAAGAGTTCGAGAATTTGACAGGCAAGAAGATCGACGTACCGGCAATCGTGCCGATGGAAGGGAACCTGGGTGATTACATGGTCGAATTGCCCAAGGGGGACCTTCTGGCTTTTGAGGCTGGCGCCAAAGCCAAGCTGCGGATGGAAGGATCATCGCTTAACGTTGCTGCTGCGTTGAATCTGTTTGGCCATCAGGTCAAGCTGATCGGCGCGATCGGCGAAGATCAGTATGCAGCGGCCTTAGTGCGCTACTGCCGGGAGATGGGGATAGACTTCGATCCGCTTAACCGCGGTTCCGAGACCCCGTTTACTCTGGCGGCACGGTGCAAGGCAGGAACCACCCTATTCTGTTACAAGCCAGATTTTAGGGTGGAGGATCCGGCCTTTCTGGCCAAGTATATCCGGTTTGATCAGCCAGACGTACTTTGCTTCACCTCAGTTCGGCCCTCCGAACTGGAACTGGTACGCCGGACATTCGAGCTGGCGCCGGAGGGAACGATCAAAGCCTTCACGCCGGCTATCCGGGTGCTCAACAACCCGGATCATCGAGCCGAGTTGCTGGCCATCGCGCGATTGGCGAACGTTATCGCCTTTAACTCGCGCGAGCTGCGGCATCTGATTCGTAGCGAGGATGATGGCGGTGATCCTATCGACCATCTTCGAGAGGTAGTGGCGATCATCCGAGCTGATGGCCGCCATCAATCGAAGCTGATGGTCATCGAGACCGTTGGCCACAAGGGCGCTGCCGCGGTTTTCGCTGCCCACGGAGCGAAAGACCAATTCTTCCAGCAGGAGGCGTGCTCAGTGCGGGTGGTTGACCGAACTGGAGCGGGCGACACCTTCTTGGCTGCCTATTTGGGCGGTCTGGCCTGGGGCTGGAGCATTGAAAAAAGCCTCAAGTTGGCCGCGCACGCAGCGGCCGAGAATATCCGAGGCGTGGGTGGTCATGCCTTAGTTGATATCATCAACCAGGGCTATACCTCCGTCAACAGTTGGCTGCGGCACAACAGATTGCTGTAGCCCGTGTGATGCTAATTCACCGGCTGCGTCTTCGGACAAAGTCGGTTTTTTTATTAGTACGTAGTACATAGTACCGAGTACAGAGTTTAATTTGGTTTAATTATTTTTTTAGAAAAAATTTGCAGTCGTTGTTTTAAGATATAACCGTTAAATAATAAATAAAAACTATGACTGCAAAAAGTTATCGAGATTTGATTATTTGGCAAAAGGGCTTGGAGTTGGTTTTAGCTCTCTATGAGTTGACTAAAAGTTTTCCCAAAGAAGAATTATTTGGGCTGACTACTCAACTTCGCCGAGCGGCTGTATCAATCCCCTCAAATATCGCTGAGGGTTATGGTCGTCGATCTAACGGTGATTTTCGCCGTTTCCTTTTGATAGCTCGAGGTTCTCTTTTTGAGTTAGAAACCCAATTGTTGATAGCCAAAAAACTTAAAATAACAAAAGAGGACACCACCGCCAAAGTTGAGTCCCTAATGATTGAGGTTTCCAAACTGCTTTATTGTTTTATAAAAAAAATAAAATGATAGTAAGCTATTGTACTACGTACTGTGTACTAAGTACTATAATTGTGAGTTGATTTCCTTAGTCAGCCGATAGTAATCATCTTCTTGAGGCTGGTATTTACCCAAAATCGGCGCCATATAATCAAAATATTTTTGGGTTGGCTGAAAACGGTCATAATCAAAATATTCTTCAGGCAACAGGCGGTAATTCTCTTTCCCTGCCACTTTAGCCAGTTCGATTGAACCAATTTCAATCTTCAGATTTTGGGGATCAGGTCGGAGAACGCAAGCCATTTGGCCAAACTTTTCTTGGGCTAAGAGCTCGACACTTTTTTCACCCAATTTAATTGAGATTTCTCGATCAATATCAATAGGGGAGCCGCTAGGAATGATATTAGCCGGATAAACTAGCCGAGTGTTAATATTTAAAGCATTTTGGATAGTGTGGCGCAAATCAACGGAGATAAAATACTGTCTTTTGACCTGATAACCATCTGTTTGGTTATCATCAAGGCCTTTAAGCGGAGCGTCAAAACGCGCTTCTTGCGCCACCGCCACCACGGCAAAATTGCCGTTTTCTTCGTATTTTTGACTAAGAACTTTTAAAAAATTAGTCAAATTAATTTCTTTTTCAGCTGGCAGTATCAGATCGGCTTGGCCATAAGCACCACTAGCCGCGATCCAGCCGGCATGGCCACCAACTGATTCAATAACAAAAATCCGCGATAAAGGATAAGCCGCGTCTTTTTTAATGTCGGCAACTATCCGAGAGAAGTTGTTCGCTGCTGTTGGGTAGCCTGGACACCAGTAAGTACCAGACAGATCGTTATCAACTGTTTTGGGAATAGCGACGATCGGGATATTTTCAGTTTCCCAAAGCTGGCGCGCGGCGCCTAGAGTATCGTCACCGCCAATAGCAACGATGCAATCAATTTTATGTTCTTTGATCTTGAGTTTAATCTGATCAATACCGCCGGGAATAACAAAAGGATTAGTCCGCGAAGAGCGAAGAAAAGTGCCGCCGTTATTTTTGATGGTTTCTAAATTAAGGTTAGCCAGATCAATAACTTTACCGTTATCAAGTAGAGAGGCCCAGCCAGCGATGCCGCCCAGAACGCGCAGGCCGGCAGTCTTGGCGGCTTTAATCACGCCATAAAGAGTTGGGTTAAGCGCAGGCGAGGTACCGCCACCGGTAAAGACGAATAAAGTTTTATTTTGCAGGTTAGTCATTGGGTTTATTATAACAAGCCAAAAGTCAAAAGTCGAAAGTATATCCCGGGTAGAATTGAGGAATCGAAAGTGATAAATTGACAAAAAGACTTAAATCTTATAAGATAAAAAATCCCTAAAATGAGTTAAAAGGGATCCCTATCATACAGTAAAGCCAGTTTTTGTCAAGAGTAGGATCAAATTAATAGTCACAAGAAAGACCGTAATTTAGACCAAAATCGCGGTTTGTCTTGTGGGTAATTTGACAATGTAACAACACGGCTTGGGCCGTTAGGAGGTTTTCCGATGAGAGATTTTGAACCGACCGTTGAGCAAGGCGGAACCTTCAGCTTTTTTGGGAGCATTGAGGTGATTGCTTGCATCAACGATCGTCGTCCCTGCCCTGTTTGTTGAACCGGTTATGGTCACGACTGTGACCTCCGCCCCGTGAGGGTGGTCGAAACCGGTGAGACATTCTGGGAGTGCTGGGGGCCGGGGTGCATGGGTGATTGCGGGTTTGCTTACCCGCTCGGTTGGACCCAGCAGCAAGGTCAAGAGCTGGCGGCTCGGCGTCGCCGATTCTTAGGTATTGGTTCTGAAGGGCGGCAACGGCTGGCTAAAGAAGCTGTCATTCAGGAGAAAGAAGAGGAAAAGCATGGTCCAAAAAACGGTTAAAGTAGCTGTCAGTGCTGGCGGTAGTGGCGCACCGATTTTGGTCGAAGCGCTGCTTTTGGCGGCTGATAAGTTGGGCATCGGGATCTTCGTCGACGTGATCTGCTCGCCGTGCGATTACGGCGGTGGCACCAAGGACATCCGGCGTCGTTTCGGTATCGGTCCGTTCGCTGATCCGGCCAAGAATGCTCTAGCTTTGTCCGAACACCCCGATCGGGATGCCATTCGACGCTGGCTGACTAGCCGTGCTGATTTGGACATCTTCCCCGAACAACAACGGCGGAGTGGCGAACGACATCGCGGGCAGTCTCACCTCAACGTCCACTTCACTGGCGCGACGATGATGACTGGTTCGCACGAAGCCGCGCTCCGTGAGTTCGAGCGGCAACTGCGGGTTCGTCGTGGCCGGGTGCATTTGGCCAGTTGGGATCCCGACATTCACGTGGACGCCTTACTGAAAAATGGCCAACTGATCTGGGGCGAGGCGGCAATTGATCATCGGTCGAGTCACCGTGGGGTACCGATCGAAAAGATCCAGTTGCGGCCCGAAGCCCCGTTGCCATCACCAGCCGTGATCGAGGCGATCAAGGATGCTGACCTAGTCATCTGGTCATTTGGCGACATCTGGTCGTCACTTGGCCCCATCTGGCTGGTCCCAGGGCTTACCCGAGCGGCCAGAGTGAACTGCGGTCAGCTCCTGGTTTTCGCCAATCTAATGACGAAAACCGACGAGACGGATGGCTGGGGTGCCGCTCAGTTGGTTACCATGGCTGAACAATTCGTTGACCGCAAGGCCGACATTGTCGTCATGGACACTAAGTTGGGCGACCTGGATCCGCAAGTGTTGAGCCGGTACGCGGCTGAAGGTGCCGCACCGGTCGCAGTTGACATCCCCGTCGGCCAGTGGGAAGACCGCACGGTCTTCGGCGGCGACTGGCACAACCTCGATGAGGCTGGGGCACTGCGCCACGATCTGCACAAGATCGCGGGTTTGCTCCAGACGATTCTGGGCAACCTCCAGTAGCCATTCGAACGGTGTAAACTTGGGCAACCCACCCTGAGTCCAAACCGTTCTTTTTTTATTGTTTAGTACCTAGTACACAGTACCCAGCACATAGTGATTTATGACCCAACAACGGTGGGTTTTGAGTTTCTAGGTACTATATACTAGGTACTGTGTACTTTTTGTAAATATGTTAAACTACTTAACAGCCAGCAGCTGGGTAGTTGATAATGGCTGGCGGTTAGTAATTATTTATGTGCGGAATCATCGGCTATATTGGCCAAAAATCAGCCAAAGAAATTTTACTTGATGGCTTAAAACGTCTAGAATACCGAGGCTATGACTCGGCTGGTTTAGTGATTATTAACCCGAATACCAAAAGTGTTCAGGAGATTAAGACCGTTGGCCGGGTGGTCGCTCTGGAAGAAAAAGTTGCCAAGTCAGCGCAATTAGTCGGCAGCGTTGGTATTGCTCACACTCGTTGGGCGACACACGGGCAGCCATCGGAGGTTAATGCTCACCCACATAGTGATTGTCACGGTGAAATTTTTATCGTTCACAATGGTATTATTGAAAATTATCAAGAGCTAAGACAAGAGCTGCAAAAACAAGGTCATCAGTTTAAATCTGAAACTGATTCGGAAGTTTTGGCCCATCTGATCGAACAACATTATCAAGATAATTTAGAACAAGCGGTTTTGGCTAGTCTCAAACTAGTCCGCGGTACTTATGGTCTGGCTGTAGTCAGCGCTAAAGAGCCAGAGAAGATTGTGGTGGCGCGCCAGAGTAGTCCGTTACTTTTGGGTATTGGCCAAAATGAATATTTTGTATCCAGTGATGTATCAGCTATTTTAAATCATACCCGTCAGGTGGTTTATCTAAATGATGGCGAATTGGCCGTTTTAACGCCGCAAGATTTTAAAATTATTACTTTGGACAATCAAAAAATTTATCGTTCGGCTGAAGCGGTTGACTGGGACTTAACTGAATCGCAAAAAGGCGGCTGTGCTTTTTTTATGCAAAAAGAGATTTTTGAGCAGCCCGAGGTGGTACGTAATGCGATGCGCGGTCGGGTTATTTTGGCGCAAGGTTTGGCTAAATTAGGCGGAATTGAGCCAGTGGCTGCTGAATTACGCGAAATTGACCGGCTGATTATTGTGGCTTGCGGTACTTCGTATTATGCTGGTTTGGTTGGTGAATATATGATTGAAGAATATGCTGGCTTGCCGGTTGAAGTAGAATACGCTTCCGAATTTAGGTATCGCAAACCAATCTTGGACAAAAAAACCGCGGTCTTGGCAATTAGTCAATCAGGCGAGACCGCTGACACCCTGGCGGCGATTCGCGAAGCTAAACTAAAAGGTGTTTTGACCTTGGGTATTGTTAATGTCGTCGGCTCAACTATTGCCCGCCAAACCGATGCCGGTATTTATAATCACGCTGGGCCAGAGATTGGTGTGGCCTCTACCAAAGCTTTTACTTCGCAGCTGACGGTGTTAGCTTTGCTGACTGTTTTTTTGGGTCGGCAGCGTAATATGTCCTTGGTCACCGGCCAGAAAATTTTGACTGAGCTAAATAATATTCCGGATCAGCTAGCCCAAATTTTGCAGAACGCCGCCGCGATTAAAAAAATTGCCAAAAAATATAAACAGTACACTGATTTTCTGTATCTCGGTCGCAAATACAATTTTCCGGTGGCTCTTGAGGGTGCATTAAAATTGAAAGAAATTTCTTACAGCCACGCTGAGGGCTATGCCGCTGGTGAAATGAAACACGGGCCGATTGCTCTGATTACGCCGGATTTTCCCGTGGTGGCGATTTGTCCGCAAGATAGTGTTTATGAAAAGAATTTGAGTAATCTCCAAGAAGTCAAAGCGCGCCAGGGCCGGATTATTGCCCTCGCGACCGCGGGGGATAAGGATATCCAAAAAATAGCTGATGAAGTTATTCATTTACCCAAAACACTAGAAATGCTAACACCGTTTTTGGCGGTAGTGGTTTTGCAGCTGTTGGCTTATGAAGTTGCAGTGGCTCTAGGTCGTGACGTTGATAAGCCACGGAATTTAGCTAAAAGTGTGACTGTGGAATAATTATTAATCGTAGTTTGTTCATATTGTCATCCCGACCCCTTCGGCTCGTTCTGCTCGCTTTGGATAAACTCCACTTAGTACATCCGATATGTCATCCTGAGCGGAGTGAGTCCCGATGGCTATCGGGACGAATGCAGTCGAAGGATCGGCTCGATGTTCAAATAATATTATGTTAACCAGGCCGATCCTTCGCGGAGTTTACCCTGAGTACTAGGGAAGGGCTCAGGATGACAGTTTGAGCCTGCCCTGAGCGAAGTCGAAGAGGTCGGAATGACATTTCAACGAACGACAAAAATATGGAGATTCAACAACAAAAAATTACTGCTGAAGGCGTTAAATTCTTCATTGAAGCTGATGGCAAAGAGGTGGGCCGAGCTCATCTGTACATAATGAAGAACGCTTTACACCCCGAGCCATTTGGTCTGATGGAAGATGTTTTTGTTGACGAGAGCTTGCGAGGTCAAGGTATGGGTACGGAGTTGGTTAAGCAGTTAATTGCCAAAGCTAAAGAGCTGGGTTGCTACAAACTAGTCGCCACCAGCCGCCACTCGCGGCCTAAAGTCCACGAGCTATACGAGCGGTTAGGTTTTAAGAACCACGGCAGCGAATTTAGAATTGATTTTTAATAAAGATAAAATAGAAATAACCTTATGGGTAGCTTTATTGAGTTAAATGATACTTTACAGATAACCACCGATCAGGGTTTTCCCGCCGACCTATTGAGTCTTCAAAAGCATCGGGCTAAACCCATTAAGATGGAACAGGTGCAGAACCAAATTTTTGAATTTACTAATAAACCTGGGGCAAGAATTTTTCAGCTGGCGCCGGTTCGTTGTTTTTTAGTCCATAATCTTGATGGTAAATGGTTATATTGGGGCAAAATATTAATTTTAGAACAAACCATCCAAGGTGAAACAGCCGAAGCTAGGACGACCGCCGGTAAATACAAAATTATTGAGATCTATGATCCGATTTATCAAGAACAAATAACTAGGCACGAATCGTCGCCAGGTTTGAGTTATTTCAGTTAGCAATTATTAATCGTTTAAAAATTAGAAATTGTTATATGGCTAAAATTGTCACCATCGGCGGGGGAACCGGCCAATATACTTTATTATCGGGTTTGGCGACATATCCCGATTTAGAATTGACTGCGATTTGCCCGATTTCTGACAGCGGTGGTAACACTGGCCAATATTTAGGCAAAAAGCTGCGGCCTTTAGTCGGCGAGCGTGGCCAATTATTACCGCCAGGGGATATCGGCAAATGTCTTTTGGCTTTATCCTCGCCGGTTTTGCAAGAGCGGTTGATGCATCGAGTTAAGGGCGTAAAAGAATTAGAAAATTATAATGCGATTAACGCTTTATTAGTTGCTTTTTGGCAATTAACTGGTGATTTTCTTAAAGCGATCGCCGCCGTGAGCGAGATTTTGGCCTCAGTTGGGCAGGTTTTACCAGTAGCCTTGGCGCGGGCCAACTTGGTAGCGGATTTGGCTAATGGTCAAAAAATCAAAGGCGAAGAAGCAATCTACAATCGGCTTAATTGTTATCAAGGACGTTGTTTAGCCGCCCCGATTAAAAAACTCTACTTACAGCCATCGAGTTTGGGACCGTTACCATCAGTACTTCGGGCGATTGGGCAGGCTGGTTTGGTCGTTATCGGCCCGGGTTGTCTACCCTCGAGTATTATCTCAACCTTATTGGTGCCTGGTATCACCTCGGCACTCAAAAAAACCAAGGCTAAAAAAGTTTATTTGGCTAATGTGATGGCTCACTTTGGCGAACAGCCGGATTTTAAGCTTTCTTCATTTGTATTGGAGCTAGAAAAATATCTTGGTTTTAAAGTTGATACTATAGTGGCTAATACCGAGCGGCCGGCAGATAGTGTTTTACAAAAATATTGGCGTCAAGATAAAGCTAAAATGGTTAAAATTGATCTGGCCAAAAATTGGCAAGGCCGTCAGATTATTACTGCGCCATTATTAGTAAAAAGCACCAGTGTTCAGTTCAAAGATTACGCTCGTCATGACGCGGCTAAACTAGCCAAATTAGTTAAATCTTTAATTTAGGGAATTAAAACATAAGAACACGAGAACATTAAAACACAAGAACATTAAAGCATCAAAGCAAAATTTATTTTAATGTTCTGGCGTTTTAATGTTTTAATGATTTATGCAGTACATCGCCGACCTACATATTCATTCCAAATATTCACGCGCTTGTTCGCCACTTTTGACTTTGGAAAATATTGCTAAGTACTGTGTTATTAAAGGCGTTGATCTAGTGGGTACGGCTGATTTTACCCACCCGGTGTGGTTTGCACAGATGCAGGAAAATTTAGTTGAAGACACGCCGGGGATTTACAAATTTAAAGGTAGCAGGGAATCAACCCGATTTTTAATTAGTACGGAGGTCAGCTGTATTTATTCGCAGGGCGGCAAGGTCCGGCGGTTGCATATTGTTGTTTTTGCTCCGAGTCTAGAAATTGCCCAAAAAATTAATCAAGCTTTGAGTAAAATTGGCAACTTGAATGCTGATGGCCGGCCGATTTTAGGTTTATCCGCCAAGAAGTTGGCGGAAATAGTTTGGGAGATTGACCCGGAATGTTTAATAATTCCGGCTCATGCTTGGACACCTTGGTTCGCGATTTTTGGTTCCAAGTCTGGTTTTGATTCGCTCAGTGAATGTTTTGAAGAATATACTGATCGAATTTATGCTATTGAGACCGGCTTATCCAGCGATCCGGCGATGAATTGGCGGTTATCTTTTTTGGATAAGATTACCCTGATATCTAGTTCTGATGCGCACTCGTTGCCTAATATTGGCCGCGAAGCTAATGTTTTTAACTTAGGCCAATTAACTTATAATGAGATTTGTGCAGCGATCAAGAGCCGGGACAAGAAAAAATTTCTTTACACAATTGAGTTCTATCCGGAAGAGGGGATGTACCATTATGATGGCCATCGCGATTGCGGCATTGTATTTACTCCAGTAGAAAGCAAAAAACACCAGAACATTTGTCCGGTCTGCAAAAAGCCACTAACCGTTGGCGTTCTCAACCGAGTGGCCGAACTAGCCGACCGACCCGAAGGTTTTGTCCCGCCAAACTCGATTCCTTTTATTAGTTTAGTCGAATTAGATAAAATTATTGCCGAGAGTTTTAATATCAAAAGCCGGCGGTCTAAGGCTGTTCAGGCCGAGTATGACAAAATGATCAAAAAGGGGAAAAACGAGCTGAATATTTTGCTTAATTTAAGTTATGACGAGCTAGGTAAAATCACTACATCTAGAATAGTCGAAGGGGTTAAACGGATGCGCGAATGTCGGCTGATTATTCAGCCAGGCTACGATGGTGTTTATGGCAAGGTTGAGATATTCAAACCCGAGGAGCGTAGTATTAAACAGCAGACTAGTTTATTCTAATTTTTTAGTAATAAACAAAACCCCTGTTGATCCTCAGGAGTTTTGTTTGTTAGATTTTATCTTCTTCTCTTCTTGGCCATCTTTTTCTTACGACGGATGACTCTTTTTTTTCTGATCACCTTTTTTTTCTTAGGCGCCATCTTTCTCTTAGCTACTCTTCTTTTCTTCGGTGCTGGTTTTCTTCTAATAACTTTCTTTTTCTTTTTTACCATCTTAATCACCCCCTTTCTCTTTGGGAGAAAAAATTGTACAAAATTAATTCTCTCAGATTATTCTTACAATAGAACTATATTTCTATTATAAAAATAATATCATTATCTGGCAATGACAATGATATTATTTTTTGTGGATAAGTTTTTTGGAGAATTTTAATTTATTTTATCGTAGCATTCAAAATGGATTTTGTCGTCGTTGAAAATTTCAGCGACTTTGTATATTCCTTTGGTATAAATTTGATTGTCTTCTACGAAGTGAGTCGCCTCCAGAATAATTATGCTAGCAATTGGTCGACTAAATTTACCGCCAGTCGTTTCGGTCAGCGGGACTTCGCCCAACAGCCAAAAATTACGTTGTTCTTTTTTTAAAAACGGGTAGGTTTGGCCAACCACTAGCGGCTCAGGAACACATTCTTCAATTTTCCGTTGGCCGGATTTATATTCAGAGATATTGCGCAAACAAAGCGCCGGGTTAAATTCAACGGCAATGCCCATATTATTTTATTTCTTGTTTATTTAGTTGAGAGAGGATTTTAAACCTTAACTCTTGGTATCTTCTAAATTTATCCATATTTACCACCTTGGTTGATTCGGGATTGGCAAAGTGTTTTTCTAAGTCTCGGAATTCTTCAGTTTCTTTTTTTGGTAAGATTTTTTCTAAATCAATATTGAGCATTGACTCGAGGGAAGCAACTTTTTTATCAACGGCTTGATCTTCATAATGACGAGCGGCTTCGGACATATGTTTTGAATATTTAGTGGATTGTGTCCGCCTGGTCGGACCACCCGTCCGATGTCCATCGGACCGCGGTATTTACCCCACACCTTTATGGACTGTGCCGGACTCGAACCGGCTGCCTCCGCCTTGCCCTTCACTTCGTTCAGGGCAGGCGCCAGCGGCGCGGCATTTATCCCCCACAAAATTATGGACCGATGGGGATTCGAACCCCAGACCCCCGCCTTGCAAAGGCGATGCTCTACCAACTGAGCTATCGGCCCATAATTTTGTGGGGGACCAGATGAGCTAACAGCCCACAAAAGTGTAAAGTAAACTAGGCTATTATATGGCTAATTTTTGCCAAAGTCAATATATTTCATCCAGCGTCTTCTAGCTCGTCCGGGGCGGACTCAATTTGTCATCCTGAGTCCGCTCTAGGCGGACGAAGGATCGGTTGGGTATTCTAATAATATTGGGTTGATCGGGCTGATCCTTCGCTTCGCTCAGGATGACAGAGAGACCAGCTATTACACTCCTTTCAATGACGAGGTGATAATTTCGCGCAGGCCGCGGCTAAAATTGCAGCCGATGATTCGACAGTATTTAGGGCAAGTCTTGATAAACTTTCTTTCATTTGTGGCTTTTTTAAGGATTTCCTTCAAGTTTTGTTTGGTGATATTTCCGACGACACTGCCCTTAAAACAAAGGGCGACATCACCATTGGGATAGATTACCGCATTGCGCTGGCCGGCAAAACAGCGGTATCTCAGAACGTTTTTTGGTTGTAAATAATATTCTTTAATTGCTTGAATATTAGCGGGTGAGTTTTTGATTGACCGATGATCATTTAAAACCCAGTCAAAAAATTTAGTGGCTTGCTCTGGGGTTGGCCAGAGTTTAGCTGGCAGCTGGTTTTGGCGGCGATTTTTGGATTCAGTTGATTCAACGCTCTCATCTAATGGCTGAAGAATAATTTTGGTGTTTGGTAGACCAGACAAATATTTAATCAATTCTGGCGCGCTAGCGATATTTTGGTTAGTAATAAGTAGACCGACTTCGAGTTTAATTTTACTTTGGCTAATTAGTTTAATGGCATTTAAAGCATGATCGTAAGCATCGGGCATGCCCCGTAGGGCGTTATGGACGTCTTTATCTAAACTATAAAAAGAGATTTTTAAAATATCTAAATTAGCATTTTCCAGTTCACTAATAATTTCCGGCGTGATTAATAAGCCGTTAGAATTAAGCGCGACAGTTTGAAAATACTTTAATTCTTTAATCAGAGGAACAACTAAATCGCGGCGGAGTAGCGGTTCACCGCCGTTGATTTCAACAAAGGTTTTTTGAGGCAGATTATTTTTTAGGTCGGCAGCAATCTTAAGCCAGTTATCGAGGTTAAGCTCGTCGGCGGTGTCTTTTTGCCAGATTGAGCACATTTGGCAGCGGAAGTTGCAGCGCCAAGTGACAATCAAACTCAAAAATTCCGGCGGGGTCAGGTAACGGCCGGTAGCGTAACTTAATTCTTGGGTGATTTTTTTGGCGATTTTTTTCATTATTAATAAGTATAACATAATCAGAAAGCATAAAACATCTAAAGTAATTTATATTGACGAATGGATGATTTTGTGGTAAGTTTTTTAATCCTGGATTCAAAATAGGAGGTTTTCCATGGACGTGGATTTAAGAGAGCGCATAAAACGAGCTGGTGGCCGGGCGATTGAAAACGCTGAGGTTGAACAAGCCTTGGCGGCAGCGCCCGACCAGGAACTGGTTGTGTTACTCGGAGATCTGGCTGGTTCATATTGCGTAACCGTTAAGCGAGACGACCAGGCCGGCCTTGATGAATTGAAGGAGGCCAAATCGACGGTTGAAAGATTTGTTACTTCTTTCCTGGTACCACGAGATAGGCTTAGCGAGATTCCTCTTGGTGAAGTTCAGTTTCGCGGTTGATGTAGGATCTCGCACGGAGGATCGAAATGCCGAAACGAGTTATCAAATGGCAGGGATCGGTGTATCCGGTCACCGAAGAGGACGCCATGTCCAGCCCGATGACCCAGCCGCTGGTTTTCCGCGTACCAGATGGAAGCGGAACGCTTCTTTGGGTCCTCACCTGGGGCGAAGAAGAAAACGGCGTGATTCCCGCTGCGAACATCCAGCGGGTCAAGGTCGTGGATCTGAAGGCCGAGTAGGCCAAGATCAATGACCGAATAGAGGCTTCTATGCCTCTTTTTTATATTTTTTTAATCCTTTTTTTAGATTTATTTTTAGGTGAATATTTTATGCTAGGGGAGTAATTCATAATTACTAACCTTATGAAAAAGTTCGCCTTATTTTGTTCTTTGTTCATATTATTATTGCCATTTAGGTTGATGGCGGCTGATTATACCGAAGAGGATGTTTGCCAAGATGTGGAGAGCCAAGTAGTCACGCCAACTCAAGAAACAGTTGATGATCCTCAGGATCAGGAAGTAATTACGGTGGCGAGCGATTCTTGCCAAAACATCAGTTTAATTATTAATGAATTTGTGGCTGATCCAATTAGTGGCGAGGAGGAGTTTATTGAAATTTTTAATAATAGCAGCGAGACGATTGATTTAACTAACTGGACCATGGAAGATGGCACAGCTAAAGCGACAACATTGAGCGGTACGGTTTTGGGCAGCGGTTTTTATGTGGTTAGCAAACCTAAAGGTGTATTAAATAATTCCGGCGATTTGATTGTTCTTAAATGTGCTGGCCAAGTGATTGATCAAGTGACTTATGGCGATTGGGACGATGGTAATTTGGTTGATAACGCACCAGCGGCCAGTGACCCCAATTCCGTGGCTCGTGACTCGAATAATCAATGGCAAGTAACTCAACAGATTACTAAGGGTTTGGGTAATGTGATTGTGCCATTAGTTGATGTTAAGCCCACCGAAGAGCAAGATCAAGAAAATGATGAAACACAAAAGCCAGAAAGCAATATTAATTATCAAGGCAAAGTAGTGCTTAATGAGTTGCTGCCAAATCCGGTTGGTTCGGATGACGCTGAGTTTATTGAGTTAAAAAATATTAGCGACGGGGCAATTGATTTAGTTAATTTCCAGGTTGGGGATTTGAGTCGAAAATATATTTTAAACGCTACTGATTTTACTTCCACTTTAGTAATTGCTGGCGGTTTATTGGCTGTACCGCGATCAGCCAGCGGCATTGCGCTTAATAATGATAGTGAGACGGTTTATCTGTATCAGCCGGACGGTACCGTGATTGATCAAGTGGAATATTCAGAAAGTGCCAAAGAAGGTCTAGGTTATAGCCGTGGCTTAGGTAATTTGTGGCAATGGTCGGCGCTATCGACGCCGGGGGCGGAAAATCAATTAATCACGCCCAATAATTTGCCAGAAATCACTTTGCAAATTACCAAGCCGCGGCAAGTCCAAATAGGTGAGACGATCATTTTTGACGCCTCAGACTCCAGCGACCCGGACGGCGATAGCTTAAGCTTTAGTTGGGACTTGGGTAATGGCCAGACAGCCAGCGAGCCGGTGATTGAGTATAGCTATAGTGAAGAAGGTGAGTTTGAAGTAGTTTTAACCGTAGTTGATAGCTTAGGCGGGTCAGCGGAAGTTAAGAAAAAAATAACGATTTATTCAAACGAAGAAGTTAGCGCCGGTGACCCGGCCATTACCAAACAAAAATGTAAAACCACAATTAAAGTGGCCCTAGCTGAGGTGCGCCAATATCCCAATGGTCAGCAAGTAGAAGTTAGCGGTTTGGTGGCGGTTGAACCGGGCGTGCTGGGTTCACAAGTGATGTATCTCAAAGGTTCGGGCATTCAAGTTTATTTGAATAAAAAAGATTGGCCGGAGATTAAGCCTGGCGACCAAATTAGGCTGACCGGCGAATTAGCCGAGAGTGCGGGCGAGCGGCGGATTAAATTAGCTAGTGGGCAGAACATTCAGGTGCTCAGCCACGACAATCAAATCCACCCCGAAGAGATTAGTGTGATTAGTGAAGAGAAGGAAGGCTATTTAGTTACTGTTACTGGTGAAGTAACCGAGCAGAAGGGGAGTAAATTTTGGTTGGATACGGGCGAAGAAGAGGTGTTGGTTTATCTTAAAACTTCAACTGGTATCAGTTTTCTACGTTTATCAGCTGGGCAGAAGTTAGCGGTGACGGGTATTGTCAGCCAGTACCAAGATGAGTACCGATTGCTGCCGCGGTATCAAGATGATATCAAGTTGATTAACCCGCCAGCGGTGGATATTACGGTGCCGGCCACTCAGAACAGTCGGTTGATTTGGTATTTAACGGCGGGAGTTGTGGTGGTGGGAATGGTTTTAGTGGGAGTGTATTTATATAATTTTAAGTTAAAAAATAAAAATATAAAATAACGATTACAAAATAAAAATATCAAAATTCAAATGTCAAAACAAATCCAAAATCCGAATGACAAAAAGATCTACGATCTGATTGAAAGAACAGCTAAATTTGGTGAGGCAATTATCGGCTTTGTTAAAAAGTTGCCTCAAAACCATATTAATAATTGTTTGGTTAGTCAGTTAGTTCGTTCGGCCACTAGCATCGGCGCTAATTATATGGAGGCAGATGGAGCTAATTCGAAAAAAGATTTTTATTATAAAATATCTATCTGTAAAAAAGAAGCTAAGGAAACAATGCATTGGCTGAGGATGTTAAATAGTGCCAATATTGATCAGAAAGATAATTGCCGGCAATTTTGGAAAGAAGTTCACGAGTTAGTTTTGATATTTTCTACCATCTTGAAGAAAAGATAATTTTAACTTTAAGTCATTTGTCATTGATTTGACATTTGACATTGGGATTTTAGATTTTTTATTTACCAAGTTCGTACTTCTTTATATTGTTTTGCGCGATCTGGCGGATGATGGCTAGTTCCTTTTCGTTATCAAGAAGATGTTTAAATCTTTTTTGAGGTTTAAGATACTCTTCAATTGGTCTGGGCGCGGGTACTTTCATTTTGTTAGTCAGCACGCCATTTTCAAATTCCACTATTGGGTACAGTCCGGTTTGGACAGCTAATTTAGCTAGCTCAATCGTTAAATTTGGTTCATAACCCCAACCCGGCACGCAAGGAGTTAGGATTTGTAAATAACTTGGTCCGGGAGTAGCTAGGGCTTTTTTAACCTTATTTTGAATATCTTGCGGATAGGCCGAAGTTGCGGTGGCAACATATTTTAAACCATGGGCTAAGGCAATAGCGAGCATATCTTTTTTGATCTTAGTGTTGCCAGTCGAAGCTTTGCCTGGAGGTGTAGTGGTCGTGTTGGTATTGGTTAATGTCGCGCCGCTGGCTTGGACGCCAGTATTCATATAGGCTTCATTGTCATAGCAAATATACAAAATATTATCGCCGCGTTCCCACATGCCAGATAAAAGGCCAATCCCAATATCAAATGTCGCGCCATCGCCGCCTTGAGCCACTACTTTAGTGGTGGCATCACCACGAGCACGTAGCGCCGCCAAAACGCCGGTAGCGACCGCTGCCGCATTTTCGAAAAGACTATGGACCCAAGGTAGCCCCCAGGCTGATTCGCCGTATTTCGAAGAATAGACTTCAGAGCACCCGGTCGCATTCACAACCACAACATCTTTGTCTAGCGCTTTAGTAACATGTTGGATAGCCAAAGCTTGGCCGCAGCCAGCGCAAGCAGTGTGACCAGGGGTAAAGAGATTATTATGTGGCTTATCAGTCATAATTATGATCTAAGGATAGACAAACTTAACGTCAGTGTTTTTAGTTTTAACGTCTTTTATTATCTGTTCAATTACACTTGGTGTAATATCCTTGCCGCCTAACCCGACTATAAAACTTTGAATTTTAGCTTTAGTCTGACCAACTAGAGCACGTTTAATATCAGTGGCCAAAATTCCTTCTGTACCAAGTGAAATTGATTTATCAACCACGCCAATGTATTTGGCTCTTTTTAAATATTTGATCACCCCTGAGTCTGGAAATGGGCGAAAGGTCTTAATCTTCAATATGCCAACCCCTCGACTCCCCCTCGCTTTGCTCGAGGTCGCTCGGGGCAAGCTTTTTAACTTTATAACTTCCTTTATTGTCCCCACCACTGATCCCATCGCCACTAAGATGACGTCCTCATTACCTTTACCAATATATTCTACCAAGCCGTCACTCTGTGGTCGTTTGAATTGTTGTTCAAATTTTTTGGCGGTTTGACTGATTACTATTTGACTTTTAATTAAATCGTCGTGTAGTTCTTGGCGCTGTTCCATATAGGTGGTTGGGGTAGCAAAGTAGCCAAAAGTCCGCGGGTTCTGCGGATCAATATAAAAATCTTTGATTAATTTATAAGCTGGCAAAAAAGCATCAACTTGTTTTTGGTCTGGTAGGTCGATATTTTCGTAGGTGTGAGTTAAAACAAAACCGTCGACGTTGATCATAACCGGTAGGTGGGTGGCTTCGGCGATTTTGTACGCTTGGATGTGTAGGTCGATTGCTTCTTGATTATTTTCGGCGTAGAGCATAATCCAGCCGCTATCGCGAATGGTTACGGCGTCTTGTTGGTCATTCCAAATATTGATTGGCGCCGAAATTGCTCGGTTGGCGCAGGTCATAACCACGGGCATTCGCTGGCCGGCAATATTAAAAATAACTTCGGTCATTAGGAATAAGCCTTGAGAGGAGGTAGCGGTATAGACCCGAACGCCGCCGATTGCCCCACCCAGGACAACAGAAGCGGCGGCAAATTCGCTTTCGGTATTAATAAAATCATAATCTGCATCGTCGTCAGCTTTGAATTTAGCCAAATCTTCGACAATATGAGTTTGGGGAGTGATTGGGTAGGCCGAGATCACTTTAGGCCGACACATTTTAATAGTCAAAGCAATCGCCCTTGACCCTTCGAGTATCTTTTTCATAAAAAAATTATAGCATTTTTGCACTGTCATTGCGAGTCCTTCGACGGAGTTTATCCTGAATGAAATGAAGGACTCAAGGCAGGCTCCGCGAAGCGATCTACGGGATTAACCACTAGATTGCTTCGCTCCGCCAGTCGGCGGAGCTCGCAATGACGATGGGTATAATTTAGGGAATGGTTATCCACGGTTGAGCCGAGTTGACCCTTGATTTAAAGTCATAAATACTCTATAATACCCTCTAACGTTTTTAAACTCTTTATGTCTGATAAAATCAAAATTCGTGGTGCTCGCGTCAATAATCTCAAGAATATTGACTTGGACATCCCTAAAAATAAGCTAGTTATTATTACCGGTCTTTCTGGTTCTGGTAAATCGTCGCTAGCTTTCGACACTATTTTTGCTGAGGGTCAAAGGCGTTATCTTGATTCACTGTCGTCTTATGCTCGGCAGTTTTTAGGTGTGATTGAAAAACCAGATGTTGATTCGATCGAAGGCTTATCACCAGCGATTGCGATTAATCAGCATAGCGTTTCGCATAATCCGCGTTCAACCGTTGGCACAGTAACTGAAATTTATGACTATCTACGTTTGCTATTTTCCAAGATTGGTAAACGTTATTGCCACCAATGTGGTAGTGAGGTGACCAAACAGACGTTAGAACAAATTGCCAATAAGGTTATTAAGCTGGCCAGTGGTGATTACTATTTGATCGCGCCGGTCGTTCAAGGTGAAAAAGGGGAACACAAAAAGACATTGAGTGGCATCAAAAAATCTGGTTATTTGGGCATTCGGTTGGACGACAAATTTTATCCGGCCGATGAGCTGGAGATGTTGCGTTTTGATAAAAAAGAAAAACACAATATTGATATTGTTTTAAGTAAGATAAGCCTTAACGAAAAGACCGATGGTAAACGGATCAGCGAGCTAGTTAAAATCGCTTTGGATTTGGGCAACGGTGAGATCAAGCTGCAGAAGATTAATGGTAATAATGGTAATAACAACCTAATCATTTTTTCTCAATTCTATACTTGTCCTAGCTGTGGTATTACGCTGTCCGAGATTGAGCCGCGAACTTTTTCTTTTAATTCGCCGCAAGGCGCTTGTCCAGCCTGTGCCGGCCTGGGCGTGAAGATGGAAGTTGATCAAGACCTAGTGATTACCAACAAAAAATTGACTATTGCTGAGGGCGCAGTAAAACCCTGGGTGCGTTTGGTTGGTGGTCAGACTGCCCAGTTTAAGCTGCTCGAAATGGTCGCTAAAGAAAACGGTTTTACTATTAATAAACCGATTGAGCGATTGACCAAAGAGCAGTTATCGGCGATCCTTTATGGTACGGGCGATACCAAATATGAAGTTGGCGGTCAAACCATGACTTATGAAGGTGTTGTGGCACAGCTGGAACGCCGCTATAAAGAGAGTGATTCTGATTTTATGCGCCAAGAGATAGAGGGCTATATGCGGTCAATGGTTTGTCCTAGCTGTCAGGGTCAGCGACTGCGGACTGAGGCGTTATCGGTCAGGGTTGGCGGTTATAATGTTGCTCAAATAGTGGCTCAGAACGTTAATGACGCCGAGATTTTTTTTAAAGGGCTGGATAAGGTATTAGATAAAAGGCAGAAACAAATCGCTCAACAGATTGTTCGTGAGGTGTTAGTTAGATTAAATTATCTACGCGGTGTTGGTTTAGATTATCTAACCCTCGATCGGACGTCGGCGACATTATCTGGTGGTGAGGCCCAGCGTATCCGTTTGGCCACTCAGGTTAGTTCATCGCTCTCGGGCGTAATTTATATTTTGGACGAACCGTCGATTGGTTTACATCAAAAAGATAATGATAAATTGATGGCTACTCTCAAGTCTTTACGCGATCAGGATAATACAGTAATTGTGGTTGAACACGACGAACTAATTATCCGTCAAGCGGACGAGATTATCGATGTTGGCCCGGGAGCTGGCGAGTATGGTGGCCAGATTATTGCTCAAGGTACACTTAAGGAGATTTTAAATAATAAAAAGTCATTAACTGGTCAATATTTATCGGGCAAAAAGCGGATTGATCTACCGAGCGAATATCGCCAGAATACTGGAAAACATTTGGAAATTATTGGAGCAGATGCGTTTAATCTAAAAAATATTAATGTTAAATTACCGCTGGGCAAATTTATTTGTTTAACTGGTGTTTCTGGTTCTGGTAAATCGACTTTGGTAATTGAGATTTTGGCTAAAGCTTTAGCACAACATTTCTACCGAGCTAAAGAGCTGCCGGGTAAACACAAAGAAATCCGTGGTCTGGAACATATTGATAAAGTGATTTCGATTGATCAATCACCAATTGGCCGTACCCCGCGTAGTAACCCGGCGACTTATACTGGCCTATTTACCTATATTCGTGATCTATTTGCTCAGATACCCGAGGCTAAAATTCGCGGTTATGATGTTGGTCACTTTAGTTTTAATGTTAAAGGTGGCCGTTGTGAGGCTTGCTCGGGTGATGGTTTAGTTAAAATTGAGATGCAATTTCTCTCTGATGTTTATGTTGCTTGCGATGAGTGCCGCGGTCGACGTTATACTCCGGAAATTCTGGAGATTCACTACCGCAACAAGAATATTTCTGATATTTTGGACATGACCGTCGCCGAGGCCAAAACCTTTTTTTCGGACAAACCGATTATCTACGAAAAATTAAATGTTTTGTCAGAAGTTGGTTTGGGTTATATCAGGCTTGGTCAATCGGCCACCACGCTATCTGGTGGTGAAGCGCAGCGGGTTAAATTGGCAACTGAGCTTAGCCGACGCTCAACCGGTCAAACGTTATACATTTTGGATGAACCGACAACCGGTCTTCATTTTGATGATATTAAGCGTTTATTGGCTGTTTTACAAAAATTGGTTGATAAGGGTAACACAGTTTTAGTAATTGAACACAACTTAGAAGTGATCAAAAACGCTGATTGGGTTGTTGACCTGGGGCCAGAGGGCGGGGATAAGGGTGGCGAAGTTGTTGCTCAAGGGACACCAGAAGATATTATTAAAGAAAAACGGAGTTATACCGGAAAGTATTTGAAGGAAGTGCTTAGATAGCTACAAGTAGTAAATAGCGAGTAGTAAATTAAAAATTCCCCGAGTGGAGAATTTTTTGGTGGGTATTTTTTAAGGGGTAGTGGATTATAAAATGACGTCGTTTTTGGTCATATCAACCAGAGAGCCAGTACAATCTTCAGACGGAAAACCGTCAGTGCTAGAAAAAGTGCCGGTTTCTAATTTTTCTAGCAAGTCAACAATTTGATTATAGTCAGTAAAGGGGCAGCTCATCTCTTTGCCGATTAAGAAGGCCGTTGACTCGGTGGAAATTTTTTCTTGTTCGGCTATTTGCTCTTCGGTGACTCCAGCGGCTAAAGCTTGCTCACGTATTTCTGGTGACATTTTTACTTCCTTAGCCAATATTTTTTCGTATAAAATACAGTTATTATTTTCTTTTTTTAGTTCTAAGTAGATTTTTGTTGTATCAATTACGCCAAATGGCCCCATGTCTAACGAGATACTATAATTTAATTTGGCCGGATTGCAGATTCTGGCTGCCTCGATTAGACAATCGATGTTGGTGCTGCAATCTTTAATTATCGGCGTTTCTTGGTAAGCAACTAAAGGATCGTGGCCACTATCGATTTCTTGCTTGTCGTTATAGCTATCACCGTCGGTGTCGGCTTTTTGTGGGTCAGTGCCGTATTGCGCTTCTTCAGCGTCGGCCAGGCCGTCGTTATCTGAATCTATTGGCGACGTCGCGGTAACCGTCTGGTTGATATTTGTTTGGTTAGTTATTCGGTCGGTCATCGTGTTTGTATTGATGTCCTTTGAGTCAGAGCCTGGCAAATAGCCATATTGCCAGAGAGTGGCGGCCGCGGCCGCTGCGACGATGAGCAGTAGCAGTATGATGATTAAAATTTTTGGCCAGCGGCTTTTGGGCGCGAGCTGGTTTTGGTAGTTGTTTAAATTGGAGTTGTCCATTTTAGTTGCTAATTAATAAATATTATAAAAGCCCCTTGACGGGGCTAATATATTATTTGAGTAATTTTTCTTTGAGCCGTTTGCCCCAATCGCGGAGGTAGAAGAGTTTAGCGCGACGAACTTCGGCTTGCTTAATCGGCACAATTTTAACCACATTAGGGGAATTAAGCGGGAAGATTTTTTCGACGCCGATTCCGCCAGACACTTTGCGGACAGTGATCGTAGCGCCATCTTGCTTGCCATGCTTGTAAGCTAAAATCATACCCTCAAAGATTTGGATTCTTTCTTTTTCTTCACCTTTGGTGTTAGTTTCCCGGATCTTTTGGTGAACCTGAATAGTCATGCCGGGTTTTAGATTTAGTTTAGCTTCAACTGGCGCAATTAGTTCCTCGGCGGCCGCTTCAGTTTTGGCTTCAGTCGCTGGAGTGGCTGCTTCTTCAGTTTTAACTTCTGGGGCAGCCTCAGCCGCTGGTTCAGTAGGGACTGGAGTTGCGCTAACGTTAGGTTGATCAGTAGTTTGTTGTTCTTCGGACATATTAAATTGCTAAGTTGATTAGTGGGCCTATTTTAGCTAAAAATTTATTTAGTGTCAAGGGAAGACAGATGGTGTTTAATAATTTTGATTATCCGTTTGACTGTGTCAGCCATTTTGCCATCGTGGTTAATAATTCTCCGATCATAAAATTTGGCTTCTTTTAGCTCATTTTTAGCATTAATTAGTCGTTTTTTAAATTCGGCGCGGGTCAGCGGGTCGCGAGTCAAGAGGCGCTGTTTGATCCGGGAGATTTTATCTGGTTTCAAAAAGATAGTTAAAGTGCCGGGAAAGGTTCTTTTCATCACCTTGGCCCCGCGCCACTCTAGATTAGCGATTACATTAATACCTTGGTTGAGCCGGTTAGCGATGTCGTAACGGTTGGTACCGTAGTAGGTATCGCGATTATGAATATGAATATACTCCAAAAATTTTTTTTGTTTGATTTGACGCTTAAACTCGGCGGTGGAAACGAAGTGGTAATCACGATGATTAACCTCGCCTGGCCGTGGTGGCCGAGAAGTAGTGGTCAGAGTAATCTGGGTTTTGGGCAGAATCTTGGTTATTGCTCTGCTAACTGAAGTCTCACCCGAGCCAGTAGGCCCAGCGATAACGATTACAATTCCCCGATGATTAGTTTTTCGCATACTTATAATCTGCAGTTTACTATTGCTTATTAACGGTTGGCTTAAGTTGTTTTAAATAATCTTCTAATTCAATAGGTAAGGGGCAGGTGAATTCTTGCCATTGTTGTCGGAGATCATAGAAGCCAAGAGTCTGGGCATGGAGGAAAATTCGATCTAGGGGGTGTTTTTCTGGTTTTTGTTTTTTGATTTTATATATTGTATCACCAACTAATGGGTGGCCCAGGGCTTTAAAGTGGACACGGATTTGATGAGTACGTCCAGTCTTGGGGTACGCTTCAACTAGAGAATAGTTTATGTAATATTTAGTTACCTGATAATTGGTAATAGCTGGTTTACCGTCTTGGCCGGTACTGCGAGCAACCATTAGGCCGTTTTTAGACCTGGCGATTGGAAAATTAATCTCGCCACTTTCTGGAGTAAAGTAGCCGTTAGCTAGAGCAATGTATTTTTTTTGAACCAACCGGTTACTAAATTGATTTTTGAGATGGTCAAACATCTTTTTATTTTTGGCGACTACTACTAAACCCGAAACATCTTTGTCGAGACGATGGACGACGCCCGGTCGGCTTTTATCCTCGCCGACTTTTTTGATGTTGGGGAAGCGGCTAGCAACTTTTTGGATTAAGGTCCCGGTTTTATACCGATTATCTGGGTGGACGGGTATACTGGCGGGCTTATTTACGATCAGGTAGTCGGGAGTTTGAGCAATGATTTTAAGGTCAAATTTTGGCAGGTGATTAGCCGCGGCTCGCTGCTCACGGCTGGTGGCTGGTAGTTTATTGTCTGCTGTTTGCGGTTTGTTTTTGGTAATAGTTATTTTTTCGCTCTCTTTAAGAAAATGATGAACGTTAGTTTTTTGATCATTAACTAAAACCAATTCTTGTTTAATTAGTTTTTGGATTTGGGATCGAGATAAACCCAATTTTTTGGTTAAAAATTTATCAAGGCGCTGGCCAGATTGATCGGTGGTGATTTTAATCTGTTTAGTCATTACTTCAATTTTTTTATAAATTTTTTAGCTTGGGTGACGCTGGTTATTTTTTTCTTAAGTTGTTCTTCGCGTAGGAGATTGATAAATTTACCAACCTTGGGGCTGGGCGGAAGTTTGGCTAGTTGCATAATCTGGTCTCCATTCAATAATGGTTTGGGTAGGGTTTGTTTTTTGTTTTTACGTAGCTTGGATAACTGTTGTACTCGTTTATTGAGCTGTTGAAAATGATTAATATAGACTTCACCCTTTTGGGGGATAGTGGAAATTCCGTCCAAAAAGAGCAATTGTAGTAAGTCATCGCCAGGCTTATCCGAGAAAAAATATTTTTCGAGGGTGGTATTTTTGATTTGAGCAATTGGACCGTGGACGGCCAGCATGTGATTTTTAGCTAGCCAGGCGACTGCGTCGTCGTTGCAGTCAATATTTTCATCTTTATATGAATTGAGCTTTAATCGTTGGCAGATTTCTTTGGCTTTCTGGCCACCCAAAACGTCATGTTCGTTAAAACGGATCCGGTCAGAGCCATGTTTTTGGGGCGTTTTTATCGTGGTTGGTTTGGCAATATCATGAAGGATGACGCTCATAATTAAATTGATCGACGGTTGATTGGGGAATTTTTTTTTGTATCTTGTCGAAATTAGGTTTTTTAGACACAAAATAGTATGTTGCCAAACGTCGCCTTCACTGTGCCAATTAGCTGGTTGTGGGCAGCCTTTCATTTTTAGTAATTCGGGGATCAATTGTTTAAGCAAACCCGATTTGTCTAGTAGGTTGAGAGTCTCTAGGGGGTTAGTATAAAAAGATTTTAATAGTTCTTTGGCAATAGTTTCGCGCGGAACGATAAATTCACCCGAGTTTCTGTTATTAATATTTTTAGCTAGTTTTTTAATAGCTAGCCAAGTTTTAGGTTCAATTTTGAAGTTTAGTTGGCTGGCAAAACGGATAGCCCGGAGCAGACGGGAGTAGTCTTCGGCGAATCTTAGGTTGGGCTTACCAACAGCGCGGATGGTTTTTTTCTCAATATCTTTTAGACCATCGAACGGATCGATTAATTGGTCGTTGATCAAATCATAGGCTAGGGCGTTAATTGTAAAATCACGACGAGACAGGTCGTCATTAATTGATAATTTGTAGTTAGTTTGAACTTTAAAGTCTTTATAACCGCCAGTTTGGTCGATTGAGTGCTCAGTGCGGGGTAGGGCAATATCAACTTGGTATTTAATATCTGATGTTTGAAATTTAAATACGCCAAAATTTTTGCCGACCAGATTGACTTTACCCCAAGAGTTAAGCAAAGCTTCTAATTTTTTTGGTCTGATATTGCGCACCAATAGATCGTAGTCTTTGCATTTTTTACCCAAAATTAAGTCGCGCACCGGGCCGCCAACCAAAAAAACTTGGCTCTGAGGCTGTTGTTTGACCAGCCGTCGGGCCAGCTTAAGAATCTGAGGGTTGATTTTTTTAGTGATTAATTTCATGTATTTATTATCTCAACTGGGTAGCTAGCATGATAATGAGTTCATAAATTATTCTTCGCTTCGTTCTGTAAAGGCACTTTGTCTCTACGGGGCTCGTTTAGGATGAGAGTATTTTATAATCCATAAAATACTCTCATATTGTAGCATATTCGTAGGGGTAGGGTAGCACGGCGTTGATTTTTTGAAAATATTTGTTATAATAGCCAAAGTTAAATCCTGGGCCTGCCCCCTACTAACTTCAATTTCGAGCCAAAATTAGCAGAAGATAAAAGTTAAAGTTAGTGGGGGGCATGTAGCTCAGCGGTTAGAGCGCCACCCTTATAAGGTGGATGTCGGTGGTTCAAATCCCCCCATGCCCATTAAAAAGTCTAAAGTTAAAAGTTGAGAGGTTTTTGTAGCTTTTAGCTAACCTGGGCGGTTAGCTCAGCTGGTTAGAGCGTCACATTGACATTGTGAAGGTCACTGGTTCGAGCCCAGTACCGCCCACCAAAAAACAGAGGTTGATTCTCTGTTTTTTGATATCTAAGCGGTTTTATTCAAATGATGTTTTTTTTATATAAATTCAATTTTTTAAAAGAGGGGACGATAATTCTTCTTGATTTCTTCTAAAACATTTTGCTCAGCTAGCGCCAGGTCATTACCGGTTAGAGTAAACTTGACTAGGTTTTTGTTGCCTTGCGGCGAAAAGGTTTTTAAAGCTTCTAGCGGGTCAAAAAGCCCTAACGATTTTACTAAACCGCGGATTTGGTGTTCATCTCGTTGATAGATTAAAACAATAACCTCGACACTAGGGATACTGCTGATTAGTTCATCCATAATATCCAGTAAGTTTTGTGAGGAGGTGCTGGTCTGGGCAAAGTCAGCCAGATTAACTGTTACGGAGACTAGTTTGCCGTTGAAATCTTGTTTAAGCTTGAGTAGAATTTTGCCCCAGAGTTTAAGGGTTGAGAGGTCGCGATTATAGTAAAGGTTTTTAACGATTTCGGCCCGGCGAGCGTTGTTTTCGATCAACTGGCTGGAAATATTCAAAGTTTTGGGTGAGATCATGCCGGTTTTAAAGCCTTTAGTTTTATCAATAATTCCCGTGAGCAAGCAGGTATTAATATCGGCATCGAATAAGCCCTCGTCCCATTTTTGGATCAAGTTATAAATGACGCCGCAGCTTGAGCTGGCAGTTAGGTCCACCAAATTGATTTGGCCGTATTGTTCGTTAGCGGGGGAGTAGTCAATATTAATGATTGGTTTTTCATAAAAGAAATCGCGATGGTTGGTATAAACTTTGCCTAGTGACTCCAGTTCAGGGGTGTCAATAGTGATAATTAAGTCATAGAGCCAGCTAGAGAGGGTGGCTTTGACGTCTTGCGGGCCAAAGTTATCATTTTTGGGAGTGATATAGATTTTGAGTTGACCGTCGGCTAAATCATAGCTAAAGTCTTCGACTTTAGTTTTGGTTTCATCAATACTGATAATCATTTTACGAGGGTTGCGGAGTTGGCTTTGGACAATCTCATTTTGGGGTAAAAATCGATAGGATCGGGGTAGAACAAGGTTATCACAAACGATGTCGGCTTTTTTGCCCAGTTTTTTAAGAATCAGAAACAAAGCCAGGGCCGCCGCGAGGCTATCGCCAGCAAAATACTTCTTAAAGACGATCAACGGCTTTTGGCTGTTTTTTAAAGCTTGGATCGTTTGTTCTTGGATGGTTAACGGCATAAAGTCAATTATTGTATAAAATAAGCGGTAATAAGTCAAGGTTTTATTGAAATTAAGCGAAAACGTGCTAAAATAGAAGAATAGGAATTTGCTACTTTTTTAGTCATAAAAAAGTAGAGAGAATAATTTATTGTTTTATGGAAAAAGCTTACGAAGCTAAAAAAATTGAAGATCAGATTTATCAGACTTGGGAGAAGTCGGGATTTTTTAATCCAGATAAATTACCGGGCAAAAGAACTAAATCTTTTACTATTTCTATGCCGCCGCCGAATGCCACGGGTACGTTGCACGTCGGCCACGCCATGATGTTAGCGATCCAAGATTTATTAATCCGTTACCAACGAATGTTGGGTAAAAAAGCACTGTGGTTGCCCGGTACTGATCATGCAGCGATTGCTACTCACGCTAAGGTTGAGCGGTTAGTCTTAGAAAAAGAGAATAAGACGCGTCAAGAGTTAGGTCGCGTCGAGTTTGTCAAACGAATCGAGGAATTTGTTAATCAGTCACGTGGAACTATTAAGAGCCAGGTACGTAAGATGGGTTCGAGCTGCGACTGGTCGCGCGAAAAATATACTCTCGATCCCGAGTTGTCATTGGCGGTGAGAACTCAGTTTACCAAGATGTATAATGATGGTTTGATTTATCGTGGTTATCGGATTGTTAATTGGTGTCCACGTTGTCACTCGACTCTAGCTGATGATGAGGTGGAATATCAAGAGGAGCAGGGAAAATTATATTGGCTAAAATATGGTCCGTTCGTTTTAGCAACAGCTCGTCCCGAGACTAAGCTCGGAGATACCGCGGTTGCTGTTTATCCTACTGATCGACGTTACAAGTCAATGGTGGGCAAAAAATATAAAATTCCTGGTGTTTTGGGCGAGTTTGAAGTGGTCGTCGTGGCGGACAAAGCAGTTGATCCTAAGTTTGGTAGCGGCGCTATCAAAGTAACGCCCGCTCATAGTTTTATTGATTACGAAATTGCCCAGCGTCATCATCTGCCGTTTAAGCAGATTATTAATGAAGAAGGCAGAATGATGGAGAATTGTGGTAAGTATGCTGGTTTGACTACTCGGGAAGCGCGAGAGGCAATTGTGGCCGATATGAAAAATCTAGGGTTGATTGATCATATTGAAGATGGTTACGATCATAACCTAGCTGTTTGTTATCGTTGTGGTTCGTTGATCGAACCGCTGCCTAGTGAACAGTGGTTTATTGATGTTAACAAAAAGTTTAAAATCCAAAATTCAAAGTTGAAGGGCATTAAGTCTGGGCAGCTGATTAGTCTAAAAGAACTAATGCAAAAAACGGTCAAAAGTGGCCAAATTGAGATCATTCCCGAGCGATTTAATAAGGTATATTTTCATTGGATTGATAATCTACGCGACTGGTGTATCTCGCGCCAGATTTGGTTTGGTCATCCGATCCCGGCCTGGTATCGGCAGCGAACAGCGAACAGCGAACCGCGAACAGCGAAAGACATTTATGTTGGGGTGGAGGCCCCCAAAGGTGATGGCTGGGAGCAGGATCCAGATACCCTAGATACTTGGTTTTCGTCTGGCCTATGGACTTTCTCTACTTTGGGTTGGCCCAAAAAAACCAAGGATTTAGATTTTTATCATCCCACAACGGTGATGGAGACCGGCTATGACATTTTGTTTTTTTGGGTGGCACGGATGATTTTGATGACTACTTATGCTTTGGGCGATATCCCGTTTGAGACTGTTTACTTGCACGGTTTAGTGCGTGACGAAAAAAACCGCAAGATGTCTAAGTCGTTGGGTAATGTGATTGATCCGTTGGAGGTGATTAATAAATATGGTACTGACGCTTTGCGGCTAAGCTATCTGATTGGCATTACGCCGGGCCAAGATCTTAAGCTTTATGACGAAAAATTCGTCGGGGCGCGTAATTTTGTAAACAAACTTTGGAATATCAGTCGGTATATTTTAGAAAGCAATAAAGCCATAAAGCCTGCCTTGAGTCCTTCGGCTTTGCTCAGGACTGACTCAATCGAGAGGCAAGAAACCAGAAGCGAGCTGCAAACCTTGGCGGACAGGTGGATACTCAGTCGGCTGAACAAAACCATTGTTCAAGTAACTGGTGACTTAGACAATTATGATTTTTCGGCAGCGGGGGAACGATTGCGTGAGTTTACCTGGGGTGATCTGGCGGATTGGTATTTAGAAATTAGCAAAGTGGAAAACGGCAAAGGAGAGATTTTGACTCAAATTTTAAGAACCATTCTTAAGCTTTGGCATCCGTTTATGCCATTTGTGACCGAAGAAATTTGGTCCAAACTTAATGGCAAGAGCGGTGGGCTGCTGATGATTGAAAATTGGCCGGTGGCGGACAAAAAATTGTTTAGCGAGGCGGCGGAAAAAGATTTTGATTTAATTAGAGAAATAATAACAACAATCCGTAATCTGCGGGCCGAGAATCAAGTAGCGCCAGCCAAGAAGATTAAGTTGATAATAGTGGCGGGGGGCGCGGAAAAGCTAGTCCAAGATCAGAGTCATCTGATTAAATTTTTGGCTCGAGTTGAAGAGTTGGAGCTGGTCAAAAAAGCCGGCAAAATTAAAACTGCCGCTACAGCCGTTGTCAACGGTGTAGAGATCTATTTACCGCTAGCCGATCTGATTGATCTAGATAAAGAAAAAATAAGGCTGGTTGGCGAAGTCCAGAATTTGGAAGAATACTTAGCTGGTTTGAGGAATAAATTAGCGAATAATAATTTTTTAACCAAAGCACCGGCCGAGTTAGTCCAGGAGGCCAAAGATAAAGCAATTGAGACCGAGGAGAAGATTAAAAAATTAAAAGAGCAGTTAGGAGTTTTGAGATAGTACACAGTCCACAGTACCCAGTCCATAGTAACTAATTTCCCGAGTCTACTCAAGAAATTTTTAAAATGGAGTAGAGTTGGGACATTAGTTATTTCTAACGTACTGTGCACTGAGTACTGTGTACTAGATACTATTAAAAAAAGCTCACTAGTAGACTAGGAGCCGGGAGAGACGACTGGCTGAGCCGTTTAGGGCCAGCAGCCGCGTGTTGGCGGTTGAGAATCAGCGACCTGGCTGTTTTGGTCATTTGTCGCGGTAGCAACGCCAGCTTCGGCCGTTGTTAACTCAGCTTTGGCCGCCCAATAGCCCATGTGCCCCTTCCAGGACAGGACTAGACCACCGATGCTGCTGACCAGCGCGGTGATGATCAGAAGCCACTTGGGCCAGTGATTGCTGTTGAAGATGAGACTGACCCCGACAATCACCCCGATGGCCAGCAGTAGAATGCCGAGAACCGCCAAAAATTCACTCCAGATTTTTTTTGTTAGAGCTTGCTCGATGTTTTCCATCGACCCTCCATCGTTTATCAGATTATTTAAAATAACTTATATGACCAAAAAAGTCAATACAGATCCTAAATTAATTAATGAAGTTTTAAGCCGCGGGGTAGAACGCGTTTATCCTGATAAAACCGAGTTGGAAAAGGCTATGCGCAGCGGCCAGCGGCTGCGGCTCTATAATGGCATTGATCCGTCAGGGCCGTGTTTGCATTTGGGTCACGCCGTGGTGCTACGTAAATTGCGCCAGTTTCAAGAGCTTGGTCACGAGGTCATAATGTTGATTGGTGATTTTACCGGCATGATTGGCGACCCCACTGACAAATCCGCTACGCGGCGGCAATTAGCCAAGCAGGAGGTATTGAACAATTGCCAAGATTATAAAAAACAAGCTAGTCATATTTTAGATTTTAGCGATAAAGATAATCCGGTTTTGATAAAATACAATTCTACCTGGAACAGCAAATTGGATTTTGCTGATGTGCTGGATCTGGCGTCAGATTTTACCGTGCAACAGCTACTAGAACGAGATATGTTTGAACGTCGGGTAACCGATGGCAAACCGATTCATCTGCACGAATTTTTGTATCCATTGATTCAAGGCTACGACAGCGTGGCGATGGCAGTTGATTTGGAAGTTGGCGGTAACGACCAGACATTTAATATGCTAGCCGGCCGCGATATGGTTAAACGTCATTTGGGTAAGGAAAAATTTGTTTTGGCCATGAAATTATTAGAAGACCCCACCGGCAAAAAAATGGGCAAAACCGAGGGTAATATGATTACCTTAGTTGATAAACCAGAAGAAATGTACGGTAAGGTGATGTCTTGGACCGACGGGATGATTGTGCCGGGGTTTGAAATTTTGACTAATGTGCCGATGACTGAGATTAATCAGATGGACGCGGCAATGAAGAAAGGCAATCCGCGGGACTACAAAATGCGGTTAGCTAAAGAGATTGTCACTGGGTTGCTGGGTACACCGGCGGCGCAAAAAGCCGAGCAAGAATTTATTAAGGTGTTTCAGAAAAAAGATAAACCAGACCAGATGTCCGAGATTAAGATTAGGGAGAAGAAACTTAATGTGGTTGATTTATTTGTTCAAACTAAATTAGTCAGCAGCAAATCGGAGGCGCGACGATTAGTTGATCAGGGTGGATTGTTAGTAAATGATCAGGTAGTTAAAGACATTAATACTGAGATAGAGGTTAAAAAAGGAATGATTTTACAACGAGGGAAAAGGCAGTTTGTGAGGGTAATTATTTAGATGTCACTTTTTTATAATTAAAAAAAGTAACGCAAAAAAAGTTTTGGGGTCGGCAAGGGGCAAAGCATCGTTCACCCTCTTACAGTTTAACCCGCCTCGCTCCTCGGCGTAATCAGAACGAATCGGAGCTCGGCTCCGCCCCGTGCCGACCCCAAACCCCACCGGTTTTAATACTTTATTATTGTTTATTGATTATAAAAATTATGTTTTCACTCAAACAATCTTTTAAAACCGGTATCAGCTTTGGTCTGACTTCTGGAATTATTACCACTTTAGGCTTGATGGTTGGTCTGCATTCAGGGACTAACTCCAAATTGGCCGTTATCGGCGGCATTATTACGATTGCTATTGCTGATGCGCTTTCGGATGCGCTGGGCATGCATATTGCCGAGGAAGCTAAAGATGGCCATAATAAAACAGAAATTTGGGAATCAACTATTGCTACTTTTGCGGCCAAATTTATTTTTGCTCTAACTTTTATTGTGCCGGTGGTTTCTCTGCCTTTGGGTATAGCGATGTGGACCAGTATTGCTTGGGGATTTTTAGCCATTGCTTTATTAAGTCTAGTGATTGCGCGGTCGCAGGGGATACGGCCCTGGGAAGTAATTGGTGAACATTTATTTATTCTTTTACTTGTAGTGGTGATTACGCACTTTGTTGGTGACTGGGTAGCGCGGGTGTTTGGTTAAAAACATTCAACCTTTAACCTTTTTATTTTGAAGGCGGCGGTTTGATTCGCCGTTTTTAGTTTTGGGTTAAAGGTTAAGGGTTAAAGGTTAAGGGTTGATTGACAAAATCAATTAAGCTGGATAAAGTTAAAAAATCAATTTGAGTAAGGAGGGTTCAACCATAGAGGAGGAACGCTCTTTTATAATATATTTGGTTTCGTTTAGTTGGTAGGTATTTGGTGTCCAATCTTTCAACTCCAGTCAAAAGCTGGGAAAGGGTAAGAGCCATGAGAAAGTTTAGTTTCCTGGAGCCGCTTACGTCCAAAGCGGTTCAATTATACAGGACAACCCTGGACGCCTGGTCAGTGATGGTCAGCGAACGGCGCTACCGTCAGTGGCCCGGAATGGCCTGGCAGAGCTTGAAGGAAAATTGGCGTTTTCTGCTCCTATCGGTGGTGCTTTGCGCCGCCGCATCGGCAGCGACGCCGTATGCAACCCTCAAACTCGGGATGTCGCTGGATCTGACATATGGCGGGATGTTCGCGACCGCGGCTTTCCTGGGACGGCATGTCACCGATCGGAAAGAGCTGGCGGTCAAGCTGAACCTGATCCAGACCATGATCAGTGTTGTTTCTGGTATCGGGTTTATGGTCGTGATCTTGTCGGCCTTTTTCTATATCCAAGTCGTGTTCAAACGCGATATTGGATTTCATCCCAGTTACTGGCAGCAGGTCATCTGGCTCACGGTGTCGGCCGTTCTTGGTATCTTCGCTGGGGTTTGGCCCCGGAAGATGATCTTGCGCGACAAAACGTTGCCCTGGCCGACAGCCAAGGCCGTTCTTGGAGTAGCACAGACACTGACCGACCCGGCGGTGACCGTTACGACCCAAAAACGCCGTGATGTTCTGAAAACGACCACCGGCGTGGCGGGGTTTCTGACCATGCTCAAAGATGGCTTCGGGGTGATCACCCCGATGGTCGGCAATCCGGCGCTCAAAATGATCTTCGGTCTCGAACTGGCCGCGATCGGCATCGGTATGCTGGTGCCGCTTTCGGTTGGGTTGTCTGGTTTGCTGGGCGTGTGGGTGATCAACACTTTTGGCATGACTTTGGCCAAATTGTCCGCGTTGATCGGTGCGTCACCGGAATATTTCGGGGAGTGCTATGCGACTTTGGGGAAAATGCCCATTGCTGACCCGGAAAAGGCCAAGGCCGCCCTTAGCTTCCTGACCGACCACTGCGGTGCGACCGCGCTTGAATATCTGGACCCTAAATCGGTATTCAAGTTGATGGTTCAATGGACAATGTGGGCGGCAACGGCGATGATGCTCTCCGCGTCTCTGACCAGCGTGGTCATTTCCGTCGTGAGAAGCGTTTTCGATAAAAAGAAGACGACGGCGGATGAGCGGGTTTCGATGGCGGATGAGCGGGTTTCGACGTTCTGGGTCGTGGCTGGTACCCTTGTTTCAGCCGCGGTGCTGATCTGGATTACCTCGAGCATGTTTGATGTGCCTTGGACGACCGTTCTAGTGGCCGTGGCGATTCAGCCCCTGCTGATTATCGCTGGTCTGCGCGTTCTGGGTATTACTGGTCAGGGGCCCGTGTCCTTGATGACCAACGCCACGCAGTTTGTTTATGGTCTGATCTGGCCCGCCCATATCCGCGGCAACCTGGTCGCGGCTTACGTCAGCGCCAACCCGCAGGCATTATCGGAAACGCTCATTCCGTCATTCTATGTCGCTCAGCGCCTGGGCGGCAAATTCAAGACGCTGATCATCGCTGGACTCATCGTCATCCCGATCGGAGCCCTTTTGACCCCGTTGATGTTCGGTGTGCTGAATAGGGTCTATGGGATCGGTCTGGAACCTGGACAACTGGCGGCGCCGACAGGACTCAAGATTGCCTCGTTGGCGATCGTGATGGAGAAGGGTCTTTCGGCGTTGCCGTACGGCGCGCTGACGGCCTCGATCGTCGCGATCGGCATCGGTATTCTGTTCGAGATTCTGCTGGCGGTCCGGAAGCGCGACGAGAACGGCGAGAAGACAGACAAACAACGTTTTTGGTGGGTGCCGATTCCCTCGGCCCTTGGCTTCGCGCTGATTTTGCCGCCGTTCCTGACCCTGGGCACTGCTCTCGGCGCAGTGGTTACGGCAGTGTGGCGAAAATTCTCCGCCTCCGGGGAAAAGGGCAGTCTCGAGCTCTTTGGTGCACCCGTGGCTTCTGGTCTGATCGCCGGAGAAGTGATCGTCGGCGCGATCCTGCTGCCGGTTCTCGCTTTGTTGATGGAGTTGATCAAACCGTACCTGTAAGCCCCAACGAAACCAACAACCTCACCCGCCCGTCGTGTGCCTTCCCCTCCCCGCACACGATTGCGGCGGTTTTTTTATTAGGGGGAGTTACTTTTTTATAACTAAAAAAGTAACCAAAAAAGTTTTGGGGGCGTTTGAGGCGCGAGCACTGATTATCTACCTATGGTTTAACCCGCCTGGCCGCCTCAATTAGGGTCATCAAAGTCGGCGGCTAGGCTCCGCGCCGCAAACGCCCCCAAACCCCCGCCGGGCTTATCATTTCTTGAGTGTTATAAAAAGCGGCCCATTAGGGCCGCTGAGCGAACAGCCAACAGCGAACCGCAATTATATTAATATCCGTTCCAACCGTTTACCCACCTCAGCCCAATTAACAATCGGCCAAAAGTTTTCTAAGAATTTAGCTCGATCGTTTTTGTAATCTAGATAATAGGTATGCTCCCAAACATCAACAACTAATAAAAACGGATAAGTGGGATAGACATTAATGTTATGTTTTTCTAGTTGGCCGATGAGGAGGCGCTCGGTCTGCGGGCAGTAGGTCAGGATTGCCCAGCCTGAACCTTCGGTACTAGCCGCCGCTTGGGTAAATTCTTTTTTAAATCTTTCTAAACTACCAAAATCGCGATCAATCAGTTCGGCTAGTTTACCAGTGGGCACTTGGCCAGCGGCTGGGCTAAGGTTAGCCCAAAAGAGACAGTGCAACTGATGACCAGCAATATGAAAGGATAATTCTTTGAGCGTGGCTTTCATATCTAGGTCAGTATTTTCGGTTCGAGCCTTGGCTAGTTTTTCCACCAGGGCATTGGCACCATTAACATAAGCTTGGTGGTGTTTTTGGTGGTGGAGCTTAAGCTGCTCTTCAGACATATGCGGCGCTAGGGCATCATAGCCATAGGGCAGTTCGGGCAGGGTATAGGTTTTTTCCATATGATTATAAGTTATGATTTAGGTCATTTTATTGTATCATGATTTTGTTTTGTCGTCACGACTTTTTATTGTTATCCTGAGCCCTTCGTTTCGCTCAGGGTAAACTCGGAGCGGAGGGATCGGCCGGATAATAAACCAAATAGTTGTTTATAATTAAAGAATATTATTATAAGTCTCAACCTGATCCTTCACTCCGCTTCGCTTCGTTCAGGATGACAGAAAAAAAGAGACTATGCTCAGGATGACAGACGAGGATGGGGCTCTTGACAGTTTTTGTCAGTTTTGCTACACTTTAGTTAAGTAAAGTGTCATAATATGATCAACAAATGGGACAACCCAAAAACCGAAGATCTATTTAAAGCCATTTTGGCTTTGAAAGACCTTAATGAAGCTAAAAAGTTTTGCCGCGATCTAATGACCGAGCCGGAGATTTTGGAATTTGCCAACCGCTGGCAAGCCGCGCAGATGCTGGAAAACGGTATTTCTTATTTAAAGATTGAAAAAGCGACCGGCCTAAGTTCTACTACCGTGGCGCGGATTTCCCGCTGGCTTAATTGCGGTATGGGTGGCTATAAATTAATCTTAAAAAGACTTGGTCTTCATCATCAGAGTCAATCCTTAAACTCTTTGGATTGAGGCTGAATTTATTAACTTAAATTGAATAATTTAAGGCCCCTCCGAAGAGAGGTCTTTTTTAATTTTTTAAAAATATATGTTTTTACAACACCTCAAAATTGATTCAGCTCAAGTGACGTCCTATGTTTTGTTGCCGGGCGATCCGGCTCGGGTAGATTTGATTGGCCGGAAATTAGATGGTTTTCAGATTGTTAATCAGAACCGCGAGTTTCGAATTGGCATTGGTAGCTATCAAGGTTTATCAATCACGGTTTGTTCGACCGGCATTGGCTGTCCGTCAACAGCGATTGTCGTGGAAGAATTAATTAGCGCTGGCGCTAAGGTGCTAATTCGGGTTGGCACTTGCGGCGGCGCTTGGCGAGCCGATATCCCGGTTGGCAGTTTAGTCATTCCCATGGCTTGTATCCGCGATGAAGGCACAACCAAAGAATATATTGGGCTGGAATTTCCGGCCGTAGCGGATTTTTGCGTCGTTGCTGCTTTGGTTAAAACAGCCCAAGAACTGCAGCAAAAATTTTTTGTCGGCATCAACCGGACGCACGATGCTTTTTATGCGCCACCTAATTCAAAGGCTAAATGGGTTGGGGTCGGGGAGTCGATTTTGTCTTCAGAAATGGAAGCGGCAGCGCTGTTGGTGATTGCTAGTTTGCGCGGTGTTAAGGCCGGGGTGATCTTAGCCGTTAATGCTGATCCCGAGCCGTTGCAGAGCCGACTTATTGGTCAGACACAAAAAGTAGTCGCCGAAGCGAGTTCAGAAGTTACCGCTGCCGTGGTTGATCAAATGATTAACGTTGCTCTTGGCGCGATAATTATGTTGGTTAAATAATTTCCTTTGCTTGCGCTCATCAGTTTCGCCCAAAGGGCGACCGCCCCCTGGGCGGGGTGGGCGCGCTGGAGAGGAAATTCGTTCTTTCACAATCTAACCGGAGGGAAAACCAATGAAGAAGAAGCTTGTGATCGGGTTTGATCTGTTTGGGACGTTGATCGGTTCAACCTATAACGGCCCCAAATACTACGAACTGCTTGGGCATCACGCCAGAGGTTTTAGTTCAGAGTACGTGGCCGCCGCTATCCGTGGTCAGGTAATGCAGTTTGGCAGCATCAACTGGAGCATTGATGGCGAGAGAATGTGGGATCAGATGGACACTCCAGATGAGGAGTGGTACCGGATTCTTTTGAGAACGCGGCTGGGCGCCTGCTTTGATCAAAACCCCAACATGCATGACCTGGGCGACGAGGACAAGTTGGTAGGGGTTGATCCCGAACAAGTCATCCGATGCTGGAAGGCAGAAAACGAAGCGTTGGCCTGGTTACCCGGCGCAGAGCAAACCCTAAGTCAGGTCAAAGATTTGGGGACGCTGGTGTTAGCAACCAACATCACGATTGTTGGCCGGAGCGCGGTGTACGATCTTCTGCCTGAGCTGTCGCCGCTGTTCCGGCGGTGCTATTGGTCGTGTGACTTGCCAGCTGCTAAGCCCGATCCGTACGTTTGGCAGAGGATTCAACAAGATTATCCTGCTGATCAATATTGGATGATTGGGGATAATTTTTTGATCGATCTGGCAATACCAGCGGCCATGGGTTGGCAGACCATTCTCGTTGGTAAAGACGGCGTACCGATCACTCAAGTGCCGCAGATCATCAAGGAGGGACCATGAAAGTCATCATTATCGACGTACTGGTTGATCATCTGGTGTGGGAACAACTGATCAAGTTTGGTGTTGAGATTGTGGACGGTGTAGCAATGACAGCAGAACTGGCCAGTTGGTCTGGTTGGCAAAAGCTCGACCCGGCAACGGCGCTGCTGGTCTTTCCTGGGAACGGGGCAAGCATCGTTCGTGGTTACATCCCCGAGAAGTGGTTAAATCGCTGGCAATGGGTTGGCGTTCATGCCAAGCGGTACTGGAAGCCGGGTGAGGAGCCGCAAGTTGTTGCCAACCGGATTTTTCCCGAGCGGCTGATCCTGGGAGTAAAGGACGTTGTCGTCATCGATGATGTTTTTTCCTCAGGTAAAACCGCACGGCTACTCCGGCAACTTAACGAGCCGTGGTTTCCAGGCGCGGAGTGGCACGCCGTTGCTTGGATCAAACAGCGGTCGGCGTCGTTGCGTGGATTTGCCAGCAGCTATGCGGTGGTTGAAGTTGGCACAGTAGAAAAAAAAGTGCCGGTTAATTCACTGTCGACGCTCTTGGCTGATCAATCAATCGCCGAGTCTTATGCTTGGCGTAACCTGGCCGACCCTAACGAATTTCTACAGCTCCTGGCAGAAATCCGAGCGGGACAAGGAGGGAAATAGTGGCTAAACCAATAGCCACTTTTTTTATTGACTTAAAGCCAAAAGCCGTTTAGAATAAGTTAGTCATGTCGGGGTGTGGCGTCCCGTAGAACGGGACAAGCAGTTTCGGCCAGAGGCCGACCGCCCTTTGGGCGGGGTTAGCGCGCCACGGCGGTTTATTTGTTTTTATTTATACATCGGGGTGTGGCGCAGTTGGCTAGCGCGCACGCATGGGGTGCGTGAGGTCGCAGGTTCAAGTCCTGTCACCCCGATAAATAAAATAGATTTTTATAGATTCTATAAAGTGTGGCGCAGTTTCGGCCAGAGGCCGACCGCCCTTTGGGCGGGGTTAGCGCGTCCGCCTTTGGCGGAAGGTCGCAGGCTTCCCCCTAACGGGGGACCACCCGTAGGGTGGCAAGCCTGTCCTGAGAGATCCCGCCATAGGCGGGGGAATCGAAGGATCCTGTCACCCCGATAGGAGCTTAATAAATAAATATAAAATTATGAAGAAAAATTTTGCCATTAGTTTTTTGATGGTGGCTTTAGCTTTAGTCTTGGTTGGTTGTGGCAAGCAACAGACTCAGGAAGCCAAAATTTTAGACACGGCACAAAACATCCAAGATCTGGCTAAAGTTGCTGATCAAGCGCAAAAAGCTGGGGAAACCGGCAGTCCTGAGGATCTGGCAAAAATGATTCAAAATTATGCCGAGGTTGCCGCTAACATGGAGCTGCAAGAGTTTGAGAGAACTGAGGCGGTGGACGCGCCAAGCAGTTTTCCTAAAGAGTTGATTTATAGTAATGGCAAGATAGTGGCGGCTAGCGATAACAGTGACGAAAGTTATATTGATCAGGATATTACTCTCAAGACGACTGATGACGCTCAAAAAGTAAAAACTTATTATAAAGACCTGTTTTCTCAGCCGAGCTGGAAAATTACCTCGCAATCCACCGAAGGTGATTCGGCTAATTTTAAGGCTCAAAAAGTTGGGACAAATCTAACCGCTGATGTTGATATTTCTTTTAACCAAGTTGGTTCTAAATTAGTCGAAGTCGTAGTCTACTATAGTGGTGATACCGGATCAACAAATTAAGGCGGTATTAGTTTAAATAATGTTTGATGGAGATTCCCTCTAGCCGGGGGGAATCTTTTTTATCCACAGGAACTAGTTGACTAGTTTTGATCTAGGTGTTATTGTACTAGTGTAATAGTACAAGATTTTTTATGAGTAAAAACGAGCAATACGCGGGGGAGTTGGTTGGTCTATTAAGTCAGATTGGCGCCGATAAAAAGCTATTAAGCGATTTTTTGGCCGATCTACTGACACCAGCCGAATATCTAGACCTGCCTAAGCGCTGGCAGATAATCAAGAAGCTAAGCCAGGGAATACCGCAGCGGCAGATTGCCAAAAGTCTGGGTGTGGGCATTGCCACGGTCACCCGCGGCTCGCGAGAACTAATGGATAAAAAAGGCGGTTTTTGCCGCGCTCTAAAAAGCGCAAAATTAAGTAACAAAATATGAAATTTTTGATGACTGATAAATTAAACTGGTGGGGCTTTATAACTTGAGTTGGTAAAGTCCGGTTTTAATTTTTTTAAATAAATCCTCGGAACTTTACCGGGGCGTTTTTTTTATTCATTAACTTTTATCTTTATGAAAGACCAAACAACTAAGTATACTCTCCAAGACAAGATATCCCAACGCAGTATCTTAATTTATCGTATTATCTTAAAAAATATCTTAATAAATTGCCGCCGCCGCCGATTCATCCCTTAACTAAAGAACCAATCGGTCCGGAAGCGCTGGCGCCAATTTTTCCGATGGGTTTGATCAAGCAAGAGGTTTGTTTAGACGAGTTTGTACCGATTCCCGAAGAAGTGCGCGAGATTTATAAATTATATCGACCTTCACCACTAATTCGGGCTTATCGGCTGGAAAAAGAGCTAGATACCCCCGCCCATATTTATTATAAATATGAAGGTAATAATGCTACCGGCAGCCATAAACTTAATACGGCCTTGGCCCAAGTTTATTTTAATAAACAAGAAGGTATTAAGACAATGACCACTGAAACTGGTGCCGGGCAATGGGGTTCAGCGCTGAGTATTGCTTGTAATTTTTTTGGTCTGGAGGCTAAAGTTTTTATGGTGCGAGTGTCTTATGATCAAAAACCTTATCGCAAAGCGATTATGCAACTTTATGGCGCTAATGTTTTTGCCAGTCCATCAAGTGAAACTAATTTTGGTCGACAATTTCTGGAAAAAGAGCCGAATAGTCCTGGCAGTCTAGGTATTGCTATCAGCGAAGGGATTGAAGCGGCGGTGACTGATCCCAAAAAGAAAACTAAATATTGTTTAGGTAGCGTTTTGAATCACGTTCTATTACACCAAACGATAATTGGCCAAGAAGCCAAAAAGCAGCTGGAAATGGCCGGTGAATATCCCGACGTGATTATTGGTTGCTGTGGCGGAGGTAGTAATTTTGCCGGATTAGCTTTTCCTTTCGTGGTGGATAAAATTTCGGGGCGAAAAAAGAACCTGCGGTTTATTGGTGTGGAGCCAGTAACTTGTGCCACCATGACCACTGGTGAGTATAAATATGATTTTGGCGATACGGCCAAGATGACGCCACTACTCAAGATGGAAACTCTGGGCAGTGATTTTATTCCCAGTCCGATTCATGCCGGCGGTTTGCGCTATCACGGTATGGCGCCGTTAGTTTCTTTTTTGCACCAAGAAAAAATTATTGAAGCTCGGGCTTATGGACAACTACCGGTATTTCAAGCGGGAATAACTTTTGCCAGAACCGAAGGGATTGTGCCGGCACCCGAGTCGGCTCACGCGGTTAAAGCCACGATTGATGAAGCTTTGCGTTGTAAGCAAGAAGGCAAGGCCGAAGTGATTGTTTTTAATCTTTCTGGTCATGGTTTGATGGATTTGCAAGGTTATAGCGATTATCTGGCTGGTAAACTAAAATAATATGAAACCTAAAGTTATTTATCTGCCAATTAAAAAACTCAAACCCCACGAGCGGATTTCTACTCGGCGGGTGCAGCAACTAATCAAATATATCAACGGCCGTGGTTTATTTACCACGCCGATAATCGTTGAAAAAAATTCTAAAACAATTTTGGACGGTCATCATCGCGTGGCGGCGCTCCGGCTCTTGGGTTGTTCTTTAGTGCCGGCGATTATGGTGGATTACCGCAGCCAGTACATTAAAGTTTATTTGCGTCATAATCATTTGCCAATGGAACTATTAAAAGATCTGGTGATTAAAACCGCTAGCAATGGGGTGATCTTACCGCACAAAACCACCCGGCATCTTTTAGCCACTGGGCGGGTAAGAAATATTAATTGTGGGTTAGCGAGTTTGAGGTAGAAACCTATTAACCATTGTTATCCCGACCCCTTCGCCGAAGTTTATCCTGAGCGCAGCGAAGGACTCAGGGTAAACTCCGCGAAGACTTTCCTAGCTGTCATTCCGAGCGGAGCGAGGAATCTGGTTGTTTTGCCACTAATTTAATCTACTCTTTTATAACTAAAAGAGTAGCAGTCCGCCTTTGGCGGATGGGGGCGTTTGAGGTGTGGGTTTTGTTCATTTTCGGTTAATCCTACCCAGCGCACCCCCTCAATATTGTCTTAAAGGGCGGGGGTGCGCTTACGCGCCGCAAACGCCCCCAAGCCCCCGTCGGGTTTACGTATTTGTTGTTTTAAGAATAAGAATTTATTTTGTATTCTTTATTATCTTTACCCAGGAATTTAATTGGTTTTTAAATTTATCCAACTCGTCTGGTGATGTTTTACCACTGATTAGCTCTTCCAAGAATCGATTGATTATCTCAACATTATAATTAATGTCGTATTTTTGTTGTAGATATTTGATAAACGGCGGGCAAATAAAAGCTAGGCAAACCGGATTTTTGAATTCTGCCAGTCGACAGCCGGTCGGCGAGTGATAATTACAAGCTGTCGGGCATTCTAGGTTTATTGGCAGGCCATATTTTTTGAGCCGGTGAGCGATTAGTATCTTGGGATTAGGCAAAAAATTGGTTATCGTGTAGCCATTTTTATTACAGCAACCAACCGAGCCGGCCGAGCCTGCCAGCTGGCTGTGCTCTTTAGTTAGACAGTTGGGCTGACAATAATTTAGCGCATTAAAAAAAGAGTTTAATAAACTCTCACACGCTAGATAATCTTGCAGAATATCTTTTTTGCTTTCATTATGAGCAATCACCTTCTCAATTTCTTGAGCAACCAAACTTTTGAGCGCCAGGGGATTAGCAGTGGGTGATAGACTAAATATCTTTTTTATTTTTTCCATCCAGCCATATTGGACAAAACCATAACTTTTTAGTAACTTAATAAATTTTTTTGCCCAAAGGCAATGTTGAGGCAGCTCGATTTTTATTTCCCAGTCAGTACTCGTTCCAATCTGGTGGGGGCTAAGAGTGAGAATAATCCCTCGCTCAAATTCATAAGTTCGTTGGCCGCTTTGGTTGATCGCATTTTTATAACCGGTATCATGGAGCAGTAGTTCAAAGTGTTGTAAAAGATAGCTGCCCAGTTGGTTAGTGTCGGCGCTAGTTAATAGTTTGGAGTATGACAAAGTATAGTAGCTATTGATCATGTTAAAAATTATTATCTTGAATAGCCGGCTAAAGTTAAACTTTTGAGGAATTATTTCTTTTGATTGAAAACAATAAAAATACAACAATTGCACCGATGGCTAATAGAATAAAGCCCAGAAAATAAACCGCCGCCGCACCTTTAATAATCGGGAAATCATTTTGCAGCTCGGGTTTGGTAATCATTTCATATTCTCCTTGTACCAAAATAAACCAGATTAAAGAAAGAACGGCTGCCGAAAGTAATTTAATTATAAGTATGATTTTGTTTTTCATCTTATTTTTTTATTATTTTACTTCAGCCTCATCTCCATTATCAGTGGCGGGGCAATTAACTTCAAAAAGTTTCATTTTTCCTTCGTAGGCGTATCTCACCAGCGGTTCGATTATGATTACATCGTTTTGTTTCACGGTATGCGTCTCTTTATCTACATAGAAAGTGCCTTCTCCGGCAATAACAAAATAAAGCCGATGGCTCTTTTTGACGTAAACTTTTTCATGGTTTTTAAAACAGTCAACGTAGACGGCTTCTAGTGCGGGGTATTGTTTTTTATCGTTATAAACATAGGCTGTGAAGCCTGGCCGTGAAATTTTTTGAGCTTTTTGGAGGTTGAATAGCATATTATTGATATTTAATTATTTGATGGTATAAATTTATTTCAATTTTTCGTATTAGTTTCTGGAATTGATATAAAAAATCATAGACGAATAATTGGGGTGATTAGATGTATAGCGAGGCGGAATAAGTTGTGAAATTGAGTGGTCAGAATGATCGTGATGCTGTTTTATTAATTTTGAAAAATTCTTTTGTTGTGGCCAGGGCTTTATTTTCATCAAAGCTTTTACAAGTGTAGATAACGACTGATAAAAATTTAGAGGAAGACCAATAATATAATGAGATTCCAGAATCTATTAAGGGAACAAAAGCGTCAAACCCTTGGTTTTTTGTTTTTCCGTCGCCGCTTGGAGAAAAAATAATTGGCTCGCCATACATCCTTAGATTTAGAGCGTTAGTTATTTTGTTGAAATAATTTTTGATAACGTTTTTATCTATTTTAATATTAACAAACCCCTCTATCAGGAATCTTTGTCTGGTAATGTTTGGGGCTAAATTTTTCATATCTGATAATGTTGGGTGTGTTGGGTGGGTGGACTTGCTCCCTTTTCTCAAACATACTAAATAAACCCACTTTGAGCAAGGCAGGGTAGTTGTTACTTTTTTATAACTAAAAAAGTAACCAAAAAAGTTTTGGGGGCGTTTGAGGCGCTGGTTTTGTTTATTTTCGATCCGTTCTACCCAGCGCACCCCCTCAATATTGTCTTAAAAGTCGGGGGTGCGCTTTGGCGCCGCAAACGCCCCCAAGCCCCCGCCGGTTCGATATTTTTATTGTTTAAAATGATAAGACGATTTTTTGTCCGGACGACTAAAAATCCCCCGAGCGGGGGATTTGATATGAGAAAACTATTAGGTAAAGGTAGGCTTGACTCTTCTTAATCCTTTTTCTATTCTTATCTTAGTTTAGATATTATACCATAGGAGGGTGTGATGGACAGGATTGAATTGGCGGTGGCGATTGAGGTGGGCTGTCTTCTGCGCAGGAGGCGGGAAGAACAGGAAAAATCGGTGGAGGAACTGGCTATAGCTATCGAGGCGGACATGGAAACCGTTCGTCAGATAGAGGCCGGCGAGTTACTCCCGACCCTCATGCAGTTTTTGAAAGCGGCCAAATTCCTGGGGATAGAGATTATTCCTTACCCCGAGAACTGATGGTAGCTTACGACAAACCCTTTCAGCCGGTCCGGTACGGGTCGGCTTTTTTCTTTGGGGTTTTATCTAGTTACTAAAAATCCCCCGAGCGGGGGATTTTAGGTTTATGATTTTTTGGCAGCAGTTTTTTGGGTTGTTGATTTTTTGGTTGGCTTTATTTTGTTTAAACCCTTGAGACAACGGGTGCAAATTTTCTGTTTTTTACCGTCAATCGTTCTAGATTGTAAATTTAAATACTGTAAACGTTTGGTGGCGCGATTACTATGGGAGCGGGAAATAGCTATTTTTGGTTTGCGTTCGCAGAGATCACATCTTCGAGACATATAATAATAGTTGATAGCCGATAGCCGGTGGCCGTTAGCGGGTCGGAACTATTGGGCTAGATTGAATAAAATAAATTAATGAGGTAGAATTAGACTACCAGAAAAGAAAAAATAAATCAAGTCTATGTTAATTAACCTACTTTTTTCCGAACCGATCTTCTTTTTTCTGTGGATTCTAGCTGTTGTCTATGCTATTACATTACATGAGTTCTCTCACGTTTTAGCTGCTTATCTGATGGGGGACAACACAGGCAAACATATGGGGCGATTGACGCTTAATCCGTTGGCGCACCTTGATTGGCTGGGAATGTTGATGTTGGTTTTTGTTGGTTTTGGTTGGGGTAATGCAGCGCCTTATAATCCTTATAATCTAAAATATAAAAAATGGGGTTCAGCTCTAGTGGCGGTTGCTGGTCCGTTGTCTAATCTGTTGAGCTTGGTTTTTTTTGGCTTGGCCTTTAAGTTTTTGCGGCTTTATACTAATTTACCGCCGGATAATTTGTTACTACAATTTTTGATGTTTTTGGCTTTAGTTAATGTCGCTTTACTTTTGTTTAATCTTATCCCAGTGCCGCCGCTGGACGGTTCGCATATTTTGTTCGCGGTTTTGCCGGATCGGTTTAACGAATTTAAGTACCGCTTAGCCCATAATGGGCCGATGGTTCTAGTCTTTTTGGTGGTTTTAGACAGTTTTTTACCTGGTTTCTCTCTTTTTGGTTCATTATTTAGTTGGGCTTGGAATTTGGTTTATTTCCTCTTCTAAGCAGTTAGTGTAAACCATTTAAGTAGCCAGCGGCCAATAGAAGGGCTTTTAGCCCCTTTTTTAGTTATAGATTCTTCTCTTGACTAAAAAAACTTCCGGTGATATTCTACTGTTACCCATTTTATTAGTTACTAATCTTTTGCGAACCGCCAACTGCGGTCAGCGAATAGCGATCTTATGCCTACAATTAGCCAATTAATCCGTAAAGGACGTCATTCCAAACCCAAAAAGAGCAAAACTCCAGCCTTACAAACTACTCTTGATACTTTACACCGTCGCCGGACTATTCTTCGGATTGGTAGCCCAGCCAAACGCGGTGTTTGTCTTAAAGTTTTTACTCGGACGCCAAAAAAACCAAACTCAGCGCTACGAAAAGTGGCTCGTGTTCGGTTATCTAATGGTATGGAAGTAACTGCCTATATTCCAGGTGAAGGTCATAATTTGCAGGAACACAGTATCGTTTTGATTAAATCCGGTCGGGTTAAAGATTTGCCAGGTGTTCGTTACAAAATTATTCGTGGTGTTTATGACACTCAAGGCGTCGCCGGACGACAGCGTGGTCGTTCACTTTATGGTGCTAAACGAAGCAAGGGTGCCGGCGCTAAAGCGGAACAAAAATAATTTTAATATTCTATAATAATGTATGCGCGGTAAACCAGCACCCAAAAGACCAATTAAAGCCGACTCTAAATACAATAGTGTTGTGGTAACTAAATTTATCAATTATTTAATGCGCGATGGCAAAAAATCAACTGCTCGGCAGGTGATGTACAGCGCTTTTGATATAATCAGCGAGAAAACCAAAAAAAACCCGGTGGAGGTTTTTGATGCAGCGATCAAGAATGTTGGGCCGCTCTTGGAAGTACGCAGTAAGCGTGTTGGCGGAGCTAATTACCAGATTCCTTATCCAGTGCGTGGCGAACGCCGCAATTCTTTGGCTTTTCGTTGGATTCTGACTGCGGCCAAGGGTCGCAAGGGTATGCCGATGGGTAAGCGTTTAGCCTCAGAATTAATTGATGCCTATAATAAAGAAGGGGCCGCGGTCAAAAAACGCGAAGATACCCACCGGATGGCTGAGGCCAATCGCGCTTTTGCCCATTTTGCGAGATAATTATTAATCGCAGTTCGCTGTCCGCTGATCGCAGTTTGCTCCTCATAGCCATCTGCGAACCGCGAACCGCGAACAGCTTATTTATATTTATGCCCCGAGAATACAGCCTAGAGAAAACCCGTAATATTGGTATCATCGCTCATATTGATGCTGGCAAGACCACGGTATCGGAGCGAGTTTTATTTTATACCGGTAAAAAACATAAAATTGGCGAAGTCCACGAAGGCGCAGCTGAGATGGACTGGATGGAACAAGAGCGCGAACGCGGCATTACTATTACCTCGGCCGCCACTACTTGTTTTTGGAAAGACTGCCGGATTAATTTGATTGATACCCCTGGCCACGTTGACTTTACCGCTGAGGTCGAACGCAGTTTGCGCGTTTTGGATGGCGGCGTAGTTATTTTTGATGGTGTGGCTGGTGTTGAGCCGCAAAGTGAGACTGTTTGGCACCAAGCGGATAAATATCAGGTGCCCCGGTTAGCTTTTGTTAATAAAATGGATCGGACAGGTGCCGATTTTTATAAAGATTTAGATTCTATCCATGATCGGTTGACCAAAAACGCCCATCCGATACAACTGCCGATTGGCGCTGAATCAAACTTTTTAGGTATTATTGATTTATTTGAACGTAAAGCTCGATTTTATCTTGATGATTTGGGCACCAAATGGGAGGATCGCGACGTACCTGATGATATGAAAGATAAGGTGGAAGAGTTTCGGAACAAGTTGATTGAAGCCATCGTTGAGAATGATGAAAATTTGATGCACAAATATTTGGGTGGCGAAGAAGTTGCCGTAGCGGACCTCAAACGCGTGCTACGAAGCGCTGTAATTACTAATAAAATTGTGCCGGTTTTGTGTGGTTCAGCGCTTAAGAATAAGGGTGTCCAGTCGATGCTTGACGCCGTGGTGGAATATTTGCCTTCGCCCTTGGATGTGCCGGCGATCGAGGGTCATGCCGTTGGCAATGAAGAACAAAAAATAGCTTGCGAGCCAGATGATAATAAACCATTTGCTGCTTTAGCTTTTAAAATTGCCGCCGATCCTTTTGTTGGTAAATTATGTTTTTTCCGCGTCTATTCCGGCACCTTAAAAGCTGGTTCCTACGTTTTAAACACAGTAACTGGGGAGCGGGAACGCATCGGACGAATTTTACGGATGCATGCTAATTCTCGAGAAGATGTAACCGATGTTTATGCTGGCGAAATCGCCGCCGCCGTTGGTCTAAAGGCGACTTTTACCGGACATACTTTATGTGATCCCGACCAGCCGATTATTTTAGAATCAATTACTTTCCCTGAGCCAGTTATTTCGGTCGCCGTTGAACCCAAGACTAAGGCTGACCAAGAAAAATTAGGTATGGCTTTACAAAAGTTAGCTGAAGAAGATCCGACTTTTAAGGTTCATACTGATGAAGAAACATTGCAGACTATCATTTCTGGTATGGGTGAGTTACATTTGGAAATTATTGTTGATCGGATGAAGCGCGAGTTTAAAGTTGAGGCTAACGTTGGCGCGCCGCAGGTAGCTTATAAAGAAACGATTAAAAAACCGGCTGAAGCCGAGGGTAAATATATTCGTCAATCTGGTGGTCGTGGTCAGTATGGCCATTGTTGGTTACGGGTTGCCCCTAAAGAACGAGGCGCTGGTTTTGAATTTTTAGACGAGGTTAAGGGTGGTGTTATTCCTAAAGAATATATTCCGGCAATTGGTAAGGGCGTGGTGGAAGCGTTGAGCCGTGGTGTTCTGGCTGGCTATCCAATGGTGGACATGGAAGTGACGGTATATGACGGATCATTCCACGAAGTTGACTCTTCAGAAGCCGCCTTTAAAATCGCTGGTTCAATGGCTTTACGCGAGGCCGTTCGTCGAGGTGGCGCAGTTTTGCTTGAGCCGATTATGTCGGTGGAGACTGTTACGCCGGAAGAATTTATGGGCGAAGTGGTTGGTGACTTAAATTCTAAACGCGGTCAGATTGCGGAGATGCGCGATCGGGTGGGGATGAAAGTAATTGATGCTTTAGTGCCGTTATCTTCAATGTTTGGCTATTCAACAACCCTGCGTTCGATGACTCAGGGGCGCGCTAGTTACAGTATGGAGTTTAAACACTATGCGCCAGTGCCGGAACACGTTGCTCAGGAAATTGTTAGTGGCAAGACTAAGGGTAAATAATTTAATTAAGAATCGAGGATTAGGAATATTATGAATAGTGAGTTTGGGAAAGTTTTAGACCTAATTCGGCGGACTAAGGAAAGGCTGGTGTTCTACGACTCAGCTATGGATAGCGCTTTCGTTATTTTAAACATAGAAGAGTACGAACAATTAACCAAAAAAACGGCGGCCGAGCCACAGCCGGTTTCGCCAGCTGGCGAATTGACAAGGGAAGAAATTTTGGCTAAAATCAACCAGGATATGATTAAGTGGCGGACTAAGCAAGAGCTTCATCAGGTTGCTCAGGCTGAGGTACCAGCTACATCGAGTCCGACACCTAGCTCAGTAGAACCCAAAGATGAAGAAGGATATTACTTTGAGCCGATTGACGAACAATTTTAATTTGTAATTTAATAAACCCCATAACTGGCTAAAACCTGGGAGTTTGGTCCTAGGGTTGTGGGAGGAGAATACTAAGATGACAGCAGAATTTAATCGTGGTAAACCACATTTGAATGTGGGTACAATTGGCCACGTTGATCATGGTAAGACTACTCTAACGGCGGCAATTTTGAATTATATTGGTGCCAAGGGTGGTACTGCCCAGAAAAAGTCCGTGGACCAAATTGACAATGCGCCTGAGGAAAAGGCCCGGGGTATTACAATTGCGACGGCCCACGTTGAGTATGAGACAGAAAAACGTCACTATGCTCACGTTGATTGTCCTGGTCACGCTGATTACATCAAAAACATGATTACCGGCGCGGCTCAGATGGATGGCGCAATTTTGGTGGTCGCGGCCACTGATGGCCCGATGCCTCAGACTCGCGAACACATCCTTTTGGCTCACCAAGTTGGTGTCCCCACGATGGTTGTCTTTTTAAACAAGGTTGACCAAGTAACTGATAAGGAGCTAATTGACATTGTGGAAGAGGAAGTCCGCGATCTATTAACTAAGTATGAATTCCCTGGAAAAGAGATCCCCATCATTCGCGGCTCGGCTCTTAAGGCTTTAGAAGACCCGAACGGCGAATATGGCAAGGGAATGGAAGAATTATTAAATGCCTTGGATACCTATATTCCTGAGCCAAAACGGGTGATTGATAAACCATTCTTAATGCCGATCGAAGATGTCTTCTCAATTGAAGGTCGTGGCACAGTCGTTACCGGTAGAATTGACCGGGGTATCGTTAAAACCAACGAAGAAGTTGAGATTGTTGGTCTTAAAGAAACTCAAAAGACTGTGGTAACCGGTATTGAGATGTTTAATAAATCGCTTGATCAAGGTCAGGCTGGCGACAACGCTGGTATCCTACTTCGCGGTATCCGCAAAGAGCAGGTTCAGCGCGGTCAGGTTTTGGCTAAACCCGGCACCATTACTCCTCACACAGAGTTTGATACTGAAGTCTATATCCTCTCCAAAGAGGAAGGTGGTCGCCACAAACCGTTCTTTAAAGGTTATAAACCCCAGTTCTATATTGGCACCACTGACGTGACCGGCGAAATCATTCTGCCTGAAGGTGTGGAGATGGTTATGCCTGGTGATACAGTAAAAATCGGGGTCAAATTGATCGCCCCGGTGGCTCTAGAAGAACAACAACGGTTTGCTATCCGCGAGGGTGGCCATACCGTTGGTGCTGGTGTTATTACCAAAATTGTTAAATAGACCAATAGCCCAGCACCACTTTTCGGTGCCGGGCTAAGGCTTAATTAACAAATAAACGTTTAAAGGTTGGAAAATACATGACAGCTGAACATTCCAAAAAAAGTAAACCAGTAAGTGAGGAAAAAGAAAAAGCTCATCAGCGGATCCGCATTAAGATCCGGGCTTATGATCACAAGATTATTGATCAGTCGACCAAAACGATTATGGAAACGGCCGAGCGCACTGGCGCCAAAGTGGCCGGGCCAATCCCGCTACCGACTGAAAAGTCCAAGTACACCGTGATCCGTTCCTCATTTGTCCACAAGGACGCTCGTGACCAGTTTGAAATGCGGGTGCACAAGCGTTTGATCGACATTATCGACCCGACTCCCAAGACGGTGGATTCTTTGATGAGTCTCAATCTCCCCGCCGGTGTTGATGTCGAGATCAAGATGTAGTTTTCCCCAGCTCTTTTTAAGCAGTATTTTGTCCGCCCTAGCGGATAATATTGCTATTGAGATTAAAATATAGATTTTTTTTAGCTAATTTTAGCCAAATTTATGAAAGCCCGTTTAAATGCGGGCTTTTGTGATTATGGTAAACATATGTTTGACAAAGATTTATTTTCAAAGTAATCTAAAATGTTCACAAATAGTTACAGAAAAAGGAGGGCGAAAGTGAAGGTTTTAGGGGTTGACCATATCGGGGTTGCTATCCCCTCGCGACTGGAAAATCTGCTTAGCTTCTGGTTTACAGGATTAGGTCTTGATTCTTCTGATCCTGAGGTGATCCCGGATCAGCAGGTTGAGACAATTTTTTTGAGGGTAGGTGGGATTGCTATTGAGTTGATCTCATCTACCTCGTCAGATGGCCCAATCGCTAAGTTTTTGGAGAAGCGTGGTCCCGGCATTCATCATATCTGTCTTCAGGTGGATGATATTTGGGGCTTTCTCCAGCGCTTGAAGGGGGTCGGATGTCGGCTAATCGACGAGACGCCACGGCGTGGTGCTCGAGATAAATTGGTGGCGTTCATTCATCCCAGCAGTACCGGTGGGGTGCTGATTGAGCTCTGCCAATCGCCGCCTCAGTAGTTATCTTCTCTGAGGTGGTTTTTTTATTAAGGTTTTATTGATTTAATGTATTTATGACTTTATTTAAATGATAAATTTATGTATTTTTATTATATTTATTTTAGCTGTTTGGGGGTGTAATAGTTATTTGGTTTTTATTTCAGTTATTTTTAGACAAGCATTTTTAATATTTTTTTGGCTGGGTTGCACTTTTTTGTTTTATCTGTGGATAAGTTGATTGGATATTGTATATTGAACTTATTTCAAATAGGAGCTATATTAACAGGTTTGGTACAATATCGTACTAAACAACTTTGCCAATAACGCGTAGCACCTACAAAGGAGGGTATAGCTATGCATCAGAGATTTCAGGTTGTGGGTACTGGTAGGGTACATCCCCGATTGCTCGAACACGAGGTGCTTCTGGCTCTGCATCCTCGTAGAAAAGAAAGCGGCGAGATTGTATCCACTGAAAAAGCTGCGAGATTCATTCGTGAGAGGCTTGGGTTCAAGACTCATGCCGTCGGCTACGATGTCGACGCACGGGTGATGCCCAACGAATGGCTGGATAGCGAGATGCAAATCCGAGCCGCTCGTATCGCGATGGATGAAGCGGGTTGGACACCAGACAGCGTTACCCTGCTGGTCGTCCTCACCTCGACCCCCGATTACATCAGATTCCCCTACCAAGTGGGCCTGGTGGCGAAGGGATTGGGTCTGGGCAACGCTCCGGGTTTCATGTCTCTCAACTTTGATGAAGGTTGTGGTGGTTTCGCCCACAAACTCGAAGTCATCAAGTTGATGGGGTACGCTGGGTATCGGCGCGTTCTGGTTGTGGCGGGAAATTGCTATTCGGCTTTCATGGCTTTGGATGATGCCGAATACTGCTTCGCGTCCAATCTAAACGTGTCGGTTTTCGGCGACGGCGCTGCTGCGGTTTGTTTTCAAGTGGTGGATACGAACGACGAGATTGGGCTCATCGCTCACAGTTCCGTTGAATCGTATAGCAACCCGCCCATGGAATTCCGTTTCGGCGGATGCAGAGCCCCCTTCAGGCCGGGCCTTACTCGTGAACAGACGCAGTATGTGATGCACGGTTCCGTGGTTTCACAGTACGCCCCGCAGTTGATGGCCGAGGCCTACCAACGGCTGTTGAAAACCCACCGGTTTTCCCTCAACGACGTCAAACTGTTGATTCCACACCAGGCGAATCCCAACGCCATAGTCAATGACCTGACCACACCGTTGGGTATTCCCGAAGACCGTGTGTGGCTCGGTGGGAGGGAAGTCGGTAACGTTGCAGTAGGTTGTCTGCCCTTCGGGTTGGACGAATGCCGCAAGAATGGCCGGGTTAAACAGGGCGATTTGATTGCTCTCGTCGCTATCGGCGCCGGAAATGGTGCCTGGACCGGCGGAGCGAGTTTGATCGTTCTGTGAGATCCAACTGGTCAGCGTCTTAAACTCATGGTAAAATATAAGGAGAAACCATAGTTTAAAGACGCTTTTTTTATATTTATGGATCCGTCTAATTTTATATTATTAGGTATAAGCCTGATTAATTTATTCCTTGGTTTTTTTCTATTTTTAAAGAGTAGAAAGAATCTAGTCAATATATCATATTCGATTTTTGTTTTTTTTATATTTTGTTGGGGATTATCATTATTTATTTTTAGATTAACCAGCAACGAGCAGATAGCTCTCTTGGCGATGCGCTTATCCTATGTCAGCGCCGTTTTAATCTCTGTTCCGTTCATTTATTTTGCTTTAATATTTCCCGGAGGTAGATTATCCTCCTATAAGAGTAGTATTTTGTTAATGCTGCCGGCTATATTTGTTTCTTTCTTGTTGTTAAATAGAAATTTTTTGGTAAAGAGTTTAGTCTATCACTATTATGGTAAAGCTGTTTTACTTTTGCCGTATCATTATTTGCTTTTTGGTTTTTGTTTTATAATGTCTTTTTTTGGTGCTTGGTTAATATTATGGTGGCGGTATCGTCATAGCTATGGAATAATTAAAACCCAGTTTTTATATGTATTGATTGGTATCTTAGTTTCCGGTGTCTTGGGTACAATATTTAATCTTATATTGCCATCACCATGGTTTATCAACTTTAGGTGGATTTGGTTAGGTCCTAGCTTTACTATCATTATGGTAGTATTTATTGCCTACGCTATCATCCGTTACCGGCTGATGGACATCAAGTTAGTCATCAAGCGCAGTACAGTCTTCACTCTATTAGTTGTTATTATTACTGCTACCTATGCTTTCTTGGTAGTTTTTTTGGACAAACCTTTGGTCACTATCTGGGACGCTATTCTTTATTCGCGACTAGCGTTGTTACTTCGGTTTTGATTGTTTTGGGGTTTCAGCCGTTAAAGGGCTTTTTACAAAAGGCGACCAACAAATTT
>Ga0265297_10001268_pt1 | contig 61127 bp, 52 predicted proteins | sample Munlanlwell13791_FD_192502 | JGI IMG/M metagenome (GOLD analysis project Ga0265297, IMG submission 192502) | Leachate microbial communities from a municipal landfill in Southern Ontario, Canada - Leachate well 137-91 | ecosystem: Engineered > Solid waste > Landfill > Unclassified | place... | reverse complement strand
AATTGACCTTTGTCTCAAAAAAGGTGCCAGAGAAGTATATGCTGCCGTTGTCCATCACGACTTCACAACCAACGCTCCGAAGATCATTCAAGCAAGCAGGTTGAAAAGGCTGTTTGTCACTAACTCGATAAAACTCAAAGAAGAACAGATGTTCCCCAAACTTGAAGAAATTTCTATCGCTCCACTCATTGCCCAGGAACTCAAATATTTCCTCTAATTCTTAACTAATATTTATTTCTTCCTTCAATTGCTTTTTTCAAAGTCATATAGTCTGCATATTCAAGATTGGCTCCTATGGGCAACCCATAAGCCAAACGGCTGATAGCAAACTTCAAACCGCTTTCTTTTTTTAAATCTTGAAGTTTATTCCGCAAATACATAGCGGTTGCTTCACCTTCCATGTCCGGATTTGTAGCCAGGATGATTTCTTTTACCTCTGTCCTGAGCTTGCCGAAGGATTGACTTTTAAGATTTGATATTAATTTATTAATGTAAATATCATCCGGACCAATATGGTTTAGCGGATCGATTCTTCCATGTAGCACATGATAAATTCCCTGGTAAATATTCCCTGTTTCAAATGAAAGCAGGTCTAACACTTCTTCAACTACGGTTACAGTTGTTCTATCTCTTCTTGGATCGCTGCAAATCGCGCAAAGATCGTCTTCGGTCAGATTTAAGCAATCACGGCAAAGATGAGTCTTACTTTTTAAATCACTGATGTTTACGGCGAATTCTTTCAAATCCGTTTCCGGCAAACGCAAAAAATAAAAAGCCAGTCGGTTGGCGGTTTTTTCTCCGATTCCCGGAAGCCGTTCAAGGAATAAAGCAATTTTTTTTAGATTAGATGGTAATGTGTTCATATACTAACTTAAATTTTAAAAATCAGATGTAGCTTTAAGTTTTGAGTTATAGATTTGAGTTTTAACATTTAATATTTGACATATCTTATATCTGTATTATCTCAGCAATAATCAATGGTCTCCTGCCTCTTGCCTTAAAGAAATAGTCTTCTATTGTCTTAACCGTCTCCTTTTTAACATTACCCGTCTCAAAAACCCGCCCGGACTTTGGCTTTAACATGTCTTCGACTGCTTTTATAGCACCGTCATATAATTGCTCTGACTCTTTTTCAAAAACAAAACCTTTTGATAATATCTTCGGCCTGACAACCAACCTCATTTGTCTGTCAACAATCAATATGATCATCACGATTCCGTCAGTAGCTAGAGTTTCCCTGTCACGTAAAACAAGGTTGCCAATATCTCCGACTCCATAAGCATCAACGTAGATGCTTTTTGTTTCGACTGTATCGCCTCTGACTGCTTTATTCCGGCTAAACCAAATTGTTTCGCCTTCATCAAGCAACAAGACGTTTTCCTTTGCCAAACCCAGCTCTCCGACCATTTTTTGATATTGGCGTTGATGTCTTACTGTTCCTCCGATTGGAATAAAGTACTGTGGATTGGTGAAACGGATGAGGAACTTCAGATCTTCCTGATTGCCGTGGCCAGATGCATGCAGTTGATTTTGAATATCAGAATAAACAACATCCGCGCCCTGTATTGATAGATCTTCAATCAAAGCATAGACTTCATTTTCATTGCCGGGAATCGGATCCGATGAAAGCACCACTTTGTCTCCGGGTTTAATTTTAATATTTTTATTCTGATTGCGCGCTAATTTACCCAAAGCTGATTCATACTGTCCTTGCGATCCGGCAACAATCAGACAGAATTTATTCGGCGGCGATCTTAACACTTCTTCCTCTTTTGCTTGTAATATTTCGGGTATCGGCAAGTAGCTTATTTCCTTGGCTATGCGGGTATTCTCTTTCATTGACCTGCCCATAAAAATAATTTTCCGGTTAAATTTGATTGCCGCTTCAACGCATTGCCTGATTCTGGAAATGTTTGATGAAAATGTCGTCATGATAAATTTTCCTTTTGTTTTTCTCATTTCATCCTCAAATGTCTGACCAACGACGCTTTCAGACGCAGTCAATCCTTCACGTTCAACTCCAAGGCAATCAGACATCAGGCAAAGTAATTTTTCCTTTCCGGCTTTTGTAATACCATAAAAATCAGGCGGACTGCCATAGGGCGGATTCAAGTCCAGTTTGAAATCGGTTCCATGATAAATATCGCCAACCGGAGTTTTAATAACCACATGCATTGTATCGGGAATCGAATGAGTAAGGCGGATAAAATTTATCTGGAAATTACCAAAACGATAGCTTTTTGCATAGTCGATTTCTTCAATGTTGGCTTTTTGCTTAAATTCTTTGAATTTATTATCTACGAAGGCCTTGGTAAGCTTACTGGTTAGAACCGGTGGCCTGCCTAGCTCACTATAATGATAGGGAAGTGCGCTGGTATGATCTTCGTGTCCATGTGTCAGAATAATTGCTCTGATTTTATCTTTTTTACCGTTAAGATAGCTGATATCGGGAATAACGAAGTCAATACCAAGCTCTCTCTCGCTGGGGAAGCCAATTCCGCAGTCAACGATCAAAATATCAAGCAGTTTATTATTTTCATAAAGTTCGTAAACATACATGTTTTTCGTAACTCCGACAATCCCTCCTAATGGAATAAATTTGAGTTTATAGTTATTCATATTAATTTAATAATTTCTAAAACGTTTAGAACTTTACTGTAACATCTTACACTAAATATTCCTTAGTTTCCACGCATGTTGGCCTCAACGGTTTATCTTAAATATTATTTTGAAGTTATTCAAGCGAAAGAAATCCAGTTGCGCTATGAAGTTAAGCTCTGTCTTGTACCTGACAAAGGAGGGAACCGTTGATAAAAATTCAGGTCATTCTAGTAAGCCCTCCGATTCGGAGGGTAAGCGACCTTTACGAACGCATCCAGAATCGTCGTTTTACTTTTTTAACTTTTCAAACTTTGCTAACATTTTACTTTATAACTTTATAAACTATTTTATATAATACTTTCATGACCAAATCTATAGTCCTCAAAGCCTTGTCAAAAGTCATTGATCCGGAACTTAATGTTTCTATCGTTGATATGGGCTTTGTTTATGGAATCAGTATTGCCAAAGATAATTCAGTCAATATAAAAATGACTTTAACTACCCCCGGGTGTCCTTTATATAAAATGATTGAAGAGGATATAAAAAAAACAATTAAAGAAATCGGCGCCAAAAAAGTAACGGTTGAGTTTGTTTTTGATCCCCCATGGTCAACTGACCTAATGACAAAAAAAGGGAAAAAATTGCTGGGATTTCAATAATAGGTTTTGTCATTCCGGCTTGTCCGGAATCGTTGTTGAATAAAACAAGGCGTCACCGCTAGCAACCCTCGGGGTTTGACACAACAAATAGGTCAGTGATAAGAGCCCTGCTCGCAACCCCCAAGGTTCGATTCAATATAGACAAGATTGTAGATAAGGCCTTAAATAATATAATCATGGCCTATAGTATGATATAATAAAATATGTCAGAATTTACACAAATTCTTCCACCGTGTATACCCCAAGGAAAGAGGATGTTCTATACAGATATTCCTTTGACAATTGCAGAAAGAGAGGCTAGAAATGACCATAATTTCTGGATTACGAGTTCTAATCTCGATAGATATAATTTCGTATTTAGAAAGGTATTGGGAGATGAGAGGATCGAGGATATCGTTGGCAGAATGGATAAACCTATCGGTCTTGATTTGGCTGGCCATGGTTGCTATATGCAAGAACTAGGTATTTCCGGTCTTGCGGTTTGCTTTGGTCATTGGCAAGAAAAACAACCGAACGTAGACCAACTTCAAGGTAACCTACTTGGACAATCTACCTGGGAACAGATCGCTACATGGTGTAAAGACAAAGGCAATCCCAGCATTGTTACGTTTGCGCCTGGTTATGGTGTAAGTTATCTATGGAATATGGGTAAAAATAGATATAACTCGGAACGATGGATGACAATCTATCAACATGGTGAAGTTATTTTTTTACATTTATTACGTGCTTCTTGTTCACTATTAGCGCCAGGTGGTACTTTATTGATGGAGTTTTATTCAAGTCCTCAAATACGAAGCCTGATGTATAAGAACCTAGATCATTTTAGAAAAATACCAGGTTACGATATTACTTATCAAGAAGGTTTCTTAAGAATTGATAAACATAAGTAAATAATTACGTCTATTCTAAGAAGGTTATTCTTCGAACAAGCATATTCAGTCAAGAAGCTACCTTAAAACTTTTTTGAACTTTGCGAACTTTTTTAACTTTATTAGTTTGACAACAACAGCAATTAACTTGTAAACTGAATTCATGGCCAAGTCAAAAAAAGTCGGTTTTCTTCATGATGCTTTCGAACAATTGGGAGAGTTTGGTAAATCTACTGCCAAAAACACAGTCAGACAGGTAGCTGATACTTTTAATCCTTTGTCCGGCTTAACCGAATCATCCGGCTCTGACAAAAACCGATTCAGCGAAGCTGTAAAAAAAATAGAGCAAGGAAAATCCAAGTCAAAGAATAACACTCCGCTTGACTTTGACAAGCTGAATCAAAAATACCAGAATCAGGACAAACAGAAAGCCGATGCCTTGCGTAATCGTCTTTTTCAAAGAGTTAAAGACAGCGACGAGAAGTTACTTTACCAGAAGAAACAACAGGAACAAGAGAAAAAAAGACAGGAAGCTTATCAACTGGAACAGGATAAGAGAAGAAAACTCCAACAACAGCACCAGCAACAGTCGGGAAATATACCACATGGCAAAGAACGCCGCAGTATTTTCGCTCCGAACAAGAAAAAAAAGATGGTCCAGGCAGAATCACCCGAAATGCGCGTTTCCGCTGGTAAGTAAAACTATATCTAACGTTCATATCCTATAGTATGATATAATTTATTCATGTCAGAAGTCAGTATTTTTCCACCGGCTATAAGAAGAGATTATCGCACTCATGCAAGAAACTACGCCAGAGTTTTAGCTGACAGAGAAAGATCTGCCAAAACAGACCCATGGGACTATTATGGTTCTTCTTTAAGAGAATTTAATAGTCAATTTCATAGAGTTCTTAAGAAGGGAAAAATTGAGTCTCTGTTGATTGATATTAACAGATTTGCAGAAAGACAGCCTGTTTGTATAGATCTTGCTGGTCAGGGTCAATATTTTTACGACCTTTATGATAAAGGAATAAATATTTCTGCAGGCTTATCAGTATGTCTTGGCCACAACACTCACCACCTCGATCGTGTTCTTCCTGGGAAGTTGAATATATATACTCATATGGACGGGGATCTAATGGAAGATCATACTTGGGATAATATTAAAAGCTGGTGTGCGGAAAATGGATCTGCCGATTTGATGACTCTTGCCCCTGTTGGCGGTAGCGAGTTTCTTTGGGACTGGAATCGAACATACAGATATAGTAACCGTATGTTCAGACATGAACATATACATTGCAAGTTATCTTTTTTTATTCATATGAAACAAGCATTGTCATTGCTCAATATAGGCGGGTCTCTTTTGGTAGCTTGCGAAAATTATACTATTAGGTCATGGCTACTATTTTGCGAACCATGGTTAAAACTACCATACAATCTACATATAATAACTACACCCGAAAGAAATGTTATGCGCCTTATAAAAACAGAACCTTCACCAAACCCTGATATTGGTAATGTTAAATTGATACAGGTAGTCAGTTAACCAATATTTTCGATCTATCGATAAATCGAAAAAATATTGTTCTTCAAGAGACTTTCTAACCCTCGGAATTATAAATATTCAGGTTCGAACAACCTCCGGGGTTTGACTCAAAAGAATTGACTGAATGATAAGACCGAGCTTATAACTTCTGAGGTTTGACGTAAACAGATAGGTTGGAAGATAAGAACCTCGGAGGTTGAAGCCCCTCAACCTTAAACTTAATAAACTTAACCTCGCAGGTTGTTTAGTAGATTAGTACGCAGTTTAAGAACGAATTTATAAAGATATGCCACTCAGAGTCCCTGCCCGCCGTAACTGGCTGTCGGAATGGCGGGACTTGAACCCGCGACCTCACGGTCCCGAACCGTGTGTTCTAGCCATCTGAACTACATTCCGATGAGTAAACTCCTTTTATTAAATTATATCAGGCTGCGATTAAAAATCGCTCATAAAACTTATTATTAGGGATGTTTCAGATTAATCTTACTGACAGCAACGATAAGCAGTTCCGGTAGACCATCCGCATTGAGTGATAGTTTCGCTGACCGTTAATCGTTTACATGCTTTCCCTCCACAGGCTACTCGGCTACAGGTGTAAGAACTTCCATAACATCCGCCTTTACATGCTGGCGCAATAGTTGGAGTAACGGTTTTGGTTGGAGTTGGAGTCTTAGTTGGCGTTAATGTAACATTGATTATTGATGTTGGAGTAATGGTTAATATATTTGTCGGCACAGTTGTTGCTGTTTCCCTTGAAAAAGTCTTTGTATACACCGGGGAGGTATTTCCTTGTTTATAGAATCTTACTGTTATGTTGCTACCATCAACGTCTACTCCCAAAAATCCATGTTCATTCATGCAGTAATCATATCTGTATGTCTTGCTGCATCCTACAGTTGATGGTCCTGAACCAGCGTCACCGGCTATAAAATGATGAATTGGTCTTGTCAAACCTGGGATTCTTGAGCTATCAAGATATGTGTAGTTATACAGATGCTCGTGGGAATGAAAAGTTGCTGTCACAATAGGATGTTTATTTATGATCTGAACCAGATTTTGAACACTTGCGGCCAAAGAACAAGATCTGCTGGTACAGCTGCAGTGATCGGCCGCACAGTAAATCGGGCCGTGAAAGAAAATAAAAGCATTGTTAAGACTGCGTTTTTCCGCATTGGTTAGATCGCTATCTAACCACGTAATTTGCGCGCTGGTTAATGTTGAAGCATCTCCGATTGCATCCAGGCCAACAAAATGAGAGTTACCATAATCAAACGAATAAATCAGATCGTCTTTGCCTGACATATAACTGTAATTTACTGCTCCAACTTTCACAGCAGTATTGCTATAACTGAAGTAATTCTGCCAATTGACAGCTGAGTTATACTTCTCATTATCATGATTTCCTCTGACTGCAAAAGTTTTGCCCTGCATACTGTTAGTGGTCGTACTGTTGGTTAATTTACCGTTCATTGCATCCTTCCATTTATTCATTCCATCGGTTGTAAAACCTGAAACTTCCAAGTCCCCGGAATAGATTGTGAAATTAGGCGATAGAGAAGCTGCTTGGTCAGATAAACCTGATAGGGTATATGTCCCCGCCTTGGTATCCCCCCAGGCAATGAATCTGAACGCTGCACTTTGAGCCTGTGTCTTCTGGTTAGTTACTAATAAAATGAGGTAAAAGAAACAAGTTAGAGCTATAAACACTTTAATGGATTTCATAATACTAATTATTAATTGATTTAACGCTCTAATATTACCCTACTAAAATCATTTGTCAAGCAGGAATAGAAGGGAATTTTAGTTATTCGTTTATACTGTCATGACGCTCTAATTATAAATAGCCCTATCGTTAGCAATCTAACTCTATACCTGCTAATAGTCGTTTGCGTCATATTAAAGCTCTATAACATATAAATAATTCGTTCTAAACCGCTATTGCGATCTCTTTCTACTTTTGTTAACTTTATTTTAACCATATATAGTATTTAGATTGTTATGACAGCTTATATTAAATTAGATAACTGTTGTTATTCCTTTACCTATATCATACTCTATCGCTCTAAATACCTTATACTTTTACATTCAATATTATTCTTCAATGGTCTTCTTAATAACCTATTGAATTTTTTATTAGATCGCTTACTTAATTGACCACAGGTTATATACGTATCACCCCATAGCTTTCGCCAATCACTCTCTGATTTATTCCATAGCCTTAATTACTTCGATTAATCGATTAATTGAAGTAAATATAGTAAATTGCATATTCTTAAATAGAAGTAGTTGGGGAAAAAAGAAAAACCGATTGAATTATATGTATTGATTTAGTATGATGAGAAAACTTCGATTCTTTTTATAATTTCTTTTATTTCTTATGAAAATTAGATCTGTCAGAGCCAACGAAATACTTGATTCACGCGGTAATCCAACTATTGAAGCGTTTGTCACACTTTCAGACGGTTCTGTCGGCTGGGCAGCTGTCCCGTCAGGCGCCTCAACCGGTAAATATGAAGCGGTTGAGTTAAGGGATGGCGATAAAAAAAGATTCGGGGGAACTGGAGTTCTCAAAGCTGTTAACAACGTGAATAAAAAAATTGCCAAAGTAATTATCGGGATGAATGCAGCCGATCAGGAAAAGCTAGACACAACTATGATTCAGCTCGACGGAACAGAAAATAAGGCAATTCTCGGCACCAATGCTATTCTTTCAGTTTCCATGGCAACAGCCCGTGCCCAAGCATTGGCAGAAGAAAAACCGCTTTATCAATATCTGTCCCAGTTTAATCCTGAGCATAAAGGAAAATTTACCATGCCAATTCCGATGATGAACGTGATGAATGGTGGTAAGCATGCAGGCTGGGCTACTGATATCCAGGAGTATATGATCTTCCCAATCAGCGCTAAAAGTATTCAAAATGCTGTCAGGATGTGCTCTGAAATCTATCAGCAACTCAAAAAGGTGGTAAAAACTCATGGTTATTCAACTAATATTGGTGATGAAGGTGGTTTTGCTCCCAATGTGAAATCAAATTCAGAACCATTTGAGTTAATAACCGAGGCAATAAAAAACGCAGGTTATAAACCAGGCAAAGATGTTTTTTTCTGTATTGATCCAGCAGCCACCGAGTTTTCCAAAGGCGACAATTATCTACTGAACAAAGAAGGAAAAACCGTAACCAGTGACAAACTGGCTGATTTTTTTAGGAAAATTGCCTCGAAATATCCGGTTGTTTCCATGGAAGATATTTTTGCCGAAGATGACTGGGAAGGATTCAGGAAATTTACTCAATCAGTAGGAAAAAAAATGCAGGTAGTTGGCGACGATCTTTATGTCACCAATGTCAAGAGACTGGCACGCGGTATTAAAGAAAAAACAACCAATTCCATTCTGATCAAGCTCAACCAGATTGGTACGGTTACAGAAACCATCCAGGCTATCTTAACAGCAAGGAAGAATAACATGACTGCGGTTGTTTCCCATAGAAGCGGGGAGACAGAAGATCCGTTTATCGCCGATTTTGTCGTTGCCATGGGAACAGGTCAGATTAAAACCGGAGCCCCTGCACGTAGTGAAAGAACTTGTAAGTATAACCAACTGATGAGAATTGAAAAAGAACTTGGAGAAAAAGCTGTATACGCCAAATGGCCGTTTAAAATATAAGCAAAATAATAAATTATAAGCATCAAATCAGAAATAAATATTAAATTCTAAATATTAAATAAATAATCTGTTATTTCTCTATTGTTTATGGTTTGTTACTTTATTAACTTTATGAACTTTATAACTTTATAAACTTTCATGACTCAAGTCGTTCTCATCATCTTAGATGGCTGGGGTTACCGCGAAAATCCAAAACATAATGCCATAGCTAAAGCCCATAAGCCAAACTTTGATTATCTTTGGTCACATTATTCCCACGCGCTTCTTAAAGCCAGTGGAGAAGCCATTGGCCTGCCTGAAGGCCAGATGGGGACATCGGAAGCAAATCATTTAACTATTGGTTCGGGTCGTATTCTTTATCAAAACTTTCTCAGAATCAATCATGCCATCAGGGACAACAAAATTAAGGATAATTCTGCCTTAATTGCGGCATTTGAACATGTTAAAAAGCATAAAAGCGTTCTTCACATTAAAGGACTCGCCAGTCCGGGAGGAGTCCATAGTCATACCGACCACTTAAAAGCAATAATCAAGGCTGCCAAGGAATACGGCATCGAAAACGTTATGTTGCATCTTTTTACTGACGGCCGCGACACTCTACCAAAAAGTGCCATTGATTACGTTCGGGATCTGGAAAAATTTATGCAGACACTTGGTATTGGTAAAATCGCCAGTCTTGGCGGACGCTACTGGGGTATGGACCGCGATAATAATGTAGATCGGATTGAGAAACATTTTCGGGTTATCGTTGTTGGTGAAGGCCCAAGGTTCAAATCGGCTATAGAAGTGATCGAGAACGCTTACAAAAAAGGAGTGACTGATGAATTCATCGAACCGTCATTGGTTGAAATAGACGATAAGGGCGAAATTGGCTGTATTGCCAGCAATGATGCGGTAATATTTGCTAATTTTCGGGCAGACCGGGCTAAACAAATGACACGAAGAATTCTTCAGGCAAAAATCCCCAATCTCAAGTTTGTTGGTATGATTAAATATGCCGACGATTTAGATATTGCGGTTGCTTTTCCCAAAGCGGAAACAGTTCATACTTTGTCTCAAGTCCTCAGTGACAACAAACTCAAACAGTTGCGCGTTACCGAAACCGAAAAGTATACTCACCTGACGTTTTTTTTCAATGCTCAAAAAGATAAAGCCGAGGACCTCGAAGATAGGATAATGATCCCCACCCGTAAAGATATTGCCACCCATGACCTGGCACCGGAAATGAAGGTTTTTGATATCGCAGATGAAATAGTGAAGGATTTGAATAATAAATCCCATGCTTTTATCGCCAGTAATTTTGTTAACTGTGATATTGTTGGTCACACCTGTAATGTGGAAGCGATTGTTAAGGCGGTCGAAGCCGTTGACAAATCCCTTGGTTTGGTCTACCAGGCGGCCAAGAAAAATAATGCAACTGTTATTATTACCGCCGATCATGGTAATGCCGAGGAAAACTATGATGAAATTAACAACCAACCTTTATCAAGTCATACGCTCAATCCTGTTCCTTTTATTCTGATCAATAAAAAATATAAAAAATTGACCCATAATCATGGCTTGCTTTCTGATATCGCACCAACAATTCTTAAATTGTTTAATCTTCCCATTCCTTCCGAAATGACAGGCAAGAGTTTTATTTAATTAGATCTACTACTATTGACAAATTAATTGCTACCTATATTTCAAGGTTTGATCATTTAATTCATGGACGAGATCAATGGCTTCCGTTAGCTACCCACGACCTAGATACTCTATACGATCCATCTCAAACCAAAATCGAAAGAACGCAAATTAGTCCAATTCAATTCATACAAGAACAAATGGGTAAGGGAGTTCCTTTTGAAGAATTGCAGACATTAGTATGTGACAGGTTTGGTACATGGTGTGTACTTGATGCCAATGGTAACGTTTCCATGAATCAACCCGGTTTGATTTTCTCTGGTGTTAGAATTGACAAAGAAAAAGGAATGACAATTACCCATCTCCCTAAAGAGGAAGATTATTGAATCTCTTTTCCTATCTCCAGAGATGGGAATGTATGTGTCCAAAATTGTAAATAATATCTCTTTTCACTCTTAACTTTTAACTGTTTTTAGTATACTTTCCCTATGCAGTTATTTAATACCTTAACCCATAAAATCGAGGAATTTACTCCTCTTAATCCGCCGATAGTTACTTTTTATTCATGTGGTCCAACGGTTTATGACTTTACCCACATCGGCCATATGCGAACTTTTGTCAATAATGATGTTCTGAAAAGATCTCTTAATTTTCTCGGCTACAAAGTAAAGCACGTTATTAATATTACTGACGTCGGACACCTCTCAAGTGATGCAGACAGCGGAGAAGACAAGATGGAAAAAGGCGCTAAGAAAAGTAATAAAACGGTTTGGGAAGTTGCCCAATATTATACGGATTATTTTGTTAAAACAATCAATGCACTCAATATTGTTTCACCAAATGTTTTATGCAAAGCAACTGATAATGTTACCGAAATGATTGAGTTGACGAAAATTCTTGTCAATAAAAAATTTGCCTACGAAACAAAAGAAGCGGTTTATTTTGATGTTGCTAAATTTCCTAAATATGGTCAACTCAGCCAGCAGAAACTTGAAGATAAACTTAAAGGCAGTCGGGAAGAGGTCTATGTTGATTCTGAGAAAAAAAATCCGGCTGATTTTGCACTCTGGTTTAAAAGAGTCGGACGATTTGCCAATCACACCATGCACTGGAATTCCCCATGGGGCGACGGTTTTCCCGGTTGGCACATTGAGTGTTCAGCTATGAGTATGAAATGTCTTGGTGAAACCATTGATCTTCATAGCGGCGGTATTGACCATATACCGGTTCATCACGAGAATGAAATCGCCCAGTCTGAAGCAGCGACAGGAAAACAATTTGTTCGTTATTGGGTACATTTCCAGTTTTTAATGGTTGATGGAAAAAAAATGAGTAAATCTCTTAACAACTTTTACACCCTTGACGATATTATTAAGCACGGGATAGATCCCCTGGCATTAAGATTACTTTTCCTGCAGACCCACTACAGTCAGGTAATGAATTTTACTTGGGAATCGGTAACAGCGGCAAACGATGCCTTTAAAAATCTCAAAAGCATTGTGCTTTCGCTCAAATCCCCCTCATCCCTTAACGCGCGCACTTCGCTCTCCCAAGAAAAATTGTCCAAGATTGATGATTTTCGCCAACAATTCATAACTGCGATTAGTAACAATCTGCAAACATCCCAAGCTCTAGCTGTCATGTGGTCAATGCTGAAATCCAATATCCCGTCAACTGATAAACTTGATCTGCTATATGATTTTGACCTAGTGTTCGGGCTAAGGTTAAACGAAATTACAGAAGAAAGAATTCCTGACGAAATATTAGCTTTAAAAAAAGACTACGAACAATCACGCCAACAAAAAGATTTTACTAAATCCGATAAAATCAGAAAACAGATTAATGATAGAGGTTTTGAGGTTCGTGACACACCTTCAGAAACAATTCTCACAAAAAAATAGTGATATACTTTATAAACTTTATAACTTTAATATGTCTGACGATCCATTTAATGAAGAAAAATATAAGGTAGCTCCCGGATTAATTTATAAATATCATGGCCGGGCACTCTGGCTTATATCAAAAATCTGCGCTGTTCACTGTGATTTTTGCATGCGAGGAAGGTTGACTAAAAATAAATCCCTAAATCCATATTTAAGCGATGTTAAGATCGATCAGACGCTTAAGTACTTGGGGAAAAATCCTGAGATAAGAGAAGTTATTCTCTCCGGTGGCGATCCCTTATTCGTACCTCAGGATTATTTAAAAAAAATTATTTTTGGGTTAACTCTATTGCAGAAAAACAATAAACTGGATACCATTCGTATTCATACCAGACTTCCTGTTGTCAGACCAAAGATGATAAAAAGTTGGCATTACCGATTATTAGCCAAAATAAAAAATCCATATCTTGTTTTACACATTAATCACCCCAGCGAAATTACAAAAGATTTTGTTCAGGTTTCAGACAATTTCCGTAAAAAATGTGTTGCTTTAGTCTTGTCACAATCGGTTTTGCTAAAAGGAATAAATGACAATCAGGAAACTCTCTGTGAACTTTTTACTGAACTGGTAATAAATGGCATCCATCCTTATTATCTGCATTATATTGATCCTGTGCCCTGGGCGGAAAAATACCGTGTTTCTTTCAAAAGAGCCGTATCCATCTGGCAATCATTAAGACCGAAACTATCTGGTCTTGCCGCAACAGCTAAATTCGTCATTGAAGCCCCTGGCGGCATGGGAAAAGTTACTATCCCCGATAAAGGCTGGAATACCAGTTATTCGTTTTACAATGATTTTTTAGGTAATAAATTTAAGCCTTAATTTTTTTTCTCAACCAGTAATCTTCCTGTCGACAAAGTTTAAGCACATCGTTTTTATCGACCAATATAGGTTTAATGGCTTCTTCAAGAAAAATATTATTTTGAGATCCTTTAACCAAGACTAAGGCACTATTCGGCAGATTTTCTTCAAGATATTTACCCAAGAGGAATGAGTTTTCAAACCATTTAATTCCTTTTAATCCGGCAATGTTACCCATCATATATTTTTTGGTTAAATCACCAACGCAGTAAAGATAATCAACTGTTTCGGTAATCCTTTTTGCTACTTCAGTATGCTCTTGAGCTGACTCCTCACCAAGTTCTTTCATATCCCCAAAACAAAAGATCAACGGACGTTTTTCCTTGATTTTAATTTCATTGGCCATGGTTAAAAAAGCCATTACTGCTGCTTTTGAAGCATTGTAAGAGGAGTCAATAATTATTGAGTCTCTGATTCCGTAAAATAAACTCGCCCTACCTTCAGGCAAATAGAAATTCCTTTCAATTGACTCAATTGTTTGGACTGTTGTTAAGCCAACAGCCTGCCCGACAAGAATTACTGCTGCCAGTATTTCCTGGTATTCTTTAGGTAATAAATAATGATTGATAGTAACTTTCAATTCTTCCGTTTTTTTGCAGAATGTAAAACTGGTTCCATTCCGAGTGATTTGATAATCAGCAAAATAAATTTCATTATCATTATTCAATCCGAATGATAATAATGTTTGGTTTTTTTTTGTTGCTTTAAAATCTACGATAACTTTTCTTATATACTGATTCTCATTATTATAAATATTTACTTTTGAACCGGATTTGGTAATTATTTTTCCTTTTTCCTTGGCAATATTCGTAAGAATCCGATCTAATCTATCTGCAGTATTAAGATCGCTTTCCTTTACGGTTTTATCAAACTGCATGGTATGGACAGGATGAATATTTAGAATAACCGCAATATGAGGTTTAACAATCGTCAGCAAATATTCCATATTTTTCGGTGGATCAGGTTCGTCAATTCCCATTTCAATAACAAGATATTGATATCCGTGCAAATAAAAAATTCCGGCAGGGGAGAGTATTAACACCCTTAGCCAATCAAAAAAAGAGTAATCAATCATTGACAAACCAAGTATACCCAGAGGAATTCCTGTCTCGGAATTTCCTTTATCAAGCATCTTGGTTGGATAATGATCTTTTAAAATTGCGTAAATACAATTACGGCTAGAGGATTTACCAACAGACCCGGTGATTCCGATAACCTTTGGTTTATTTATTACCAAAGCAATCCTGGCAAAAAAGCGGAGATATGAAAGAATAAAATTAGTCAATATCTTTTTCATAAATAACCGTCATTCTGTCCTGAGCTAGCCGAAGGACAGAATCGTTGTGAATATAAGTTGTATAACTGTTGCAACTTCCCAATAATATAGTATATAATACTAATCATGAAATCTTATTTCTCATCAATTGTCCTTCTTATTACCCGGCTTTAGGCGGGAGGATTATTGATAAGAAATAATTACCCGCCGCAAGGCGGGTTTTTCAGTTTTTGGAGATATTTGAAAAAAATGTTTCATGTTACAAGTTTTTACCTTCTAATTTTCACTCATATGATCACCGGATCCCATGCAGTCATTAAGTCGCTCATAGAAGAGGGTATAAAAGTCATTTTTGGATACCCGGGTGGCCAAATTATTCCCATTTATGATGCTCTTTATGATTATAAGGAGGAAATTAATCATGTTCTTGTACGCCATGAGCAGGGAGCTGTGCATGCGGCTGAAGGCTATGCCAGGGCAACCGGAAGAGTCGGTGTTTGTTTTGCCACCTCAGGTCCGGGCGCGACAAATCTGGTAACCGGTATTGCTGATGCCATGATTGACTCTGTCCCAGTCCTCTGCATTACAGGGCAGGTTGGTAGCAACCTGCTTGGAAGTGATGCATTTCAGGAAGTAGATATGATCGGTATCACAACCCCAATTACCAAGTGGAATTATCAGATAACTGACGCAGCTGAAATTCCACAAATCATTGCTAAAGCAATCTATATCGCAAGAACAGGCCGTCCGGGACCGGTTGTTATCGATATTGCCAGAAACGCCCAGATTAGCAATCTTGATTTTTCCTACAAAAAATGCAGTTTTATTGAGAGTTACCAACCGAATTATAGTCCAAACCTCAGGCAAATAAAGTCAGCTGCCGAACTGATCAATAAAGCTAAACGGCCATTAGTACTTTCCGGCCACGGCGTAATCATTTCCCAAGCTCAAAATGAACTGCTAACTTTGATCGAAAAAGCCAGCCTACCGACAGCGTTTACTTTGCTTGGTTTGTCAACTTTTCCAAGTCGTCATCCTTTAAATATGGGTATGCTGGGAATGCACGGTAATTATGGACCAAATATCCTGACAAATAAAGCCGATGTGATTTTGGCTATCGGTATGCGTTTTGACGATAGGGTTACCGGACGACTGGCTAACTATGCTAAACAAGCAAGAATAATCCATATTGATATTGATCCTGCAGAACTGAATAAAAATGTTCGGGCGGATATTCCTTTGGTTGCCGATGCCAAAATTGCTCTTAAAGCATTAATACCGTTGATCGAAAAGAAATCGCGAAGTAACTGGCTTACGGAGTTTAATAAATATCAAAAAATAGAAAAAGAAAGAGTAATCCATAAAGAAATTCATCCCAAGGGTAATTATATTACCATGGCTGAAGTAATCAATCTATTATCGGAAAAAACATCCGGGAAAGCTGTCATTGTAGCTGACGTAGGCCAGCATCAGATGATAACTGCCCGCTATTACCAATCGGAAAAAACCAATAACTTCATTACCTCAGGGGGTTTAGGAACTATGGGTTACGCATTGCCTGCAGCGATCGGAGCTCAAATCGGTACGCCCAAAAATCAGGTAATCGCTATTATCGGTGACGGTAGTTTTCAGATGAATATTCAAGAGCTGGCAACTATTATTCAGGAAAAAATTCCTTTAAAAATAATCATTCTAAAAAATAATTATCTTGGTATGGTTCGCCAATGGCAGGAACTTTTTTACAAAAAAAGGTACTCTTTTACAGATCTTTACAGTCCTGATTTTGTTGCTTTGGCCAAAAGTTATACTTTAAAAGCGAAAAAAATAATTAAAAGAAGCCAGTTAAATAGCTGCTTGTCGGATTTTTTAAAATCAAAAAGACCGTATTTGTTAGAAATTAATGTCAAAAACAAACATAATGTTTTTCCGATGATCCCATTGGGCGCATCGGTCGACGAAATCAGACTGGAATAAGATTGTTCTCGACTAATCGCTCGAACAATAATAATTATTCTTCGAGCTTGTCGAGAAGAATATTAATTAAATAATTTTATGAAATTCACTATTTCCGCTTTTGCCGAAAACAAACCAGGCGTTCTCTATCGAGTTACAGATCTTTTTTTGAGAAGGAAAATAAACATTGAGAGTCTAACTGCCTCGGAAACTGAGAAAGTCGGTATATCCAAATTTACAATCGTGGTAGATGCAGACGCCAATATTGTTGAGAAGATCGTTAAACAGCTTTACCGTATTATTGAAGTAATCAAAGTTTCGGAAAATCTAGATCGTGACATTGTTTTCAGGGAAATAGCATTGATAAAAGTTCATGCAAAAGATTTAAATAGCAGACAGGAAATTGACCATCTAACACAACTATTTAAAGCCAAGATAATTCACGTGACCAAAGAATCATTGATAGTCGAAATCGCAGGAGATGAGGAGGAAATCATTGGTTTATTTAATTTGTTAAAACCCTTTGGTATTAAAGAATTCGTCCGATCCGGACGAATCTCGGTTTTAAAATAAAAAAATGAATAAAAAAATTATTGTCTTTGACACCACCCTTCGGGATGGCGCTCAAAGCGAAAAAGTCAGCTTCTCACTCGAGGACAAACTGAAAATAATCAGGATTCTGGTTGACTTAGGTATTGATTATATTGAAGCCGGCTGGCCGGGAAGCAATCCTAAGGATTACGAACTTTTTCAAAATATAAAAAATAATCATCAGTTCCGGTCAAAGATTGTCGCCTTCTGCTCTACAAGAAAGAAGAACATTCGCCCTGAGACAGACCGTAATCTTTTGTCGGTAATTGAATCGGAAGTAAAAACAGCAGCTCTTTTTGGCAAGTCATCTGTCATCCATGTCGAACAGGTATTAAAAACCTCAAAAGCCGAAAACCTGAAAATGATCTATGATTCGGTCAGTTTTTTAACAAAGAAAGAAATTAAAGTCATTTATGATGCCGAGCATTTTTTTGACGGGTATAAACTGAATAGAAATTACGCTCTGGAATGTCTGCAAACAGCAGCCAAAGCCGGTGCCGTTAACTTGACTCTTTGTGATACCAATGGCGGTTGTCTGCCGGCAAAGATCAAAAAAATAGTTGGAGAAATTAAAAAAAGAGTAAAGACTCCGCTTGGAATCCACGCCCACAATGATGGAGGCCTTGCACTGGCCAATACAATTGAGTCAATTGAAAATGGCGTCAGTATGGTCCAGGGAACAATTAACGGTTATGGTGAACGCTGTGGGAATGCTGATTTAACCAGTGTTATCCCGACACTGCAACTTAAAATGGGTTATAACTGTATACCAGGGAAATCTTTAAAAAAAATCATCCTTGTTAGCAAGGAACTTTCTGAAATTGTTAATGAAAATCCAAATAATCAACAGCCTTATGTTGGTAAAAGTGCCTTTGCCCATAAAGGCGGTATTCATGTTTCAGCGGTTCAAAGATGTAAATCTTCTTACGAACACATTGACCCGGAAAAGATCGGCAATAAAACCCGTGTCATTATCTCGGAACTATCCGGAAAATCTAATATTCAGGAAAAGCTCAAGGAATGGGGAGTTGTCGCAGATGAACTAATAATATCCAAAATACTAAAAAAAATAAAAGACCTTGAAAATAAGGGTTATTCTTTTGAAAATGCCGATGGTACCTTAAGACTTTTATATGAAAGGATGAAAAATAAATTAAAACCTTTATTTCAAACAATTTATTATCATGTTGAAATAGCTAAAGGCGCCGGGGCATCAATATTGTCCCAGGCTACTGTCATTATTAAAGTAGGAGATAAAACTATCACCAGATCTTCGTCGGGCGATGGTCCGGTTAATGCCCTTGACCGGGCTTTACGTAAAGCTATCACACCTTTTTTTCCAAAAGTTAACCAGGTTGAGTTAATCGACTATAAAGTAAGAATTCCAAACGACAGACAGGGAACAGCTGCCAAAACAAGAGTTCTTATCACCTCAAAAAACCATCACGAGATTTGGACAACAATCGGCGCATCAGCTAATATAATCGATGCCAGCTGGCACGCACTGGTAGATAGTATTGAGTATTATCTATCACAGTCTAATTAGAGCGATTAATTACTTAATTGCGATTTGTTCGAGAAAATCTGTTTCATGAATAAGTTGACAAACCAAGACTGTATTTGTTAAAATTGTTTTTTATGTCACAGCAAATCATTTCAATCAATTTTTTCTCTTACTTTACCATGCCTTCAGGCGGGTAATGTAATTGATTATTGAGATCTTTACAACCCGCCCACAGGCGGGTTTTTCAGTTTTTGTGAACATTTAAAAAACTGTCCGTCCGAAGTTCCGACAAGTTTTTTTAATATTACGCAGTCGTGAACGAAGGAGGATTTTTTGCGGTAACAACTGGCAAACGACCCGCCGAAGTCCCGCTTAGCAAGACGTAGGAGGATCGTTTTTAATCAATTAAGAACATTTATGTCACTAATCGAAGAAAAAACTTTTAGAAGGGCAACAATTAATGACGCCAAAGCTCTTGCAGATCTTGCTGCTAATGCATTCCCCGGATATCCGTTTACCAGAATATATGATCCCGAGCAAGTAGCCCAAGGAATTAGTGGTGGCGAATACAGAATTGTCGCTGAAATGCCAACATTGGGAATTGTAGCCACAGCCGTTCTTGGTTTGGGTTCTGTTATGGCAGAGGTAAAAAGAGAAATTGTTGCAATGGAACAAAGGGGTAACGGAATAGCTAGCGATATGACGGCCAAACTTGTTGAAGATGCAAAAGAACTGGATTTAATTTGCTATACAGATGCTCGGGCAGATCAACCTGGTATGCAAAGAGCAGCTCTCAAAAGTGGCCAAAAAGCCTATTCACTTGAACCGGGAAAACACGTTGTTTATTCCCATAATGAGGAGAGTGTAGAAAAAGGCCCGGCAAGGGAAACCATGGTTCATCTAAGTAGCTTGATACTCGATGAGAATGATCTTTTCGAACAGCTTCAAGCATGGCCACATGAAATTAGAGAATATCTTTTAGCAAATCTATGGCAATCATTTGCACCCGAACCAAAGGATCCACATATAGCTGCATCAACACTCACCAATCCGGAAAGAATCGCTGCCAATATTCACGACAAGTTAGCCTCTCTTGATAAGCTCAATATTGTTACACCGGATCAGGATATTGAAATCATATTTTTTGATCATAGCTCTTTGATGATCATCAAACCCGATGCTTCAGGTTTTATTACCAGTCTTACGAAAAATGGTCTTCCGACCATTCTTACTATTGGAGAACGCGCGGGTTTGCAAGTAATCACCTACTACGGAGATGTTGATGATGTGGATGAAGCAACCATGCTTTTCCATGCCGGTATGAAACCAGTCATGATAAGACCATGGAAAAAAGACTATCTTACTCAGGCCGGCTGGCAGGTCGGGTGGCAAAAAACAATGAATGATTATGAAAACTGCCTCCATGGAATTAAGCTACATCCCGAAGTTGAGGATCAATTAAAAAAGTTCTATCAGCGACTCGAAAGTCATATTATTTAATTCCACTTATTTGTCTTTTGAAACTTTTAAAACTTTTTGAACTTTACAACTTATTCATAACCTCAGAGGTTTGACAAAACAGATTGGCTGGAAGATAAAACCGATGCACATAACCTCCGAGGTTTGACAAAACAGATTGGCTGGAAGATAAGAACCTCGGAGGTTAAATAAAATCAACATATGCTAAAATAACACTATGAAAAATCAAATTCTGGAGTTATCAAAGAAACTGATAACAATTCCATCAACCAAGGAGAACCCGGCTAAACTCAAAGAAGTTATAGAGTTTGTTAAAAAATATCTTCAGGGTTTTACTTATAAAGAATTTGAAAAAAACGGTTCTCCAAGCATTCTCTTTTATAACACTAAAACTTTACCGAAAAGATTCAAAATCATCCTCAATGCCCACCTCGATGTTGTTCCTGCAAAAAAAGAACAGTATCAACCATCTGTTAAAGGCAACCGTCTTTATGGTCGTGGGGCTATTGACATGAAAGCAGCGGCAGCGGCTGAAATCATATTATTTAAAGAGTTGGCTAAGAAAATAAACTATCCACTAGCCCTTCAGCTCGTCACCGATGAGGAGATCGGCGGCCATCACGGAGTACTTCATCAGTTAAAAGAAAAAGTCCACGGTGATTTTATAATCGCCGGTGAACCAACAGATTTTGGAATAAATAACTTGGCTAAAGGAGTTCTTTGGCTAAAAATTAAGGTATCGGGAAAATCCGCTCACGGTGCACATCTGTGGGAAGGCGAGAATGCCATTTGGAAAATGACGAGAATTTTAGAAAAAATTGAAAAAGCTTTTCCTGTTCCCAAAAAAGAAGTCTGGAAAACTACCGTCAACCTATCAAAGATTGAAACCAATAATATCACCATGAATAAAGTACCTGACGATTGCAGTATAACTCTTGATATCCGCTACCTGCCGGAAGAAAAAAAACAAATTATTGGCAAAATTAAATCGCTACTACCGAAATACTGTCATGTTGAAGTTGTTCAGTTTGAACCGCCTCAATATACTGCTGAAAAGAATGCTTATATTACTCGTCTCAAATCTGTTATTAAGCATATCACCGGTAAAAAACCAAAAATGTCAGCCACTCATGGTGCATCTGATGTCCGCCATTTTAATGAATACGGCTGCGATGGTATTACTTTTGGCCCGGCAGGTTACGGCTTGCATACTGATAATGAATGGGTGAATATTAAAAGCTTGTATCAGTTCTATGAAGTTTTAAAGCCGTTTCTTCTTAAAATCTAATAACTACACAAATATATTGATTCTATTTAATCAATTAATCCTGGGGCATTGAGTATACCGAACCAGTCAATCGGCCGGGGAGTGGGGGTTGGAGTACCTGTCGGAGCATCCGGAATATCATTATCAATTTGATCAGGGAAATGGCTAACCGGCTGTTCAGGAAAAGTCGCTCCCGGCCCCTTACCCCAGATCTGGAGCATATGAATAGTTTCGTCACCGCCATCTTCACTATTGATTCTGATATCAGTCATCCCATCCAGCGTGTCATTGAAATATGCGTCTTTAACGATTTTCTCGTATTTTTTCCAGGTATTACTGTTGGTTTTTGTAACCGTATCCTTTTTAAGCGCTCCACTTTGATCCTTATATTCAACGGAAAATTTGTCACTGCCCTTATCAAGGTAGATCAAGGATATTTTATATTCAACATCCCGATACTGTGCATCGGTAGTGTCAATACCGGCATACTGCCAACCGTTATCAATATCAAATGACATGAACTTATTTCCCGATGCCTGATCTGTACGTCGTGCTGAACTTGATGGTGTTTCCGGCCGGTTAGTCATATCCGCATGCGTATTACTGTCTGCCGGATTTGAAAACGGCTGTTTTTTAGCTGTTTCCGGTAATTCGTTCTCCCTCACCGGAAAGGTTTTGTTTCCGGGAATATTTTCCCGGCGGTAAAGATAAAAGTTATAATCGCCGTAAAGATAAGAAAGCTGTCCGCTCCATTCCTCTTTTTTAACTGATTTTTGCAGTTCTCTTGGTACGGTCCAAACAAACGGGGTGGTTTCAACACTTTTTCCCATCTGAGCATTGACAAAAGTTGATAAGTCAAAATTAAAAGTTGAGGGTAAACGTAAGAAAGCCAACCAATGATCAGAATGCAAATCAATAAAGTCCGGTTTATGAGCCATCATATCAAGCAACATCCGGTAGGTTCCGGCAAAGATACCGTCATTATAGTCCCTTGCCCCGCCGGTAAAAAAAGAGCCATAACGCGACTCAAAAGCTCTTGGCAGACTGGGATAGAGATTCCAGACACGTGATTCACCATCGCCATGGGCAATGTTGCTGTAGGTCCAGGCTGAAAGTTCTGGTACCCAACCATTAGTTTTATATCCAATACCGTAGGTATTATCAGGCGCCGAGGGCTTACCCTGAAGATAAAGTGTCGTATTCGGAAATGCGTCTCGATACCATTTCATTACCTTACCAAGCAACTGCTGAAACTCATTTTCCGAACATAGTTTGTGACCTTCTTTTTCATAATCGCAACTGCCAATATTATTTTTTTGATCAACTGCCTCACCGTCATAGCCAAACGAGATCAACTCTGCCGCAACCTTTCCGTCAAAGTTTCTTCCTAATTCCGTAACGCTTTTTTTAAATTCCTCCTGCCAGACTGAGTCGCAGTATTTAGGGGATTTTCGCAATTCGCATCCATCAGGCTTTAACTCATAACTACCTCCGATCCTGTCCCGGACACTGTTTGGCGTAAGATCACCGTTAACATCGTAGAAATAAAATCCGTGAATCACCGGTTTGCTGATTTCCTGTCCATCAGGAAGCGTAACTTTCATCTCGCTTGCTTTATCAATATAATTTTGTAAAGCGGTCATGTCTAGCCGGTTCCAGGTCTGGTAATAAATTGATCCGAATGGCCCATATTTAGTTATAACACTGTCATCATTCTGACAGGTTTTAATGTTACCGCCAACATCATAGGTGTCTCCCGGTTTACAGGCCGGTCTAAGCAGATCTTCCGGTGCATTGTTCGGGTCAAAATTAGTATAGTCCCAACCCCAGTAAATTAAGCCGGGTGGTTTTTTATAATCACTGGAACTGCACTGGTTTATTGTTATTGATCCTGAAGGTGCTTGACCCGAATCAATCACCTCAATATTAGCTCTTGCCATACAGCCTTTATATTCCGGGCTACCTTGAAAATAAGCGATGACTTGATATCTTGACGGTACTTTTTGCGATCCGTTCCTGCCGTAAAAACCCGATCGCCATTCTTCTCTTTTAATCGGTAAAGTATAAGTAGCAAAACCAGTATCATTAGTTGTCTTATACTCACCATATGACCAACCATTATCATAAGCAAATACGACCTTACCTTTTATCGCCGCACCGGTTTCATTTTTTACTGTGGCGTCCATAGTTACCTGGCCTCCCAAAGGAACAATTACCGGATAGACTTTTAAAGTCAGTTGTGATTTGCGTCGTGTTGGCGCTGAAGTTGGTTGAGCCGCGGCCCGGCTTCTGTAGCTAACTTTATCTTCCGATTGCGACAGGAATATGATTAAAGGCATTAACAAAATCAACAATAATAATAGAATTAACCATAATTTTTTGTTGTCGTTTTTGTAGAAAATTTTATTTCTTTTCATTAATATTGCAATATTCAGTATAGCTAAAAGTTACCGGTTTTTCTATAGACTCTGATTACCGGATGATCGAATACCGACCAGGTTTCTTCAGCATTTTCATCTGCAAATTCCCACAAGGTAATTCCAAATAATTCTATTTTCGGATATTGACTGAATTCAGCAGCTCTTTCAAATCCTAAAGCACCGGAAAAGAGGTGTTGGTAATAACCATTCAAAACCGGATATTTCTTATTTAAAATAAGACATTTCTGTGGGGAACTTCCGTTCAATATGATTGGATATAATTTCTCATAGCTTGCCGTGACAGGATTTTTTGTCATCCCTATGTTTACCTCTTTCATTTCGCTACAGGTATAATTCTTATACAACCTTCTTGACGGAACGAAAACATAATCCGCGACAGTAAGATACCGTTCCAAACTCTGTTGCAGATCAAGGCTATGATCAAGATCATAAAAATTAAACGAAATATAGTCATAAATTGGCAAATTAATGACCTCTTTATTTTTTGATATCGGCATATCAACTACATTGGCGGTTTCCGACAAAATTGTCGCACCAGCGGCAATATTTTTATATATCCATTCTGAGGCTGTAAACCGAATGTCTTGATTCTGATAGATTGATAGAAATGCCGTCCCCGGTATAATACAGACAGTAACAAAAAGACATAAAATCACTCTCCTTATTGCTGATTCAAAATTCCTGCCCACAAAATTGCGTATTCCTTTAAAGATATAAAAAATAGATAATAAAGAAAAAATCAGCATAAGAGGCATTATTGGCGCCATAAATCTTGTCCACTTCGCATACATGAAAGCCGTAGGGATAAAATAAACAAAAAAAGCTATGCGCAGGAGATTGATTGAACAATTTTTCCAGGGCAGTAATATTAAACCACTGATTGCCAGAATTAATACCGGCCAACCCAATGCATATGGAAAAATTTTTAGCAGCTGGAAAATAACCGGGATTGTACTGTTGAATTGCATAGTATAAAAAACGTCGATCGTCCCTAGCGCGACTGCTGATTCATATCTCATTGAAGACAAAAACTCGTTGAAAGAAATAATGTTATAAGGAGAAAATAGCGTACTAAAAAGAAAACAATAAATCATAAATCGTACAGTCAGAAAAAAGCTTTTTTTTATCCAATCATTTGACGAACTATTAACCGCTTTGAATCTGAATTCCGAATAGAATATGCTGACGAGCGGAACGATTAAAAAAATAGCAGCCGATACTTTGGTGGCGACAGCTAAACCGCACGCCAGCGAATTAAGAATGATGAATTTAGAATTATGAATCTCCCCGGATATTTCTTGTAACGAAAAATAAATAATCAGTGAATAAAAAAGCATTAATAATGATTCGGTGGTTCCAAAATGACTAAACTGGATAAAAAATGGTGATAATATAAATACCAGCAGACTTACAATTCGTATTTGCAATAAAGAAAACTTTAATTTTTTCATTATCCCGCCGGTTTTTAAAACTGATTCTAAAATCAAGATTAAAACAAAAACATTTACTATTGACGCTATCGCTGAAATTGATCTTAAAGCTATGGTCGCTTCATTAAAGCTAATCAAACCGGTATCAGAAAATAGATATTTCTTAACAAGAATCATTAAGTAACCCAGATACAAAGGTAATTGACCATAGGCAAAAAAGTGCGGATTAAAACAGTCATTCAGTTTGCAGCTTAGTCCCTGCAGGGCAACCGCCATGTTTCTTTCGTCAGGATGCATCGGGTAGGGAAGACCCCATGAAAGGTTAACTAATCTTGAATAAAAAAGCAGTGAGAGAATAATAACAAACATTGCTTGTATTTTTTTAAGTTTCATAAAGTATCCATTCCGCTTGATTTTTAACCTGTTTCTTATTATTATATAAGGAAAGTTTAACTATTTGCAGTTTATTCTGCTAGAAATAAAAGTTATTTATGATTGTTTACGAATTAACCTTCCTTCTTAATGAAGAAGCAGAATTAAAAAATCTAAAAGAATTGGTTGCTTCCTTTTCAGGGAAAATAACCAATGAAATCAATCTTGGTAAAAAATCATTATTCTATCCGATAAAAAAAGCTTCGGCAGCCAATTTTTACCAATGGTCAATTGAGATTGAAAAAAAAGACGTCACTGAACTCAAGAAGAAACTTAACTATAATGAAAAGATCATTAGATATTTATTATTAGTTAAATAATAATATATGGCCAGCCGTTCACTGAATCAGGTTATGCTAATAGGCAATCTTACCCGTGATCCTGAACTAAAATATACTCCGACCGGCACTGCAGTCTGTACCTTTGGAATTGCCACAAACCGTTCATGGACAACAAATGACGGCCAAACCAAAGATGAAGTCCAGTATCACCGGATCGTTGCCTGGCAAAAACTAGCTGAGCTTTGCGGCAAACTGTTAACCAAAGGTAGAAAAGTTTATGTTGAAGGTAGAATTACTTATCGTAGTTTTATTGGCCGGGACGGTCAACAACGAAGCATTACTGAAATTGTCCTTGACGATTTTATAGTTTTTGGTGACGGCAGAAGAACAGCTATGCCCACCGAAGGGGAAAAGTCAACCGAAGTCAAGGTTGTTGGACCGGCAACAGAAGAACCAGTGGAAAATCAGACTCCAACAACCCAAGAACAGACAAAAAGTGAAGCAACCAAGGATCAGGAACAGGAAAATAAAGATGAAACAGTTAATCCGGATGATATACCGTTTTAAAGTTAAATTAATATTATGAAATGTTTTTTTTGTCAATATAAAGCCGAGCCAAAATTTACCGATACGGAAAATTTGGTTAAATTTCTTTCACCGAGAAAAAAAATCTTGAATCGGGAAAAAACCGGAGTTTGCGCTAACCATCAGAGGAAATTAACCAAAGAAATAAAATATGCCCGTTTTCTGGCTTTAATTCCTTTCGTCTCTTACCAAGGCCTGAGATAATCATTAATCAATAATTACTGTTTGTCATTATTCTTTTATTGGTTATAATTCTATTATGATAATCACGATCATAATACCGAAAGATACTAAACTTTTGGTTAAATCGGGTCAGACTGTAGATTTTGATACTCCTCTTGTTGAAAAACATCTCCAAACCGATATAAAAATCTCCATTGATAAAAAACTGGGAATTAAACCGGATAAGATATTCCATTATCTGCAAAAATTTGTCGGCGAAACTGTAGAAAAAGACGAAGTACTCGCGTTCAAAAAGGGAGTTTTTCTTTCAAAAAAGGTTATCAGCAATTATAAAGGTATTGTCAAGGAGATTAATCATAACGATGGAATGATGCTTATTGCCTGCGATGTTGACGAAAAAAAATATTTTCCTGCCTACTTCAAAGGTGAAATTACTGAAATCATTAATGGGAGTGAACTGAGACTTAAGGTCAAGGAAGCTAAGGAGTACGAAGCCAAAAATATATCCGATGACTTTGGCGCTCAAGTTTTTTATTATAAAAAAGGCGCTGACCTTAACTCAGCTAATATTAATTGCAAAATAGTTGTTGCCAAAGAAATAAATCCTTTTGAACAGATAAAGATTGAGGCTCTTGGAGGAAAAGGTTTTGTAACTTTAAACAAAATCCCTAATATGCAAAAGTTACCCAACGTCCAGTTTAAAAAAATTGAGGATTTTGACCATGCCGTGAAAAATAATTTTCCTTATTGCCTAATTCAAAAATCATCTAGTAAAATATACTTTTATACATAACCTATGTTAAAGAAAAATATCACCAATATTCTATTAATTATTTCGCTTACGATTCTTTTGTTCGGCTCTGGATACAAGCTTGGCCAATTTAGGACAACCCGGTTAATTCTTGGTTCATCAGGAGCTCAGACTAGTCCAAAATCAAGCGATAATTCCAGGATAAAAAATCTTGACTTTGACCTTTTTTGGGATACCTGGAATAAAATTGAAGACAAATATGTCGATAAGAAGAAGATCAACACCAAAAAAATGTTCTACGGTGCCATTAAGGGTATGGTTGCTTCGGTTGAGGACCAATATACTTTTTTCCTTACCCCTGAAGAAAACAAACAGTCAAAAGATGATCTGGGAGGAAAATTCGAGGGTATTGGAGCTCAATTAGGTTTAAAGGATAATAGGATCATCATTATTGCCCCATTGAAAAACTCGCCGGCAATTAACGCAGGTATCAGATCCGGAGACTACATTAATAAAGTCGATGGTCAATCGACTAAAGGTTGGTCAACCGCTCAAGCAGTTTCAAAAATAAGAGGCGAGAAGGGAACTCAAGTAAAATTGACTGTTGAAAGAGAAGGTAAGGAATCGGAAATTTCTATTATCCGTGACGTTATTCGCGTCGCCTCAGTAGAGTTGAGCTATGAAAAGGATATTGATTGTCAGATTGACTGCCCCAAAGTGGCTTATCTGCGCTTAAATCAGTTTGGTGATAAAACCAATCAGGAATGGGACAATGCAACTTTGGAAATCGAGCAAAAATGGAAAGATAATGAAATTAAAGGAATGGTTCTTGATGTCAGAGACAACCCTGGCGGCTATCTTGACAGTGCGGTTTATCTCGCATCCGAGTTTCTGCCTCAGGGAAAATTGGTTGTTAAACAAGAGTCAACTACCGAAAAAAATAAAGATTACTACACGGTTTATAATGGCAGATTGCAAACAATTCCATTAGTAATTTTAATAAATCAAGGGTCAGCATCAGCTTCTGAGATATTATCCGGTGCGCTTCGGGATTATAAGAGAGCTGTTCTTATTGGAGAAAAAAGCTTTGGCAAAGGATCCGTACAGGAAGCACTTGATCTTAAAGACGGAGCTGGACTTCATGTAACTGTTGCCAAATGGATTTTACCCAAAGGAGATTGGATTAATGCTAAAGGAATAGAACCCGGTATTAAAATAGAGAATAAGATTGAGAACGGTAACACAATCAGCCGTCAAACCGATGTCCAACTTGAAAAGGCCGTTGATGAAATCTTAAAGAAATAATTATTAATTTAATTATTTAATAAATATGAAAAAAATTCTGCTTTTTATGGCTACAGTTATCATCATAATAGCAGCTGGCCAAAGCTATAATCTTATCCCCAAAATAAATTTCGATAATTTCCCTAATTTGCCAAAAAAAATTCAATTAAGGAATGATCAGGTCTTTGAAAAACAAACTGTAGTTTACGAAGAATCGATCATAACTAAGGTTGTCGAGGAAGCTTTGCCATCGGTAGTAACTATAGGAATAAGTAAAACCGCAAGTACCGGCGACTACTTAGAGATTGACCCCTTTAATCCTTATTCACCATTTCGTCAGATTCCCGGCTCCAAAAAAAAGGTTGAGCAGAATATCGGAAGCGGTTTTATAATCTCTAAAGAGGGTTTGATTATAACCAATAAACATGTCGTTGCCGATACAAGTGCTTCTTACAAAGTCATTGATAATAGCAATAAGAAGTATGATGTTGAAAAAATTTACAGGGATCCGTTAAATGATCTGGCAATCCTGAAAATAAATGCCAGCAATCTCAAACCATTATCGTTGGGTGATTCTTCAAAAATTAAATTAGGCCAAATAGCCATTGCCATTGGCACTCCTCTTGGTGAGTTTACCAATACGGTTACCCAGGGAATTGTTTCGGGTCTTGGCCGGGGAATAAACGCCGGATCACCATTTGAGGGTTATGTGGAAAAACTAGATAATATCATCCAAACCGATGCGGCAATCAATCCAGGTAATTCAGGCGGTCCATTACTTAATTCCAAAGGTCAGGCCATCGGTATTAATACGGCAATTGCTCAGGAAGGTCAAAACATTGGTTTTGCTTTACCGATAAACCTCGTTAAGGATCTGATAGATAAATTTAATAAAAATGGCGGAAGTTTTGAAAGACCTTATATCGGCATCCGTTACAAAATCATTGATAAACAAACGGCAATTCTCAATGATGTGGTTGAGGGTGCTTATGTCACCGAGGTCATTGAAGATTCCCCTGCTCATAAGGCTGACATTCAAGAAGAGGATATTATTATGGAAGTTAACGGGGAAAAAATAAAAGGTGACGATGATCAGGGTTTGGCTAAAATGATTTCAGACAAAAAGGTTGGTGAAACTGTCAGTCTGAGGATTTGGAGAAACAAAGAGGTAATTAATGTTAAACTGTCTCTTGAAGCTTACCAGTGACCTCTAATCCTCGGGGTTAGAATTAAGCGATCAAATCTGAAACAAACTGTCTTGAAGCTTTGTAATAATCAAGATAATTTCCATGAGCTGTCGATTCACTATCTATTCTTGAACCAGCTATTTTATTCACAGCTGTTTCTAATCGCTCGTCCTTGTCTAATGGGACTATCATACCATTTGCAGGTGTTAATCCTTCTGTAACTAATACTCCATCACTATCTCCGATTATTTCTGAAATTAAACTACGTGTGTTAATTGCTAAGGCCGCTAAGACTGCCGGTTGTGATTGCAATCTAACAATCTCATTTCTCATGGTTCTTAATATGGTAACAAAATCTAAATCACTGTAAAAATTAAAGTGACTTTCTTGTTCTTCTAATGTATCGATAATTGTATCTAATGTTTGTGGTTTTCCCCGAGCAACATCTTCTAATATTCTTGGGAACAGATTGACAATTGCCGCTTTAACAACCTGCCTTTGACGTAAATTACGGTCATAGTCGCTTGTACTGTATCTGGATCTGGCATACTGTGATAAAGTTCGTCCGTCCATAACCTGTCTTCCTTTCTTAAATTCTTTATCTTTTAAATAAAAAGGGTCGGAAAGATCTTTTCCAACGTTTATTACCAGTCCATCGGGAAAGATGCGATCAAAAAAACTGGGTAAGTCCTTTTCGGGATATCCTTGCACAAAATCAACATTCACTGATATCTGACCATCGATCGGTAATCCGGTAGCTGACTCGATGATTTTTTTACAGAATTCAAATTCATCAAAAGCTCCCTCAGTCACTGCCTTAACCATAGTCATAGTGTTGATTTTTGGGACGTTGGGAAAATGAGGCTTTACCTCAGGAACGTACATATCTCTGGGGAATGAAATCAATGTGGTTTTGAATGTCCGAGGATCAAAAGAGATAACTATAATCACATCGGATCGTCCAATCCCTTTTGTCGATCCGGTAACATAATCTCTTGTACGTGTTTGATCCAATCCGAGAAAAAGAAAATTTATTCTGTCAGAATTCAAGAATCTTGAGTCAATTCTTTCTTTGTAACCTGAGTCTAATGCGGCTTTTACTAAACGTTTTTGCTTTAATTTGCTGATCAGATCGCCTAAAAAATATTCAACCAAATTTTTGCTTTCTTTTGCTTCGGTTGTTTTCATTTCTGTTTCTGCTGCAATAGGTTCGCTTTTTTTTTCTATCGGAACAGCAGTTTTTCCAGAATCAACAATTTTGGCGGCAATTGTTTCTGCATGGTTATCTCCACTGGTAATAACGGTAGGAATAGCGGTTACGGGTTGCGGTGAAGAAATTTTAACAGGATCCTTATAAATTACCTGGATTCGTGCAGCCTGCTGGTCGTCAGTACCAGGAAATGTTTTGCGTGCGGCTCCATATATTAAAGCTGAAGCTGTTGTCGCAGCTACAAGACTAGAGAATCGTCTTCTTGACATATGCTGTTTGTTCATTTCCTGGTGGATTTCTTCAGCTCTGATAATGGCTGCATCAATTGATTGCTTACTTGCTGCACATCTAGCCTTATTATCCTTAAAACGGTCATCGTCTTCATAATCCTCATACCGTAATAATTCTGATAATAACCTTAACACGTCAATCTCAGATCTATGACTATGATAGGACCCGCTAATTGCCAGTCTTGCCCAAGCTGAGCCTGAGCTTTTCCATTGGTTATAAAAAAGGTTTAATCTGTGAATTACTTTATTTGCTGCTTCGAACAACTGAGTATACGAATAAGAAATCATTTTTTCATGTTCATTGCCTATGTTACCTGAAACAACTGTTTCTCTTCCTAAACAAAACCCTTTTTTTCTTAAGAAACGGTTATACATCATCAATGCACATTGAGGATGTCTTCGTTCAGACTCATCAAGCAAATCAATACTCATTTTCATTATCCTTCTAACATCATGTGGTTTGAATATACTTTCTTGTTTAGGAAATGAATTTGTCTCACTATATGGTTCCCCAATCATAATATTATTATAAACAAGCCTGCATTTATAAACAGATCTGCATTGAAACTCTCTAGACTTATTTACTCTCCGTAGCTTTCTAACCCTCGGGGTTAGAAAAGTTATTACAAAGCTCTAAAATTCGTGTATTGTTGTCTATAACCCGTTGTAATTCATGTATACATAGATAATCCTTAATATTGTATGCCGTCACGGATTGAACCATTTATCAACAACAATATTTATCATATTTATAATAAATCTATTGATGACAGAATAATTTTTAACAAAGATTGCTATTGTAATTATTTTTTAAGTATAGCTCAATATTACCGTTCAGGTTCAACGAGGTTGGGTTATTCACAACTGTCTAAATTAAATTCTGCAGTCTTAGAATCATACCTGCAAAAAATAAATGATAGGAAAACTTTTCAAGTACAAATTCTTGCCTATTGCTTAATGCCAACACACTATCATTTATTAATAAAACAAATTATAAATAACGGAATTTCTCATTACATGGCTAATATTATAAATTCTTTTACTAGATATTTTAATTTAAATACTGAACGAAAAGGTCCCATATTTTTTTCTGACTTTAAATCGGTAAAGATAAACAGTGAAGTCCAATTTACACATGTTAGTCGCTATATTCATTTAAATCCTTATAGTGCAGGTTATATTAAAAGTTATAAAGACTTGAAAAACTATCTATGGTCATCATTGAAAAATTATGCTTACGGTACCTGTAACGAAATATTATCAACAAAAGATCTTATGATGCTTTTTAACAACGACAGGGAAAGGTATATTCGGTTTGTGTTATCAAATGCAGAGTATCAAAAAACACTTAATATAACTAAAAACTCATAGAAAGAGTAAAAATAGATCCTCATAACATCTTTTCTAACCCCCGGGGTTAGAAAAGATGAATAAAGAATTCATTCTGTTTAAACTTATAGCTGATGATATAATTTATCATATGACTAAACAAATAATTAAACCGCAATTACTCAAAGGTTTCCGGGATTTTCTTCCGCAGGAGGTCATCAAAAGGAACTATTTAAGAAAAAAGATCGAAGCTGTTTTTAATCTCTACGGTTTTCAACCCATAGAAACTCCTGCACTTGAATACCTTGAAACATTCAGCGGTAATATCGGTGCCGACGAAAAACTTTTTTTTAATTTCGAAGATCAGGGTGGGAGAAAAGTGGCTTTACGATATGATCAAACTGTACCAACCTGCCGTTTTGTAGCACAGAATAAGAATGAACTTACTTTTCCTTTCAAACGTTACCAAATACAAACTGTCTGGCGATCAGAAAAACCTCAAAAAGGCAGGTATCGGGAGTTTTTACAGTGTGATGCTGATATTTTTGGGATCTCTGGTTATGAAGCTGATGCGGAAATGATTGCTTTGAGCCTTGGCATCTACAAGAAGCTTGGATTTGAAAAATATATCGTCAAGATAAATGACCGGTCAATCTTTCAAGATATTCCGTATCCTGTAGTTGTAGCCGTTGACAAGCTAGCTAAGATCGGTCATGAAAAAGTAATTGAGGAGATTGTCAGGAAAGGTTATTCTCAAGACCAGGCAATAAAAATATTAGATAAAATCTCTAAAAGCCAGCCGACCGAGCCAATCAACAAAATCATGACTTACTTAAGCAGTCTTAATTTTACAAAAGAGAATTATTTGTTTGAACCGACTCTCGCGCGTTCATTTAATTATTCGTCAGGAATTGTTTGGGAAGTGGTTATCCCGGGATTTGAATCCGGATCTGTTCTTGGTGGAGAAAGATATGATAAGCTCATGGATTGTTTTCAAAATCAAAATCTTCCGGCTACCGGATTCGGGCTGGGATTTGACCGGACTTTTGAAGCGATGGAGCAATTCAAACTATTTCCGGAAAACCAAGCAACAACCAAGGTATTGGTAACTGTCTTCTCTCCGGAGCTGTTCAACGAATCTATAATTGTAGCTGCATTTCTCAGAGACCATGATATTAATACGGATCTTTATCTTAATCCTACAGTAAAGCTCGATAAGCAGTTAAAATACGCCGATAAAAATAAAATCGCCTATGTTATCATTATTGGTCCAGCAGAAGCAGAAAAAAATATTGTTAAATTAAAAAATATGAATACCGGAGAGCAAAAGGAATTAACAATCAAAGAATCAATAAAATTTCTAATTGACTAATTACACTAAACATCACTTATGCTTATCAATCCCAATGTTGCTATTATTGAATGGATGCCTGGAGTAGGAGGAGATGAATCAAAACTTTGGGCACAAGAATTAACTAATTCTTATATCAAATTTGCCCAAAAAAGAAGTTTAAAAGTCAGCTATCTTGATGAAAATATATTAAAAATTTCCGGTGAAAATGCCTATAATTATTTTAAGGATGAAACCGGTGTCCATCGGGTACAGCGCATACCGGCAACTGAAAGAAAGGGCAGAGTCCATACCTCAACCTGCATCATTGTCGTTACACCGTTAATTATTCAGTCAGACGTTCGTATCAATCCGTCTGATTTGGAGTGGCAGTTCTATCGCAGCGGCGGCCACGGCGGCCAGAATGTTAACAAAGTCTCAACCGCGGTCCGCTTGATCCATAAACCGACCGGCATCGTAACGACAGCCAGCAGAGAAAGATATCAGGAAGCCAACCGTAAAATAGCACTTGATCTCTTAACCGGAAAACTATACCAGCTTAACGAAGAAAAAAGAAAAGGATTGCTGTTTTCCTATGTGAAAAACGTCGGGACGGGTGAACGGGCGGATAAAATGCGTACATATAATTTCCCCCAAAACCGTCTTACCGACCACCGCATCAATAAGAGTTTTTATAATCTTGAACAAATCATCTATGAAGGCAAGTGGGACAAAGTAATGCAAAAATAATCTTAAAACTATCTATATTATGTGTTATAATTAAAAACTTATGAAAAAAACGATCCACCCAACCTACAATCAGGATGTCCAAGTAATTTGCTCTTGCGGCAATAGCTTTAAAACCGGATCAACTAAGTCCAGTATCAGTGTTGAAGTCTGTTACAAATGTCACCCATTTTTTACCGGTGAGCACCGCTTGCTTGATGTCCAAGGAAGAGCTGACAGCTTCAAGAAAAAGCAAGAACAAGCTAAAAAATACAAGTCTATTCTTTTAGAGAAAAAAACCCGAAAAGACGAAAAGAGTGAAAGAAAAACCAAGAGCTTAAGAGAGTTGCTAGCAGAATAAAGTTCTGCTATAATGTGTTATCAACCTAAGACCCCAGGTTTTCTATTTTTTTTTAAAATTAATAGAAATAAAATTTCCTGGGTATTTTCCGGAGTTATTATTCCGGAACGGTAAATAATATGGCTAATCAGGCAAAAATAAATCAGGTTAATAAATTAACGGAAACCCTCAAGGAAAACAAAAACTTCGTCCTCGTTAAATTCTTAAAAACTAAACATCAGGCTTTAGAGGCATTAAAAAAGGAATTAAAAAAGAACGATGCCGTTTTCAAAGTAATAAAAAACACTCTGCTTGAAAAGGCTTTTTCAAAAATAAGCCATACAAGTAAAATTGTTAATAAATTCTCTAAAAATCACCTTCCTTTAAAAGAACCTACCGCGCTGCTTCTTCTAAAAAAAGATTGGAGTAACGGATTAAAAGCCTTTTACGAATTTTGCCAGAAAGAAAAAGGTTTAAGCTTTAAATCGGGTATCATTGATGATATTACATATTCAGATGCTGAGGTTTTAAAAATCTCCCAGTTGCCGGGTAAGAATTTGTTAGTCGGTAAAGTCATCTCAAGCATCAAAAGTCCGGCTGATAAATTTGTTTATAGTCTAAAATATAATACCAATAAATTGGTCTATCTCTTGCAACAAATTTCAAAAAAGGTAAATTGATTATTAATTAAAACGTAAACGAAGGAGGTGTCTAATTATATGTCAAATGATTTATCAGAAAAATTAGCCAAAATTGCGAAAGAAATTGAAGGATTATCTGTAATCGAAATCGCCGACTTAGCCAAATACTTGGAAGAAAAATTCGGAGTATCAGCTATGCCAATGGCAATGGCAGCCCCGGCAACCGGAGCAGCAGTTAATGCAGCACCAGCTGAAGAAAAAACCAGTTTTACTGTTGTCTTGTCAAATGCCGGAGCCAATAAATTGGCCGTCATTAAAGCAGTCAGAGAAATTTTACCAAGCTTAGGATTAATGGATGCCAAAAAATTAGTCGAATCAGCTCCAAAGGAAATATTATCCGATGCTAAAAAAGACGCAGCCGAAGAAGCTAAAAAAAAGATTGAAACAGCCGGCGGAAAAGTAGAACTCAAATAACATCTCAATATCAACATGGTAAAAGATCAAAAAAATAATTACAACGCTGCATCAATTGTCGTTTTAGAAGGTCTTGAACCAGTGCGTAAAAGACCTGCTATGTATATTGGGACAACTGCGCAGTATGGTATCAACCATTGTATTAACGAGATCATTGATAACTCAATCGATGAAGCCTTGGCCGGTTTTTGCCACAATATTATGATTCAGGTAAATGAAAATAATTACCTGACTGTTTTTGATGACGGAAGAGGAATTCCGGTTGAAAACCTGCCAAAATATAAAACTTCGGCATTGGAAATTGTGATGACGAAACTCCACGCCGGAGGCAAATTCAATGTCGGAGCGTACAAAGTTTCCGGAGGTCTTCATGGCGTAGGATCTTCTGTCGTCAATGCTTTATCAGAACATTTTATTGTTGAAGTTATACGCGAAGGCAAACTGTACCGCCAAGAGTATAAAAAAGGTATTCCTCTTTATCCGGTAAAAAAAGTGGCCAGCTCAATTATCGGATTTGATTCTAAACAAGGAACAGCTGTTTCATTTTTACCGGATAAAGAAATTTTTAGAGAAACAATTGAACTTAATACCGCTACCCTGAAAAAACAGATTAAGGAAAGAGCCTATCTTATCAATAACGTCTACTTCAGAATATTTAATAAAAAAAATAACGATAAATATGCCTATTATTTTGACGGAGGAATAATTTCTTTGATCAACGATCTTAATCGCGGTAAAAAAACCGTCCATCCACCGATTTATATGAAGAAGCAGGTAGAAGATAAAGAAGTCGAGGTTGCAATCCAATATAATGATTCAATTAATGAAAGCGTTTCATCGTTTGTTAATGTTATTAATACTCATGAGGGCGGAACGCATTTAACCGGATTCCGAACCGCTCTGACAAAAGTCATCAATAATTTTGGCCGCCAGGAATTGGGAGCAAAAGCCGGGGACGAAACATTCACCGGCGATGATGTTAAAGAAGGCTTGACAGCCATAGTCTATGTAAAAATGCCTTCAACCAATCTTCAGTTTGAAGGCCAGACCAAAACTAAGCTAGGCAATTCCGAAATCCAAACATTAGTCCAACAAACCGTAACTGAATATCTACAGGTTTATTTTGAAGAACACCCAAAAGACGCCAAAGAAATTATTGCTAAAATTTTTTTGGCTCAAAAAGCCCGTCTTGCTGCTAAAGCCGCTAAAGAAGCGGTCTTAAGAAAAGGCGCCCTGGAAGGTGCGAGCCTTCCGGGAAAACTGGCAGACTGTCAGGAAAAAGACGCATCACTCTGCGAATTGTTTATTGTTGAGGGAGATTCAGCCGGAGGATCAGCCAAACAAGGACGTGAACGAAAATATCAGGCAATTCTTCCACTTCGGGGAAAAATCCTCAATACCGAAAGAGCATATCTTGATAAAGTACTCGCTTTTAAGGAGATCAAAGATTTAGTCATTGCCCTTGGTATGGGAATAGGAGAAAATATTGATTATGCCAAACTGCGTTATCATAAAGTTATAATTATGACCGATGCTGATGTTGACGGTGAACATATCCGCACACTCATCTTGACTTTCTTTTTCAGACATTTACCCGAAATTGTCAATAAGGGACACCTGTATATTGCTCAGCCTCCTCTTTTCAAAGTATACTTAGGCAAGCATATTGAATACGCTTTTTCGGAAGAAGAACGCGACAAGATGGTTAAGAAGCTTTCAGCAAATTCAACCAGCACTCCGATGATCCAACGCTATAAAGGTCTTGGAGAAATGAATCCCGAACAGCTTTGGGAAACTACCATGAATCCCAAAAATCGGGTATTAAAACAGGTAGCTGTTGCTGATACTCAGGAAGCTGATACTGTTTTTACAATGCTTATGGGTGATGAAGTCCCACCGAGAAAGAAATTTATTGTTACCCATGCCCGAAGCGCTAATCTGGATATTTAATCAATTAAAAGTTTATTTATAGAATTATGGATTTATCTAAACTGTCTTCCGGAAAAAACCCGCCTGCAGAAATTAATGTTTTTATTGAGATCCCCCAGGGATCTTCGGTTAAATATGAATTGGATAAGGAATCAGGATTTATAGTTGTGGATAGATTTAATTATACCGGTATGTATTATCCCTTTAACTACGGTTTTATACCAAAAACCCATTCTGAAGACGGTGATCCGATGGATGTTTTGGTAATAGCCAGTTATCAGGTTAATCCGGGTACGGTAATTCCGTCACGGCCGATAGGTTTGCTTGAGATGGAAGACGAAGCCGGAATAGATACGAAAATTATTGCTGTACCAACCGAAAAAGTTGATCCTTTTTATATAAAAATAAAAGATATTGAAGATCTTGATGAAGCTACAAAAAAAAAGATTAAACACTTTTTTGATCATTACAAGGAGCTTGAACCAAAAAAATGGGTAAAAACTAAAGATTTTTTAGGTAAAGAGGCAGCTTACAAATTGATAGAAAAATCAATGGAATAATATGACAGATGAAAAGTCGGGAATCCAAAGCGCGGAAATTACTTACGAGATGAAAAGAGCGTACCTCGATTATGCGATGAGCGTTATTGTCTCCCGGGCTTTACCGGATGTTCGTGACGGGTTAAAACCCGTCCACCGCCGTATTCTCTTTGCCATGCACAAAATGGGCCTGACATCGGGAGCCAGATACTCAAAAAGCGCCAAGGTTGTCGGTGACGTTTTAGGTAAGTATCACCCGCATGGCGACTCGTCAGTATATGAAGCCATTGTCAGAATGGCGCAGACATTTTCTATGCGTTATCCGCTGATCCATGGTCAGGGAAACTTCGGTTCAGTTGACGGAGATCCGGCAGCTGCAATGCGTTATACTGAGATAAAACTCCATCGGATCGCCGAAGAGATGCTTGTAGATATTGAAAAAGACACTGTCCCTCATATTAATAATTTTGATGCCACTATTAAAGAACCTATTTATCTACCGGCAAAACTACCCAATCTTCTTTTGATAGGCGCTGAAGGAATAGCTGTTGGTATGGCTACGAAAATACCCCCGCATAATTTGACCGAGATTATCGACGCAATTTGCTTCATGATTGACCACGCAAAATTAACAGATGAACCTGCCTCAAAAAAATTATTCTTTGATGCTTCACTCGATAACCTTTTAGACTTTGTTAAAGGTCCAGATTTTCCAACCGGAGGAATTATCTATGGAGTTAATGATATAAAACAGATGTATGTGACCGGAAGAGGATCAATTTTAGTGAGGGCCAAGGTTGAGGATGAAGATATGGGTAAAGGAAAAACCGCTATTATCATTAATGAACTGCCTTACCAAGTCAACAAAGCCAATCTGGTTGAAAAGATCGCTAGATTGGTCATTGATAAAAAACTTGTCGGCATCTCGGATTTGCGTGATGAGTCTGACCGCGACGGTATCAGGGTGGTTATCGAACTAAAGCGTGATGCTTCCTATAGGAAGGTATTAAACAATCTTTTTAAACATACGGAGCTGCAGACTACCTTTCCGTCAAATATGGTCGCCCTAGTCGATGGCGTCCCCCAGACCTTGTCTTTAAAATCAATACTTGAGCATTATATTAATCATCGGGTCGAAACAGTAACCAAAAGATCAGAGTACGAACTTGCTCAGGCTAAAAACCGCGCTCATATCCTGGAGGGATACTTAATTGCTCTGGATAATATTGATGCCGTAATCAGCATTATAAAAAAATCAAAAGATGAACCAACTGCCAAGCAAAGTTTAATGAAAAAATTCGGTTTATCGGAAATCCAGACCCAGGCAATTTTGGAAATGCAGTTACGCCGTCTTACCGGGCTCGAAAGAACCAAGATCGAAGATGAGCTGAACATGCTCAAAGAAACTATCGCTTATCTTGAGGATCTGTTAAAGGACATATTTAAAATTCTTAAGGTGATTAAAGACGAGCTGCTTTATTTAAAACATAAATATGGTGACGAGAGAAGAACACAGGTTAATAAATACAAGCCGGGAGAAATTACTGACGAACAATTGATTGATAACAAAGAAGTCATTGTAGTTTTAACTAAAGAAGGTTATATCAAACAAATACCCCGCGAGACTTTCCGGGTACAAAACCGCGGAGGAAAAGGAGTAACCGGAATTGAAACCAAAGAAACCGATAATGTTTATTACATCACCTCGGCCATGACGCATGACTACATGCTTTTCTTTACCAATCAAGGAAGAATATTCCAAAACCGCGTCTGGGATGTTCCCCAGGGATCACGAACCTCAAAAGGCAAAGCAATTATTAATCTTATCGCTTTGAGACCTGATGAAAAGATAACCTCGATCCTAACCTATGACAATGAAACTCTTGAAAAAAAAGACGGTCACCATATCTTTATGTCAACCAAAATGGGAACAGTAAAGAAAACCCTGTTTTCCGACTTTGCCAATATAAGAACCAACGGTATTATTGCCATTAAGCTTGAAGCAAACGATGAGCTCCTTTGGGTAAAAATGACCGATGGCAAAAAAAATATCATCTTAACCACCCGCCAAGGCAAGGCTATTGTTTTTAAAGAGAATGAAATTCGGCCAACCGGAAGATCTTCCATCGGTGTGAAGGGAATTGAACTGAATCAAGGGGATTGCGTTGCAGCCGCTGATGTTTTTGCAGACACTGAGTTTAAAAAGAATCTTTTGGTCTTGGGGGAAAAAGGGATAGGGAAAAAAACGAAGTTGTCATTCTTCCGGGGCCAACATCGGGGGGGTAAGGGAGTCAAAGCTGTCTCAATCGATGCTAAATTCGGTCAGATCGCTTTTGTCAAAATAATCAATGAAAACGACAGTACCATAATCATAACTAGCGCTAACGGTCAGGTTGTAAAAATTCCTCTAAATTCAATTCCGTCGCGGTCAAGAAGTGCTAAAGGGGTCATATTAATGCGCTTTTCAGACAAGTCCGATAAAATAACCAGCGCTACCTTCATTTAATTTGACCTAGTTTTAAGGATTTTTTATGATATAATTATGGGTATTCATTTATGGAAATACCCATAACTAAAATCGTAGTGTTAATGAAGCATAGCCTCAAGAAAGCTATCAATAAACTCGGAAAAAAGCAGCGTCCAAATCTGACAATATTCTTTATAAGTAAAGAGCCCCGCCTTCCTAAAACTTTAAGCATTAAGTCAAAGATCGCCAAAGAACTCAACATTAATCTGCAGGTCTGTAAAATTGCCGAGACCAGGTCGTTTGAATCACTAATGCACAAAATCAAAGAAAAGAGTAACGATCCGACCACTCATGGAGTTGTTATTCATCGGCCGTTACCCGCACAACTGTCAACCGAAAGCATTTATGATTTTATCGCCCTAAAAAAGGAGATTGAAGGACATCGAAGAAAAACCTCTTATCTGCCACCGATAGGTAATGCATTATTAACAGTACTTAAATATATTTTCACGCAAAAATTATCATCAGTCAATCCTTTCTTTGATCCGCAAAAAGACTCTGTAACAATAAAAAAAATTTTTAAAAATAAAAAAGTCGTCTACATCAACAAAGGTAATACTGATAATGCTTCAATCGGGAAATCGCTAACTGATTCCAAAATAAATTATATCAGCATTACCCCGTTGACTCCCGAGCCGGAAAGTTATTACAAAGAAGCCGATGTGCTGATTACTACCGTTGACGGTTTTGTAAAATGTGAAATCCTTAAAAAAGGGGTTGTTTTCTTAAATATTAACGGCGTCAATTCTGACAAAAAAATCAAGAAAATAGCCAGTTACTATAGTTCTCCTAAAAATCCTATCGAACTCGTGGAAAGCTACTGTTTATTTAGAAATCTTATCGATGCGGTAAAGCTTCATTAAATGAAACAAATTATTGTCATTACAGGACAAACTGCTACCGGAAAAACTCATCTTGCCCTAAAATATGCAGAGCGTTATCAAGGTGAGGTTGTCAACTGCGATTCCCGCCAGGTATATAAGAATCTTGATATTGTGACCGGAAAGGATATTGGCTGTTTTAAATTTTGTAAAGTTAAATCGATAAATAATTTCGATATTGGTTATTACCAACTACCATTACAAAAACTGCCCAACCAGAAACTAAAAACTACAAACTATAAACTGCCAACTGTAAGACTCTGGCTTTATGATATTGCTTCTCCAGATCAGTATTTCTCGTCATACGACTACAAACAATGTTATCTTTATCTGATCAAACGCTTGATTGATAAAAATAAGACCATTGTTGTTGTAGGTGGCAGCTATTTTTATCTGAAGCATCTTTTATATAAGATAAACACCGAAACCATTCCCCCTGATTGGCAGTTAAGACAATCGTTTACTGGGAAAAAAACTTCTGAGCTTCAAAAAATCCTCAGGGATCTCTCGACCAAGACTTTTTCTAAGCTAAACCAAAGCGATAAAAATAACCCACAGCGTCTGATTCGCCGTATAGAAATCATTAAGTCAGGACGGGCAATCCGTTTAGTCAAAAATTCGTTTAATCCGGAAATTAAAATTAACCAATTTATCGGCCTAAGATATAAAGATAAAGCAAAGCTTCGTCTGGCTATTGAAAAAAGAGTAGGGGAGAGGGTTAAAAATGGTGCAATTGAAGAGGTGAAGACCCTGATAAAATCCGGCTATAAATTTTCTGATCCCGGATTAAAAACTATCGGCTACCAACAGATATATCAGTATTTAAATAAAGAGTTGTCAAAAAAAGAGGCTCTTCAGCTTTGGATAACAAGAGAAATGCAGTATGCCAAAAGACAATATACCTTCATGAAAAAAGACCCGAATATTCAATGGAAAGACATTTAATATAATTCTAAAACTCAACGTCATTCTGGTAAGCGAACGTAAGTGAGTGCATCCAGAATCGTTGTCTAATATTTTTGTAAAAACAACGATCCTGGTCAAGTCCTCCGGCTCGGAGGACATGCCAGGATGACAAAATCTACGATTTTGTCACTTTTTAAACTTTGTTTACTTTCTAAACAGCTTCATGAAGGCTTCCTTTGGAATCTCTACCTTACCGATCATTTTCATTTTCTTTTTACCCTCTTTCTGCTTCTCCAGTAATTTTCTCTTTCTCCCATAATCTCCACCTCCAACAAGCTTTCCTCCTTTAACTAACACATTTTTCCTATATGGTGAAATTCTTTCTGAAGCAATAATTTTTCCCTTATAACGCGCTTGAACCTTGACCTCATACTGCTGTCTTGGAATTACTTCCCTGAATTTCTTAACCAGATTGGCTGACCGGTCAAAAGATCTTTCCTGAACGACGATTTCAGAAAATTCCTCGACCGGATCACCGTTAAGCAATACTTCAAGCTTACTTGCCTTAACAGTGTTATAACGTAAAAACTCCCAATCAAGCGAAGCATAACCGGCGCTGATGCTTTTCAGTCTATCGTAAAAATCAGTGATCATCTCCGACAGTGGCATTTCGTAGGTTATCGAGATTTGATTCTTGTTATCCATAGAAATAAATTTCGCCCGATAATTTTCGCATAACTGCATTACCGCCCCAAGCGTAGACTCGGGAGTCAAAATCATTATTTTTACGATCGGTTCCTCAAAACTATCCTTATTTGTAACCGACGGAATAAACTCAACCTGCGGCGGCGTTAAAATCAAACTTAAACCAAACTCTCTTTCCAATCTTTCTCTGACAACATCTGCATGCAGTAAACCTAAAAAACCAACACGGTATCCTGCACCAAGCGCCTTACTGTATATCGGAACGTACTCCAAAGCTGAATCATTAAGATATAGTTTTTCCAAAGCTTTCTGAAAGACTAAATAATCATTAGTGTCGGTCGGAAACATTGACGCAAACACCATTGGCTTGACCTTTTTATATCCTGGTAACGAAGCTGAAATGTTTTTTTCATTGGCTATGGTATCTCCGACTCTGACATCGTGAATATCTTTAAGATTGGTAATAATATAACCAATCTCACCGTTATCTAATCTTTCGGTTGGAGAGAGCTCTGGTTTAAAAATACCAACCTCATTAACCTCAAACTCTACATCTGTCTGGATTAGTTTTACTTTCATGCCTTTTTTATACTGACCTACAAACACCCTTACAAAAGCAATTACTCCTTGATGCTGGTCATAATAAGAATCAAATACCAAGCTTTTAGCCAAATGAGTATCTGTGTTTTGAGAATTGATATTCGGTGCCGGGATCTTTTCTATAATTGCGTTGAGTAAATTTTGGACTCCTAGACCTGTTTTTGCAGAAATTTCATAAATATCAGCATCATTAACTCCTAAAAAATCAATCAGTTGTTTTTTCGTTTTGGTAATTTCAGCATTCGGTAGGTCTATTTTATTGATTACCGGTATAATCGTAAGGTTTTTATCAATAGCCTTATAAGCATTGGCAATTGTCTGGGCTTGAATTCCCTGACTGGCGTCAACAAGCAGAACCACTCCTTCGACACAGGCTAATGTCCGATCTACCTCATAGGAAAAATCAACATGACCGGGAGTGTCAATTAAGTTAAGAGTTAAAAGTTTAGAGTTAAAAGTTGGGAATTCCATCCTAACCGGTGCTAGCTTGATAGTTATCCCTCTTTCTCTTGAGATTGGATTACGGTCAAGCAGTTGATCATCATGATTTCCGGGTTTAACTACCCCTGTCAATTCAAGTAAACGATCTGCCAATGTTGATTTCCCATGATCAATATGGGCGATAATGGCAAAATTACGTATATTGTTGTTCTGCATAGCAGAATTATATATTAATATAAACCAAAAAAAATGTCATTGCGAAGACTGTAACGACTTAACGATCTCTAATATTAAGAGATTGCTTCGTCATCCGCCAGTTAGCGGATTCCTCGCAATGACAATTATAATTTTAGTTACTTGTGCTGTCACACTTACATCCTAAGCCAATACTTCCCGGCTGACTAAGACATTTGCAGCCAAGCGGAATTGTATTTGGACCCGGCGTTATAGTTACCGGAAGATCAACGCAAAAATCACAACGATACTTTCTGATCATACCATTAGCATCAGCGCCTTCATAAGCGCAGTCTTTTTGACCATCTACTATTCCGGCTTTCTGACTAAAATAAACTGATGAACCTGCTGGAGTGTTAATCTTTTTACCGTGATCATATGAATCGTTGGTTGTGATTGTTTTTATCTTCTGAATATATTGCGATGGAATAGTCTCGGCGTTAACATAAACCATGTAGTAATCCTTTAAATACATTTTTGGTAATGGATTACCCACAGCATCAGTATAAACTATATCCTTTGTTGTGTAATGACCATTGGCTCCGGATCTCATTGTCCAGGTTTTTTGACCATTGCTATCGTCATATACCTTAATCTCTACGTTGGGTACTCTGACTTTGTAGTCATCACATCTTAGTATGTATCCGCCAACATCATATGTTCCGCATTGAGGATTAGCATTACCATCCTTTAGAATTGCCTTAGTTGAATCAGCCTTCATGGTAAAAGCTAATCCACCAGACCATAGCTTGCCGTCTTTTTTCTTGTAGCAACCGAACCCATTTGGTTTGATATCTAGTTGCCCTACCTGACAGAAAGGAACATTAATCACATATTCACCGCTTTGGCCAGGCGCAAGAACTACGCTTTGAGTATCAAGCCAGTTATTACATTGATATTTTTTGTTCTTAATCTTTGTTCCGTCAGTATCGGGATTCTTATAATTATTTGGGCAAACATTTTTTTGTACCTGGAAATTTACCGTATTACCCGTGTTATTAACAACTGTCATTTTGTTGGAATTAAATTCATTGTCGCCGTCAGACGGATAACACACTACCTTATTGCCAAGATCCGCCGCCATTGAGAGCAGACTGGTACCCTGGCTAAGCAGGTTATTACTCAGGATTAATATCCCGACTATTGCCGCGCCGGCAATGATAAGATAGGCTACCAGAGCTGCCGTGTTGGATTTTTTTTTGTGTTTTATCATGTTTTTATTTCAACAGCAATTTATATTTTTTTAAACATTAATTAACGGGCTTGAGATGACTCACATCTTGTGACATCTTCTGAAACCCAGTTACTATCTGCTGTCTGAACTTTTAACAACACTTTTAGCTCTGCCACGCCGCTGCTTTTGGCGGAAATCAGTTCATTACCTGATACCTTCAGTGTCAGGGATGTCCTCGGGCTATAGATGTACTTATCTTTTCCCGGCTCACTTGTAGTATCAAGCGTTACACTTAAGTCGCTTGTTTCCTGCCATGGCATAAGGTTAATAAATTCATTAGGATTCGAGCCTGGTTTGGCGACGACAAATGACATCTTTGTTACTTTGTAGCTGTCAACACTCATGCCTTTTGGCACTGTAACGCTACCTTTACCAGTAACAACGACCGAATCGCCATCCGGTTTAACTTCCAGCTGGCCTTTTGATAATGTAATTGCTGCACAGCTGGCTTTTGACTCAGCCGATGGCCCACCAACCGTGACAAATATCGGATAAAACTGATTATGTTGGTGATTTTGAACATGAACCATACCGGTGATCATGTAGCTATCTCCCACTTTAGCTCCCGGTGGCAAATTAAATGTACACGTTTTGTATGTACCGCCATACACATCGGATAAACCCGTTGTTGTTTCCGAACAGCTAATGTTCCCTAATGGACCATCATCATTCAATCTATAGGTAACCTGCATGTTACCGCTGGCTTTATTCAACCATATCCCGCTATTTTGATTTGATGTATATAAGTTCTTTGATAACAGGAAACTGAGTTGGCCGTTTGGATTAGCGACATTTTTATAAAATACAGGTTTTTTGAAATAATTGAATGTTACCTGTTGAGCTCGAGTTCCCGGAGCTATATCCTGCCATTCTGTAATATGCTCCCAACAGCCCTCTCCATAGCCACAATCAGTAACTCTGGCTGAACCAATTGGCAAAACACTTGGCCATTCGGAAAGATTTGATTGTCCTCGAGTTACCAAGACATTATTAGAGTTCTTAATGTTTGACATGATGTACATGTTTGATCCCTCGACTGCTTTATTCTGAGGCTGATCAAGATTAACTGTAATTTTATCAAGGATGACATACTCTGCGCTTTCGTTTGGATAAGGGATGTTTATCTGCATTATCGAAGTATTCTGAGGATTCTTCCAACAATTCCATGGTTCTTCTGTATTTGAACCCCATGAATTACAGCTGATAGTTTGGACACCTTGACAATTGGCATCAGTAATACCATTGCATCTTTTCGGAGAAAAGCTTACTGGGAATGTTTTAATATATTCGCTTGGTATCTCTTTTTGGATCAACCAGCTGAATCTTGAAGATTTCCAGTCATTAACTCTCCAATCAGTCGTATTCTTACTGTAATACTTATGATAAATTCTGTCTTCTGAAGGCAAAATAAACTGCACCTGTTTACCCGGAGCGACTGTAATTTTGGGTCTATCAGCTCTGTATGAGCTGCAGACATCCGCTGTCAGGTCATCACCCAGGTTGAAAAAAGGACAGGCATTGACATTGTCAACTGTAGCACCGCCTCCGGTACCAGCTGCACGCGGCGCATTCGGAGTCCTTGAGCCAGAATTAACATCTGGATAAATATAGTCTCCTAATGATCCGGCCGCCAGGAGAGTCTTTCCAGTTGTATCAGCAGCTTCCTTTTGCGGATTCTGCGGACTCTGGGTTGATATTGCCGAAATTATAACCGCTGCCAACACCACCACAAAAGCAGCCAAGAAAATATAGGTGCTCAGTTTATTTTTTCCCATATTTAATCAAATAATAAATAAATAATGTACTGACAATAAATACATTATGGGGGTATTTTTTTTGTTTTGCAAGGGGTATTTTGTTTCTATTAGGCTACAGTTACCAATTTTAGGGTCGAAAGGCCGTCTTTGACAGCCCAATAATCACCGTGAAGAACGATAACCTTATCGCCTTTGTAAAGCATTTTTTTTGATACCAGCAATTTTATCGCTCTGAGAACATCGTCCTTCTTCACCTCGTTCATTTTTTTTAATTCCTCCTGCAGGAAAGGAAATACGCCGAAATTAACATTAAGACTGTCGCGTACGTCAGTGGTCGGAGTAAAGGCAAAAACCGGTACCATTGGCCTGTATCTTGATATCGTTCTGGCTGTTCTGCCGGTGTGAGTAAAGACTAAAAATGCCGCTACTTTTACCGGTTGCACCATCGACTGGAAATAAAGATTGTAGGCGGCATCGCAGATTGAATCTTCATGGTCGGTAATTAGATAATCAAAAAGTTTTCTTGTATCACGTGCAAATTTTACTTCGCTGTATTTGACAATCCTTGACATGGTCTCAACTGTAATAACTGGATAAGTTCCGGTCGCCGACTCAGCAGACAGCATCACTGCATCTGTATAATCATAGACGGCATTAGCCACATCCGAAACCTCGGCTCTTGTCGGAAAAGGACTGGTTACCATAGACTGCAGCATCTGAGTAGCAGTAATTACCGGCTTGCCCTTTTCCAGACATTTTTTAATCATTTCTTTCTGGTAGAAAGGCACCTGTTCCAGCGGTAGTTCAACCCCAAGATCACCTCTTGCTACCATTATCGAATCTGTTTCCTCGATAATCTCGTCAAGATTATCTATGCCTTTCTGGGTCTCGATTTTGGCGCAGATTTTCGCATTAAGCTTGTACTTTTTCATTTCTTTCCTAACTATCTTGATGTCTTCGGCTGATCTGACAAATGACATGGCAACTATATCGACACTTTCTCGGGCCGCCAAAGCTAATCCTTCAAAATCCCTTTCAATTAAAACCGGAAAGGGAAAGTTCGATCCGGGAATATTTAAGGCTTTCCTGTTTTTTAATATCCCGCTTGTTTCCGATCTGAGATAGGTTTTTTTTCCTGATCTTTCGATATAAAAAGTGAAGCACCCATCATCGGCAAGAAGCTTCTGACCAACGGCAATATGTTTTATGATGTCCGGATGACTCATCGAAAAACCTTTTTCTTTTTTCTGGAATGATTCCTCACCAAAAATCAATCGGTCGCCTTTTTCAATTTTCAGTTCATCATACGGCATGTTTATTCTTATTGTCGGTCCTTGAAGATCAATGAGCGTACCGACAGAAAAACCTATTTTCTTTGCGACTTTATTAACCCGTTGAATTCTTTCGCTATGCCATTCAACCGTATTATGCTTAAAATTAAAACGAAAGACGTTGACACCGGCCCTGATCAATTTTTCAATAGTTTCATTACTGTCTGAAACCGGTCCGATCGTAGCTACGATTTTTGTTAGTTTATGAGCATTATTTTTAGACATATTGGCTATATATTAACTTTTTTATACGAAATTATCAACACCAGCTTGATTTTGAGCAATCTTTAACTTTATATTTTTAATACTTATATTTTTTACCATGTATTCGCCATCTAACCTATAGCCCAATTTTCGATAATATTTTCTTACCCCTATTCCTGATATTACTGCAATTTTTTTAGCTTTATATTCTTGAGCAACGCTATTAGCTATATTAAGAAGACTTTTACCAAGACCTGCATGCTGGACCAAACCTCGATAGCCCAAAGGAATTTGTTGACCATAAATATGCAGCTCTCTTATTAACAGGCACCTGTTAAGCTCTTTAATAAAAAACAATTTCCTTTTTCGAAAATACTCCGGAACTCTCAAGCGGAGGAATCCTAGAAGTTTATTTTCTTCGTCAATCATTTCTATAAAATATTCTATTCCGTCAGATGCCGGATATTTAATAATGTTTGTTTTGACTTTGCCGTTTACCTTTTGATTTCTTATTTCCCGACATCTTATGCATTGGCAATTGATTTTTTTTTCTTTTAAGTAAGACGTAATTTCCTGACGAAAGTTAGATGGGAAAGTCATTACCGCAACATCGTTTTTAGTCAGATCGCGAACCAGTCGGTTGATTCTAACCCATGGAGGGATAATATCCTTTTTGAGCTTTGCGACTATTTTCAGCAGCTCTGTTTCTGACAATGGCCGATATTTATTCTTTTGAAAAAGTTCATACAGTTTTGAATGATAAACCACTTGAGTCGGGTAGAGCTTAATCGCATCCGGCCTGAATCGCTCATCACTGAATACTTTTTTGAGCATACCAACATCTTTTTTAATACTGCTCCCCAATAAACCGGGCATCAGGTGATAAGTGATTTTAAAACCGGAATCTTTAAGCAGTTTCGTCGCTTTGATGACTGATTCAATATCATGACCGCGGTTATTTATTTTCAGTATTTCATTATCCAAGCTTTGCACACCTAGTTCTACCCGGGTAACACCTAACTTCCTTAAAAAAGTAATCTCTTTTTCATCAATATAGTCCGGTCTTGTTTCAATTGTTATTCCGACAATTCTTGACTTTGTTTTTTCGTTTTTTCTTTTTTGTCCCTCGAAATCCTTAATTATGTAATCTGTCGGCTCGCTGCATTTGTTAATAATAAATTGTTTTATGTTTAAGTTGCATCCACGGTATATTTCCTTAACAAAATTCTTTCGGTAGATTTTACTATAGTTTGAAAAAGTCCCTCCCTGAATAATAATTTCGACCTTATCAATCGGATGACCGGAAAGAAAAAATTGAATCAGACGGCTTTTGACCTGCTGATACGGATGATATTTATTTCTGATTGCCCGCATTACGGCGGCTTCATCATTAAAATAACTCTTGGGGCTGTTTTTTTGTGTCGGGCAATAAACGCAATTGAAGGAACAGCTCTTTTGCGGTCTGGTAAATAACGAGAGAGGAACAATGCCCGATAATGATCTGATTTTATTTTTATGTAAAATTTTCATAAATAACGGTTGGGGAGATTTATGAAAATGCCGCCAATAAATAAGGTTTAAATGCCAAAAGGCCGGAAAAAAACCTTTTTCAGATTTTGCTTTAAGGTAGTTCCTGATGTTTTTATTCAACTCTTCAAGGTTCCCGGAATTCTTTTTAGCTAAATAGTGATAAAGATCGATTAATAATCTTTCTTTATCTCTGGGAAAGTTGTCAGGATAATAGTTGTTGGTCATATGAAACTCTGCGAACTTATAGACCGCAGTTTCTACAAGGTAAATAGTTGAAATGCGCCGTAGCGAAAATCTTGTTATTACTCAGCATACCGTTATCTTCGCTTCATCCCCGCAATTATATTGCGGAGGTTTTCGCGAAGGCTGCATAATATACTATATATATGGATTATTATATAAGCCTTGTGCAAAAAAATCTTGCTTATACGTTCAGTCTGTTAAAAAAAAACGTTGCCTCAAAATATAAAGTCGGTGTCCTTGCCTCGGGCGGAATTGATTCGTCGGTAATCGCATACTATGCAACCAGATATTTTGCCAATGCCGAACTCCTGTCATTCGGAACTTTTAAAAGTAAGGATTTGCCTTTTATAGAAATTCTTAAAAATTATTTGGCTGTCAATCACCAATATTTGGTTATCGAAGATAATGATATTAAAAACAACCTGCATACGGTAAATAAAATTCTAATTGAAAATGGTATTGAACCTAATCTCATGCAACGATCTTTGGCTTTGGGTTATTTTTTGATTTTTAAAAAAGCACAGACTTTGAATATTAAATATGTGCTTACCGGACAAGGTCCGGATGTTCTACTGGCAGGATACAGTAAATATAAAAGGATGAACAAAAACGAAATTAACACCGAAATATTAAAAGATATCAATGCCTTGGAAATCGATAAAAAACGCGATCAAGCCATGGCTGATCATTTCGGTATCAAACTTATTAATCCTTATCTTGAAAAAACATTTATCGATCTTTCGCTGCAGATACCGTTAAAGTATAAACTGGTCATAAAAGAAGGAAGGTGGATTGAAAAATTGATTCTTCGTGAGCTTGGTAAAAAAATAGGGTTACCGGATGAAATAGTTCATCGCCCCAAAATGGCTTTTCAATATTCCACGGGTATTCAGAAGGCAATCAGTAAATGCTGTCTTTATCTTCCAGCCATTTGATTATTCTAGACTGGTTTATCATGAATCCACCAGCTGGCGGACCGAAGGACTCGGACGGTAGAAATGGTTCTCGACTAATCGCTCGAACAATATTCTTCGAGCGGACGTAGCGAGTCGAGAAGGATCTTTTGAACTTTACTTGTCCCTCGAAGTCCGAAGGACGAAGTGGGATGGACTTTATAATTTTATAAACTTATACTCTAATCCTATATCTTTTTATTGTTTTTCTGCCTGTTGTCAGTTCCGAAACTACCTCAAATCTCATGCTGGTTATATTGGTGTGATCGATACAAACCGCTGAGCAAGTTCCAAAAAATAATTCCCTTGAGGCGGCATCTCCGGCAGAAATATCGATTGATCCGCCTACACCTTGATCCTGGTCGTTGGTTTGATAAGTTAACGAATAGGAGACGTTGTTAGCTCTTGACAGATTAGAAAAATAAACTATCAAAGCTTTACGGTCGCCTCTTAATTTCGGAGCGACATATATTCCGCTGTAAACCGCTTTTTTGGCTGTACCGCCGCTGCCGGTTGTTTGAAATCTAGGCAATACTTTTGCCTGGATTGGTAATGCCAGAAGCAAAAAAACGGTGGTAAGAAAAATGACTTTTTTCATAATTTTAAGTATACCATTTTGTCTTGGATAGTTTTAGATGTATAATTATCATTATGAAACCAAAAATAATAATTATTGTTATTTCTGCAGCTGTTATTACCTTAATTGTTTTCTTTACATCAAATAAACCTACCAATATGAATAGTCCTGTCCCAAATGGTAAAAAAGCGGCAAGTAATGAGGAGAGGGGATTAAAGGATAAAAGAAATACCGTATCTGTAAAAAATAAAATGTATATTGATCCCGCTGGTTTTCAGTTCTCATATCCGGACAATTTTGATGTCAGCAAAAAAGACAGCGATGAAGAAACTATTTATTCATGGTTAAACGTTACATCACAAGACAGTAAAGGCAGTGTTGAACTCAAGCTTGAAGACAGTCAATTGGATATGATCGATAGCTGGTTTAAGAATAATAAGGAGGCGTCTTCCGATGCGGAAATTAATAAAGTCAAGCTGGCAGACCTTGATGCCAGACAGTTTGCCACCGATAGTACAATTACTACGGTTGCCCTTGATAAGAGTGTCTTAATAAAAATAAAAACCGATTTTGGTAACAGTAGAGATGTTATGACTACTGTCAACGACCGGATTGTCGATAGCTTTGCATTCAAAGCTCCAGAGGCACCACAAACTGCAGACGGTTCTTCAGGCTCATCAGGAAGTTACGATGACAGCGTTATCCTTGAAGGTGAAGAGATTATTGAATAAGCGGATTCGAACAAAAATTGTATGCGAAAAAAATTAGACGAGTTGGTTTCAAATAAATTTTTTCAAGGCGGCCTTATTATCACCATCTCATCTTTTATCATCAATTTCTTCGGTTATTTGTTTAACTCGATTACCGCCAAAGCCCTTGGCCCGACTAACTACGGTGAGATTATGACAACGTTTTCTTACTTGGCAATTACTTCAATTCCATTTTCAATCTGCACGGCTTTGATTATCAAAAAGCTTGGCTCGGCTGAAGATCTCAGAGCCAATACCGCTTTGGCAATGGAGCAGTGGTTCTGGAAAAAAATCAACCAGTATAAATTGCTGATTGTTTTTTTTCTTGCCGGGCTTTTTATATCATCCAGAATTAATAATCTCAGGATTGAGTCATCACTTTTTCTTGTTTTTTCTTTTTTGATATCGGTTACCGGACTGCTTTATGGGGGCATCATGCAGGGACTGCATTATTTCGTTTTTTTTGCCTTAATCAATATCGTCATGGCAATAATGAAATTAACCGGGTCTGTTTTGACTTTGTTTAATTTTGGCGGCCTTACTCTGATTTATATTTTCATCAATCTTGGCGGTATTTTGAATATCGTAATGGGCAAGCTTAAACTAAACAAATTCAAGACTACCAGTGAATATGTCTTTGATAAAAGAATCTCTCATCTTTTCAGTAATAAAAAAATGCTGATGACCATTGCATCCTTAACGGCAATCAGTCTGCTGAGCAATTTTGACTTGATTTACGTTAAGAAGGTTTTTCCTGCAGAAACTGCCGGTATTTATAGTGCCTGGAGTTTGTTTGCCAAAGTAATCCTCTATTTGCTCGGATCTGCGCAAACTATTTCTTATATTTTCTTTTCCGATAAAAAAACCGAAAAATCCCAGAAAAAAGCTCTGAAATTTATTAGTTTAATGATATTAGTTATTGGAGTTATCATTTTTGCCGGCTATTCTTTTTTCGGAAAAACTTTGACATTGCTGATATTTAACTCTAAATATTTCACTATTATCGAATACTTGCCTCATGCAGCTATCTTTGGTGTTTTCTATACATTCATTACCATTGTTAATGGTTACTTTGTCGCTAAAAATGACCGCTCGTCATTAATTATTGTAATTACCATGCCTTTATATATCATCGGCTTTATTATGTTTGGTAAAAGTCTTAGCAATACAATTTACATCAATCTGATTTTCTCGGGTATTTTATCTCTCTTTTATTTGTTTATCTTGCAGAGAAATTTACCTAAGGTCACTATATCATCTAGCAGTATGCCGGAAACCTTTTGATTTCAGACTCGTTTTCTTTTAACGTTCAAAGCTTCAAATACTGACAATGTGCCACATATCCTAGGTTGTTTGTTCAAGCTCTGTTTGTATGGGTTTCCGGATTACAAGACCAATACTTTCAACAACACCACCAAAAGGTTGTCTCTTAACGCTCTGTACCGAATCAACCCCACCACTGTTTAGATCGTCAATTACAACGCGAAGCTGGTCTTCCGGAACAATAATGCCATCACAAAAAAATAAACCGCCTGGTTTCAAACCATGTAATGCTGATTTTAATATTTTTCTTAGCAATTCTTCATCACCGATTATTCCATGGCGAAAACCAATATCAAATAATTTCGGTTTCATCGCACTAATTTCAGATTCTTTAAGCTGACAAACAACTGCATTGGGATTAATTTTCCTAATATCTGGCCCTATTTGTCGCCCTCTTTTTCCTAACTGAAAAACCATTGAAACATCATGTCGTTCTCCTAACCAATATTTTAAATCACCTCCAAGATATCTTGGACAATTACCTGCTACTGTATGCAATCTATTCGGATTGTAATAACTTTCACTTAGAGGTCTCATTCCTCCTTCAACCACACCTATTCCATATCCCATATTTTTCATTTAATAAATTTATAATCTGATTACTCTCTCCCACGGGAATTTGTCGCGGCCAAAATGTCCATAAGCTGCTGTTTTTAAATAAATCGGGCGCCTTAAATTAAGCCCTTTAATGATTCCGGCTACTGATGTGTCCAGAATTTTTGCCATAAAATCCTTAATTATTTTTTCCGGTTTTTTGGCTGTGCCAAAAGTTTCTATTTCCTGCATAATCGGATGGTGGCAACCTATAAAATATGCCAGCCTGACTTCACAGCGCCTGGCAAGATTATTGGCAACAATGTTTTTTGCCAGATAACGGGCTGCATAAGCGCCTGACCGGTCAACTTTGGTTGGATCTTTACCGGAAAATGCGCCTCCGCCAATCCGAGCCATACCGCCATATGTATCAACGATTATTTTCCTTCCGGTGACTCCGGTATCTGCAGCCGGTCCGCCAAAATGCCAGACCCCTGTCCCGTTAACTATTATGTTTTTTTCGTCAATTTTGAGGTTATATTTTTTTAGTATTGGTATTACTACTTTTTTCAATAATCCATTTTTTACCTGGGTTAGTTGAACTTTTTCATCATGGGGCACTGCTAAAACCAATGTCTCAATACCAACCGGTTTGTCGTTTTCATATTTAATCGTTACCTGGGTTTTACCGTCAGGTTTGAGATAGGGAAGTATTTTTTTTATTCTTACTTCATCAATGCGCATGGCCAGTTGATTAGCAAGCATTATCGGTAGCGGCATTAACGACTTGGTTTCATCACAGGCATATCCAAACATCATTCCCTGATCACCTGCTCCGAGATTATCAACTCCAACAGCGATCTCCGGTGACTGGCTATGAATCTTAACATCAATATGTGATTTATAGGTAAACTTATATTTATTGTCGGTATAGCCAAGTTTCTTTATTACTTCTCGCGCAATTTTTTCATAAGGAGGTTTTTTCTTGGAGGTCACCTCGCCCGCCATAGTTACCGATCCTTCAGTAACCAGTGTTTCAACCGCTACTCTCGAGAACTTATCATTCTTGAAAGCTTCGTCAAGTACTGCGTCACTGATCTGATCGCAAACTTTATCCGGATGTCCGGCGCAAACCGATTCTGATGTAAAAGTATGAATACTCATAAACTTATTTGAATTATTAATAAAAAAAATTGCCATTAGCCTAAAAAAAACCTCCCTAAAGATCGGGAGGAATAATTTTTCCTTTTTTTCTTTAGGCTTATCGCTTCTAACTTTAGCACCGCGTCCGCCAACTGGTGGATCGGTTGCTGAACAGGTCATGACTGGTTAGATCCAGTTCCGCCGTTTGGCGGATTCCTGTAACTCTTGATATTTTGAAGAATAATATAAAGCAGTCCGTTTGAAAAGTCAAGCGTTTTAAAAACATGTACCCATCAAACAGAAGAAATAGCAAGAATTGCCGTTGTGTACGCAATTAACATTTGTATATGACGAACCATTAAGATCTCCTGTGCAGTAAAAATCTTCAATCAGATTAAAGGTAGAACAGTAGTCATTATAGGTTCCCAGACTGTCACGGCAAGATCCAGTCGCAGTATTGTTCGGACCGTCAGAATCATAACACCAAGTATTGTCAGTTCCGTCGATACAGACTGAACCTGGAGCCGGAGTTATTGTTGCGCAATGGGAAATCACAGTTGGTGTTGGTGTTGGAATTGTGGTTGGACTTGGAGTTGGCGTTATAGTTGGAGTAGGAGAGGCTAGTATGGTTGGAATGGCCGTCGGCCCGGTTGAAGCAGGAATTGATGTTGGCGCTATGCTTGGGGGAAATGTTGGACTAAAGGTAGTTGGAACTATGGTTGGAATTGATGTTGGAATTGACGATGTTGGGGCTGATGTTGGAATTGACGATGTTGGAGCAATGGTATTTGTTGGAATAACAGGAGGTGTGGTTGGAATCGGTAATTCTCCACCAACAGCTCCTCCTGCATAACCAGTCTCAGTTGAAGCAATATAAGTGTTCGGACTGGATACTCCATATTTGCAGGGAGACGGATTACAGATAGGAGTACTCGCTTCAGAATAACCGGTTTGATTAACTCCCGGTCCTTGGTCAAGATTATTCTCAAGGTTGGCATAAAGTTTATAATAAGAACCGCTCGAGTCTGTTTCATAACCGTATGATTCACGGGTAAGCGGATCTTTAGGAACTTTCTCCATATAAACTTTGGTAGTGCAATCATTATTAGGATAACAGAGCCTGTCAGAGGCGAATTCCGAAGCGAGGATCGGATAATGCTTATTGTCTTCGTAGTACAATTCCAAAGCTTGCTGAATCTGATCAAGATCGGATTTCCGTCTGGTATCCCTGCCTTTTTTGAGTGAAGTAATGAAGTTGCCGATGACAAGTGCCGAAATAACTCCGAGAATAACAATAACAATAATCAGCTCAATTAAGGTAAAGCCTCTTTTTCTGATTTGTTTGATTTTATTTTTGACTCTGTGGAGCATGTGATATATATTAAATGTAAAGAAAGTGAAGGGGGAAGTCAAGATCACGAAAAAAATTAATAGCAGGAGTTACATAATTACTCTTCGAGTGACCCCCACCAAGGGCAAGGGAATCGAGAAATGTAATTTAGGATATTCTCGACTCGGAACGCTAAGCGTCCCTTTGCTCGAATAATATATGCGTATAACTTTTTTGTGAAAATTGAAATATTTTCTAGGTTCCTTCCTGCCAGGATGTCAAATATTTCTTTTGATCTTCGGTTAATTTGTCAATTTTTATCCCTTCCGCTTTAAGTTTCAGTTCGGCAATTCGTCTGTCAAGCTTATACGGTAAAGAGTAAACGATATTTTTAAATATTCCTCTGTGACTCCACATATATTCGGCTGCTAATGCCTGACCGGCAAAACTCATATCCATGACCGAGGCCGGATGGCCTTCGGCTGCAGCCAAGTTGATCAATCTTCCTTCTCCGAGCAAATATATTTTCTTGTCACCAACAGTATAGGCGTCAACAAACGGTCTGACCCGCGTGATTTTTCTTGCCATTTTTTTTAGGGCAGATTTATTAATTTCAACGTCAAAATGCCCGGACTGGGCCAAAATAATACCGTCTTTTGCCGATCGCAAATGTTTTTCGTCAACAACATGTTTATTACCGGTAGTCGACAAAACGATATCGGCTTTTTTAATGGCTTGAATAAGCGGCATTACCTGATAACCGTCCATTTTTGCCTCAAGTGCCTTAATCGGATCAATTTCAGATACGATTACATGGGCTCCCATTCCTGAGGCTCGTGATGCTACACCTCGTCCGCACCAACCGTAACCGCAGACTACGAATACCCGTCCGGCAAGAAGAACATTGGTTGCCCGGAGTATTCCATCTATCGTAGATTGACCGGTTCCATAACGGTTATCAAAAAGATGTTTGGTCAAATTGTCATTAACGGCTAATACCGGAATTTTGAGCGCTTTATCTTTTTCCATTGCTCTTAAACGAATCACGCCGGTTGTAGTTTCCTCAGTCGATCCGACTACAGTTTCCAAAAGCTCATGCCTTTTCCCATGAATTAAACCAACTAAATCCGCACCGTCATCCATAGTCAGGTTGGGTTTATGATCAAGAACAAGGTTAAGATGTTTATAATAGGTTTGGTTATTCTCTCCTTTGATGGCATATACCGGAATTTTGTGCTCTGCCAGTGCCGCGGCTACAGCATCATTGGTCGAAAGGGGATTGCTTGCACATAAAAAAACTTCAGCCCCTCCGGCAACCAGCGTCAGGATTAAGTTCGCCGTTTCTGACGTCACATGCAAACAAGCTCCAAGTTTCACTCCCCGCAAGGGTTTTTTTCGGCTAAATTCTTTTTTGATTAATCTCAAAACCGGCATGTCTCTTTCTGCCCAATCAATTAATTTTTTCCCTTCTTCTGCAAGGCCAATGTCTTTGACATCATATTTACTCATAGGTTGGTTTTTAAAATTTTAATTATTAAATTACTTATGCATCAATCCTCCGGGGTAATTCCAATTTTTTGTAACTTTATAAATTTCCATTGTTCTCGACAAGCTCGAACAATATTCTTCGAGCGACCCCGTCAAGGCGAGGGAGTCGAGAAGTCTCTTTTCCAATTACTATCCTGAGCCCGTTGAAGGACTTTTCAAACTTTTTAAACTTTTGAAACTTTTAAAACATTTCTTCTTTTCTTCATCTCTTTTTCAGTCGGACTGTGGTTTACTGTTCCGTACTTTTCAACGGCAAAACTCGCCATGACATTGGCTGTTTTTAAACAATCTGGTAAAGATAATCCTTCGACTAGCCCGGCAGCAAAACCTCCGCGCCACGCATCTCCGGCGCCCGTTGGATCGGCGACTTTTTTTACCGGGAAAGCCTTGATTATTAATTTATTTCTTCTATCTTCATAAGTCACCCCTTGTTCCCCAAGGGTAGTTATTAAACTAACATCTTTATTAAGAATGTTCTTTTTTGTTAAACCGGAAGCTTTCAGAATTTGGGAAATTTCATAATCATTTCCGATCAGATATTTTGAATTCAATATCCCTGTTTTCAGTTCACTTTTTTTAATCCAAGTCAAACACATTCCGGGATCATATAAGTAGTCCAGATTGTTTTTTATTGCCTGTTTTTGGAAACTAAGAAACGCATCTTTTTGATTGGCGGAAAGGATTAATAGACTATTTTTATCGGTAAATTTATTTAATTTAATTTTTTTTCCTCTGATTGATGCTCCGTAATAAAATCCCCAAATTTGATTATCTTTTATATCGGTAATGACTTTTCCGGAGGCAGTATACAATTTTTTATCAATAATCAGTCCTTGTGTTTCTATTTTATTTTTTGCAAAAAAATCAAGAAAAATATCGCCGTCTTTGCCAACCGCACCAAAAATACGAACCTTATTTTCTAAACCAGAAAAACTTAGTTTTAATTGTGCGTTATAAGCAATATTCGTCGCTGTTCCGCCTATCTGCTTAATAAGTTTATTTACAACAAATGAAACATTGATCTGGTGCAGTTTGTCCGGATGAAAGTAGTTTATAAATTTACCAGGAAAATCCATGATTTCATCATAGGCAATCGAGCCGGTGACAATAATGTTTGTATATTTTCTGGAATTTATCACTCTAAAATATTAACAGCTT
>Ga0265297_10001267_pt1 | contig 61174 bp, 65 predicted proteins | sample Munlanlwell13791_FD_192502 | JGI IMG/M metagenome (GOLD analysis project Ga0265297, IMG submission 192502) | Leachate microbial communities from a municipal landfill in Southern Ontario, Canada - Leachate well 137-91 | ecosystem: Engineered > Solid waste > Landfill > Unclassified | place... | reverse complement strand
TAAGCCAGGTATAGGCCCCTTCGCCGTAAGCATAAGGGTGGTCCGGACCTATCAGATATTCTGCATAGGCATAGGGCTCCGCTTTATATAGTGAGATGTCCTTTTGCTTGTTGGGCATTATCTTGCACATTTCTTCGTAGGTCTTGTTGCCCAGCCCGAGCTTTGCAAGGGCCGCCAGCATAAAGGTCTGCGCGTGGCAAAAGACCGCCGCGTTCTCCTTGGTGCCCTGGGAAAACATGGCTATCCTGCCCAGCCCCGGATCAAAAACTGTATAGGCCGGGGCCAGCAGCGCATAGCCGAATTTACCTCCCAGGTGTTTGTCCGCGGAATCCAGAATGGTCTTTATCCTGTCCTGGGGGACAAGGTCGGCAAGAATTGCCCAGGACTGGGAGTTCAAAAAGATCTTTCCTTCTTTGTTCTTTGAAGAACCAAAAGGCACCAGATCGTCGTTGTAGCCGGCAAGATACCACTGGCCGTCCCAGCCGGCTTCGTTTATCCTTTTTGTCATTATCCTGGCTTTTTCAAGGAGGTCCTTTTTGATCTCATCCTTTTTAATAAGCCCCGCAAGTTCCGCAAGCATCTTAAGGGCCCTCACCAGGGCGATCCCAAGCCAGACGCTTTCCCCAATTTGCTTTCTTCCGGCCATATCAAGGGCATCGTTCCAGTCCGCCTCTCCCACCCTGGGGATGCCGTGCACGCTCACATCGTTATAAGTAAAGTTGAGCTGGGCAAGCAGGTGGTCAAAAAGCGTCCCTTCCCCGTCCGGAGCCGAGGGCCCGTGCCATTGGGGATCGGTCTTTGTTCCGCCTTCTATCCATTTGTCCTTTAACCAGGGTATCTCCTGATTAAGGATGTTGACATCCCCCGTTTCTTTTACATAGCCGGCTATAGACGGGGTCAGCCATGTGGGATGGTCCTTAAAAGGCCTGTTCTGATAAGGGCCGTAGGTATCGGACCAGCCGGGGGCCATTGTCCCGTCCCTTCTGGTAAGAGAGGCCACTTTAAGCAGTTTTGCTTTCCCGTATTCGGCATCAAGGGACAGGATCGATTCTCCGTCCTGACAGCTGTCGCGCAGACCTCGCCCTCCCTGCCCTTCGTGGTAAAAGGACGGGGACCTGCTCCACATGTTGCACATCCAAAGCTGGTACTTGAGCCAGTTGTTGACCAGAACATCAAAATCCTTGTCCGGAGTTTCCACTTTTATCGGAGAAAGCCTGCTTTCCCACATTTTAACGGCGGCATTAAATGCCTCTTCCACATTTTTTCTGTCCCTGAACCTTTCTATTATCCTTGCCGCGTCCTTTTCTCCCTTTGTCTGGCCCAGCACAAAGATCAGTTCTTTTTCCTGCCCCGGCTTTAAGGTAAGTTTGTGCTGCAGCGCCGCTATCGGCTCTTCCCCGTCACAGATGCTCTGCGTGCATTTTCCGCTAAATACGCTCTGCGGGTTCTGGCAGGTATTGCCGTAACCTAGAAAGTTCTGTTTGTTGCAGTCCCACCCGCTGACCTTTTCCGAAGAAGAAAAGAAAAGCACATACGGATTGTTCTTTATGTTGAACTCTTCGTAAAAGGCGGTCTTTCTTGCAAGGATGGCCTGCGCTTTTTTGTCGAACTGCACGCGGTTCCAGAGTATCGAGATATTGTAGAAAGTCTGATAATCCGCGCTGCCGATGAACCATTCAAGATAGCCGAACAGGTTCAGTTTTCGGATCTTTTTACCGGTGTTCTTTACTTTTACCTTCCAGATCTCGCAGGGCTCGTCCGCCGGGACAAAATAGGTCGTCTCAGCCTCTACGCCGCCTACTTTTGACTTGATGATCTGGTACCCGAACCCGGAGCGGCATTCAAAAGAATCATATTTTGAGCGCAGCGGCTCCCACGAAACGGAAAAAGCCTTCTTGGTCTCTTCGTCCTGGATAAACACATATCTTCCCGGCCTTCCCTGATGAAGATTCTGCCCCGTCCAGTAAAGCATCCTTTCCGTCTTTGAATCTTTGTAAAAGCTGTAGCCGCCCGCCGTCTGGGAAATGACCGCGCAGTATGTCTCGTTGGTAAGGTAATTGCCCCACGGGCGCGGGGTGTTAGGATCGGTCACTATGAACTCCCTGCCGTCGTCAGAAAACTTGCCGTACTTCATCTGTCTTCCTTTCCGCTTCTTATGTTCTTTATTCCACCGTCACGCTCTTGGCCAGGTTCCTCGGCTGGTCCACATGGCAGTCCCTTTTGAGCGCGATGTAATAGGCGAACAGCTGCAGAGGCACTACCGCAACTATGGCAGACAGAGCCTCCGAAGTTTTTGGGATGTATATTATGTCATCCACATTCTTAAGGTTCTGGTCCCCCTCTGTCGCAAGGGCGATAACTTTTCCTCCCCTTGCCTTGACCTCTTCTATATTCCCAAGTATCTTGTCATACCTTCTGCCGGCAAGCGCCAGCACCACAACAGGCATATTCTCGTCTATCAAGGCTATCGGGCCGTGCTTCATCTCGGCCGCAGGATAACCTTCGGCATGTATATAGGAGATCTCTTTTAATTTGAGCGCCCCTTCAAGGGCTACAGGGAACCCTTCGCCCCTGCCAAGGTAAAGGGCGTTCTTGCTGCCGCAGTATTTTGCCGCTATTTTTTCGATGTCCTTTTCAAAGGACAGCACCTTTTCTATTTTATTAGGCAGTTCGTACAGGGAGTTCAGCCTTCTAAGATATTTAGCCTTGGTTATCTTACCCCTTTTTTTGCCCAGAAAAAGCGAGAAGAGGTAAAGCACCGCTATCTGGGTGGTAAAGGCCTTGGTGGAGGCAACCCCTATTTCGGGGCCGGCAACCGTGTGGATAGTGTAATTGGAGCCTCTTACGACCGAAGAGTCCGGCACATTGCATACCGAAACTACCGTGGCCCCTCGCGACCTGGCTTCCTCGATGGCTCCAAGGGTATCGGCTGTTTCGCCCGACTGGCTGATCGCAATTACAAGCGTGTTATTGTCGACCAGGGGGCTTCTGTACCTGAATTCGGCCGCGTATTCGACTTCGGATGGAAGTTTTACATAATGCTCTATAAAGTACTCCCCTATCAGCGCCGCGTGCCAGGAAGTGCCGCAGGCGGTAAGCACCACCCTGTTGAACCTTTTTAAAAGTTTGTCGCTCAGCGGAAAATCCTTCAGGCAGATAGAGCCGGTCCTTCTGTCCACCAGGCTGTCGACAGTGTCTATTACCGCTTTGGGCTGTTCGTGTATCTCCTTGAGCATAAAATGTGAATACCCGCCCTTTTCGGCAGATACGGGGTCCCAGGATATCAAAGTTTTTTTTCTGTCGGCTTTTTCTCCGGAAATGCGGAACACATCAACACCTCTGCTCTTTACCAGGGCAATATCCCCGTCCTCAAGAGTGATGATCCTTGAAGTGTGCTTGACTATGGCGGGAATATCGGAAGAAATAAAGTATTCCCCTTTGCCGATGCCGATTATCAGCGGGCTGCCTTTTCTGGCGACCACGATCCTGTCCGGCTCTTTTTTTGAGACCACGGCTATCGCGCAAGAGCCTTTTACCTTTTGGACCGCTTTTCTTACGGCCTCGAGCAGCCCCTCCGACAGGTTGTCCTCTATAAGATGCGCAAGGACTTCCGTATCCGTCTGGGAAAGAAATTTGTGGCCCGCTTCCTGCAGGACCCTTTTCAATTCTTCAAAATTCTCGATGATGCCGTTGTGGACCACGGCGATCCGGTTTTTGCAGTCGAGGTGGGGATGAGCGTTCTCTTTTGACGGCCTCCCGTGGGTGGCCCATCTGGTGTGCCCAATGGCGCAGCGGCCTTTTAAGCTCACATTTGACATGAGCTTTTCGAGCTCCGCTATCTTGCCAAGGGCTTTTACGTTCTTAAGGCTATTTGAAGAAACGACCGCGATACCGGCCGAGTCATAGCCTCTGTATTCAAGCTTTTTAAGCCCCTCAATGACTATAGGGGCGGCTTCCTTGCTTCCTATATATCCGAAGATGCCGCACATCTGGGCCTATTTTCTGGAACTCAGGACCTGATTGATCTCTTTCGCCGCGGCATCAAGGTCGGATTTTATCACTTTTTTAAGGTCCGCGTCGCCCGTTACAAGCACATGGTCCCAAAGTATCCCGAGCCTTCTGACGAGTATCGGCTCAATTATCCCCCACGAAGAAACGCAGGGATAGGTCCTGCCGTAGTTGACAGCCTCCTTAAAGACCTTTCTGTAAGGGTCGTTGGAAAAATACGGGTCTTCGAACGCAGTTTTAACCGAAGGCAAGAATCCGGTGGACTTGGCATAGGTAACCTGGCTCTTGTTGCCGGACAGGAACTTGATGACCTGCCAGGCCGCTTCTTTGTTCTTTGCCGACTTAAAGATGGCAAGGTTGCTGCCTCCAACAAAAGCAAATCTTCCCTTGGGGCCTGCAGGATAAGGCGCTATAGCAAAGTTCCTTGAAGTGATGGAGCCGGCTGTCCCGCCCTGTTCCGCCGGCATGGTCAGCGTTTTTACCTCATAAGGGCCGTCAAAGTACATAGAATAGGAACCGTTGTTAAAATTGCTGCTTACCTGCGCTGTATTTAACTCAAGAGCATCAAGAGGCACCAGGCCTTTTTTGACCAGCCCCACATAGTACATCATGCCGTCAACTGCGGCCTGTGAATTGATGACAGAAGTCTTTCTGTCCTTGGAAAGGAAGTCACCTCCCGCGCCCCAGATCCACGGGGCTATGTTGTGGATGACATTCCAGTCGTTCTTTCCCGGTATACCGAGCGGGACAACTTTGATGCCGTCTATTTCTATGTCCGACTCCTTTATCTTATTAAGCGTGCTCTCAAAACCTGCCCACTCAGCAAGACCGCCTTCCGGAACTCCGGCCTTTTTTAAGACATCGGACCTGTAGTATAGAGCCCTGCAGTCTACGAACCAGGGGATGGAAGTGACGGCTTTGCCGCCCTCAAGCCCCGAAGATACCCATGCCACAGGCAGAAAAGCGGCCTCCCCGCCTATTTCCGATACTTTATCCTTGAGGTCTACAAGGGCTCCCATTGCAGATATGGCCCCTACCCAGGTGCTGCCCAGCTGAACTATGTCGGGGGTGTCGCCGGAAGTAGCGGCAGTGGTTATCTTGGTCCAGGCAGAGCCCCAATCAACAGAAGTGATCTTTACTTTTATGCCCGGGTTCTCTTTTTCAAATTCCGCAAGAAGAGCTTCTATATCCTTTACCGGCTCCAGGCTGTTGGGCATTACCCACATATTAACTACAGTGCTTCCGGCATCGGATCCTCCGGCGGGCACCGGAGCGCTTTTCCCGGAAGTTCCGCCTCCGCAGCCAAACCCCAGGATAGAAACAGCCAGCATAACAACGGCCAATTTGAGAGATCTCATTATCCCATCCCTTTCTGCATTTTTGAATTGCCAATACAAAGATAACATATTTGAGGCACTGTGTAAATTACCTCTGAAAAAATGCGCTAAAGATGCCTTGACACCGTTTTTTTGTGCTGATAAATTGGTATGTACAGGCGATGAAGGGGTGCAACTCCCCGGAGCTTTCTTAAGACATTTGCGCGAAGTTTTTCTGGTTGCCTGCGGTACGCTCGGATGCCGCGGACTTTGTCTGTTGGCATCCCTCCTAGGCTACGGCGACAGACCAGGACAAATGGACCGCAGAGTCTTAGAGAACGCATGTTGCGCGTTAGTCGACTAATGCCTCAGATTCCCGGCGACAACATACATGGGAATGTCGCCCTTGTGTGTGTGGGAAGATGAGGCATTTTTTATGGTCGCAAATATTACAGATCTCTAATGACCCGAATAGATGCAACGCGAAGGCTTCGCTTACATTCTCTAATTCCAAGTTCTCTTTAGTGTATAATTTGTCCCATATGAAGGTCGTAGTTAACGGCAGGGAAGAAACGCTGGAGGGGGAAATGACCCTGTTGGATTATCTTCAGAAAAAGAACATCAGACCAGAGATCGTGGCAATAGAATTGAACAAAGAAATTATTGACAAAACACTTTATAAAGACACCGCGGTCAAGGAAAATGACGTCCTTGAGATCCTTCATTTCATAGGCGGAGGCTAATGCTTTCTAAAGAAGAAAAAGAAAGATATTCCAGACAGCTGATCCTCAAAGAGCTCGGCCCCTCTGGCCAGAAAAAACTAAAAAATGCAAAAGCCCTTGTTGTAGGCGCCGGAGGTCTTGGAAGCCCCGCTATCTTTGAACTGGCTTGCGCGGGGATAGGGACCATCGGCATAGCGGATTTTGACGTTGTGGAGTTGAACAATTTAAACCGCCAATTTCTGCATAACACTAATGACCTCGGCAAGCCAAAAGTGCTTTCGGCAGAAGAAAAGATCGGGCTTCTTGATGCGGGGATAAAGGTCATAAAACACGAAAAAAGGATGGACAAGAACAATATCGGGAACATTATTATTGGCTATGACGTCGTTCTGGACTGCAGCGACAACTTTGACACCAAATACCTGATCAACGACACCTGCGTAGACCTTAGAAAAACCTTTATACATGGAGCAGTAAGCCGCTTTACTGGCCAATTGTTCACTGTCAAGGACGGGAAAGGCCCCTGTTTAAGGTGCATCTTTAAGGAGCCTCCGCCCAAAGATGTTGAGCCCGCCTGTCACGGAGCGGGCATCCTAGGCTCAGTTGCCGGCACAATCGGAAGCCTGCAGGCAACGGAAGCGGTAAAATGCGTTCTCGAAAAAGGGGAACTGCTTGCAGGCCGGCTTTTGGTCGTAGAAGCTCTTGACATGCATATTAGGGCCGTACCGTTCAAAAGACAAAGTGGCTGTATCTGCTAAAAGCGCGAGCTGCCGCTCGCAAAGATGCGGCTGCAGGTGCGCTCAATAACGCCTTCTGGTATACTGCTAGTACATAACGGAGGATCAAGATGGCCCGGTACGAAGACATTACAAAAACGGCAGGCAAAACTCCCCTCGTAAAGATAAACAGACTGTCCAAAGGGCTTGGGGCCGAGATCTATGCCAAACTGGAGTCCTTTAATCCGCTTTCCAGCATAAAAGACCGCATAGGCACGGCAATGATAGAAGAGGCTGAGCAACAGGGAAAATTGCGCAAAGGATCTGTCATTATCGAACCCACGAGCGGCAACACCGGCATCGCACTGGCCTTTGCAGCCGCCACAAAGGGCTACAGGCTTATACTCACCATGCCGGAAACAATGAGCACAGAAAGGCGCCGCCTGCTAAAGATGCTGGGCGCCGAGATAGTATTAACCGAAGGCTCAAAGGGGATGAGAGGAGCCGTTGAAAAAGCCGGGGAACTTGCCGCGCAAACCCCAAACAGCTTCATGGCCGGGCAGTTTGATAACCCGGTCAATCCCCAAGTTCACAGAAGAACCACCGCAGTAGAGCTGTGGGATGACATGGGAGGGCGGATCGATGCTTTTGTTTGCGGGGTCGGCACGGGAGGGACCATAACGGGAGTGGGCGGGTTTTTAAAACAGAAGTGCCGCGCTATCAGGGTCATCGCTGTCGAACCCGAAGGATCTCCTGTTTTGTCCGGCGGCGAGCCCGGTCCCCACAGGATACAAGGCATAGGCGCCGGCTTTATCCCAAAAGTGCTGGACAGATCGCTGATAGATGAAATAGTAAAGGTATCGGACGACAACGCTGAAAAAACAGCCAGGGAGCTTGCAAAAAAAGAGGGCATCCTGGCCGGGATATCATCGGGGGCTGCAATGTGGGCCGCTCTTGAGACGGCCAAAAGTCCGTCGTTCAACAAAAAGAAGATAGCGGTCATACTTCCGGACACGGGGGAAAGATATCTTTCCACCCGGCTCTTCGGGGAAGAGCTAGAATAATGACGCGGAAATACCTGTAAAAAATGGACCAGCTCTCTGTTCTTGCCGCTTTTACCGCCGGGATTTTGTCGTTCTTTTCCCCGTGCGTCCTGCCGCTGCTGCCCGCGTATCTATCCTTTATCACCGGGATAACATTTTCTTCGGGAGACGGCTCTTCGGCGCAGCGGCCTCTTAATACAGCGGTCAATTCTGTGTTCTTCATACTCGGCTTCTCCCTTTTGTTCGTGGCGCTTGGAGCGGCCGCAAGCTCGGCAGGCCAGCTGCTCATGCGGCATCTAAGCCTTATAAAACTCTTTGGAGGACTGCTTATAATGCTCTTTGCTCTTTTCATCCTTGGGGCCGCAAAGATACCATTCTTGAACTATGAGGCAAGATTCCGGCTCAAAAGCAAACCCGCCGGTTATTTTGGCTCCTTTGCTGCCGGGGTCGTTTTTTCCGCGGGCTGGAGTCCTTGCGTCGGACCTATTCTGGGCTCCATACTTGTATTGGCGGCAAGCGATGCTTCGGTGTACAGGGGAACGGCCCTGCTGGTTATTTATTCACTGGGACTGGGCATCCCTTTCTTTCTTGCCTCTCTTTCGGTAAATTCTTTCATTGCCGGTTACAAAAGGCTGGGCGGCTGGATCAAATATATTAATTTGGCCGCCGGAGCCCTCCTTCTGGCTACGGGAGCTGTCGTGGCGCTGCAGGGGTTGATCTTTCTGACATCGCCGCTAAACTGACACGCCGTTGCCCGCAGGTCTTTTTCCGTGGTATAATTTCTTTATATGAATGAGAAATACGATCTGATCTGTGTTTTTAAGCCCAACACGGCCGAGGAAAAGGTCGATGCTGTCTTTGCAAAAATAGAGAAGAAGCTTAAATCCCTGGGCGGAGAATTGCTGAAAGTGTCAAAGACCGGCATCAGGCGGGTGCAGACCAGAATGAGAAAGTTCAAGACGACCCGCGACGGCCTTTTTGTGGACTGCTCCTTTTCCGGCCCTTCAAAGTGCCCTTCTGAAATAGAGAACATACTCCATGTGACGGAAGATCTCATGAGGCACCTGCTTGTAAAAGCAAAAGAAGTGCCACAGCCGGTCCAGGAAAAACCTTCGGAAGAAAAAGTTGAGATCAACCCGGAGATGTTAATTGGCAAACCTCAATAGGATAATCCTTGTAGGGCGCCTTGCAGCAGAAACCGAAACCCGCTCCACGCTTGACGGCTTGCCGATGTGCCGGTTTGTGCTGTCGGTGGAAAGGCTGTCCGGAGCTTCGGGCAAAAAAGAGAGCGATCTTTTTGACATAGTGGCCTGGGGAAAGCTGGCTGAAGTCTGCGGAAGTTATCTGTCAAAAGGGCAGCTGGTGCTGGTTGAGGGAAAGATACAGAACAGGACCTACGAAACAAAAGAAGGCGCCAAAAGATACGCTACGGAGATAATAGCCAGGAACATGAAAATGCTCGAAAAAGGCAAAGGCAGGACCGGGGCAGCCGCTCCCGCCACTGCGATGTCCGAACCCGATGATGATCTGATCGACGATGATCTGCCGTTCTAGGCGCAATAAAATGTATAACAGGGTTTTTTTGATAGGCAATCTGACGAGGGACCCCGAAGTAAGATATACGACTTCCGGCCTCCCGGTGGCAAAGTTCGCGATCGCGGTCAACAGGCCAAAGAGCAAAAAGAGTTCCGCGGACGAAAAGGGAGAGGTTGATTTTATCAACATTGTAGCCTGGAGAAGACTTGCGGAGATCTGCAAAGAGTATCTTAAAAAAGGCCGTCCGGTGGCTATAGAAGGCCGGCTCCAAATAAGGGAATACGAAAAAGACGGCCAGAAGAGGTCTTTTTCGGAAGTTGTTGCGGACAACATGCAGATGCTGGGCAAAAGGGGCGATTTTGACGGCCCCGAGACTTTTGGAAAGGCAGTGGCGGAAGAATTCCGGGAAGACGGAAAAACAAACAGCGAGGAGGTCCCGTTCTGATGTACAAGCCAAAGGACAGAAAAGAAAAAAGAGGCGGAGAAAGAAGAGGCGACAGGGATTTTAAGAAAAGGAAAAGAAAGGTCTGCTTTTTCTGCGCAAAAAAAACTATCGCGGACTTTAAGAACCTTGACCTCATAAGAAGGTTCATAAACGATAGGGGAAAGATAATGACAAGAAGGGGCTCGGGCTGCTGCGCCAGGCACCAGAGGATGGTGGCCAAAGAGATAAAGAGGGCCCGGCAGATAGGGATGCTCCCGTACAAGGCGGAATGACAAAATGAAAGTAATACTTAACAAGGATATCGAAAATGTCGGCGACAAATTTTCGGTGATAGAGGTAAAAGAAGGCTATGCCAGGAATTTTCTTTTCCCGAGAAAACTGGCCGAGCAGGCCACAGCAGAAGCCCTTAAAGAACTCGACAAAAAGATGAAGAGACATGAGGCAAAAGAAGCTCTGCGCATCGACGAGTATAAGGACCTTGCAAAAAATCTTGACGGGCTCTCGCTTGAGATAAAAGCGCCGTGCGGCGAGGGCGGAAAATTGTTCGGGGCCGTCACCAACCTGGACATAAGCCAGGCCATCAAGATGTCCTGCTCGCTTGAAGTCGACAAAAAGAAGATCTTTCTGCATGAGCCCATCAAGACCTCCGGCAGCCACGAGGCGCAGGTCAAGATCTATAAGCAGATAGAGGCAAAGATCAAGGTGTCCGTTATCCCGTCCTGAACATGGCCTCTCTAAAGGAACAACTGCCCCGCATCCCGGATGCCACCGGGGTATACCTGCTAAGGGACAAAGACAGAAAAATAATCTATATCGGAAAGGCCGTCAGCCTCCGCAAAAGGCTTTCAACACATTCCAGAAGCCCTCTGGCTTCCAAGGTATCCAAGATCGACTTTATCAGGACCTCTTCTGAGCTTGACGCTCTGATACTTGAGGCAAAACTGATAAAAAAACACCAGCCCAGGTATAACATAAGCCTTCGGGACGATAAACAGTATCCTTACATCAAACTCACCGGCGAACCTTTCCCCAGGGTCCTTCTGGTAAGAGAGACCTTAAGCGACAAAGGAAAGTATTTCGGGCCATTTATGGGAGGGTCCGCAAGAAATCTGATAGCCCTGGCAAGCAGGGTGTTCGGCATCAGAAGGTGCCGCCAGACACCTCTAAAAAAAAGGAACCAACCCTGCCTGGATTACCACATAAAAAGGTGCGCGGGCCCCTGCGCGGCAAAGGTCTCAAAAAAAGAGTACGCGTCAAGGGTTTTGGAATTCTCTGAACTCCTCAAAAACGGCCTTACTAAGGCCATAGAAAAGATGAACCGGCAAATGGAAAAGGCCGCAAACAAACAGGATTTTGAGGCAGCCGCAGAGCTCAGGAACAGGATCTCCTGGCTGTTGAGGACGGAAAGCGGCTCATATTCGGGCTCCAGGTATTTTGTATCTTCTCCAAAAGAAAAAAGGACCGCTCTTTTAGAGCTCAAAGAAGCCCTTGGGCTCGAAAGGACCCCGCAGAGGATAGAAGCGTTCGACATTTCAAATCTGGGAGGTTCCAAAATATCGGCATCAATGGTGGTCTTTAAGGAGGGGCTTCCGTATAAATCGCATTACAGGCGCTTCAAGATCTCATCCCGCGGGGTGGCGGATGATACTCTGTCAATGAATGAAGTTGTATTTAGAAGATATTCGGGCAGCCTTTCAAGGATGCTTCCGCTGCCGGACCTGATATTGATAGACGGAGGCAGGGGCCAGTTAAGCAGCGCCCTCAAAGCCTTGAAAGAAGCAAAAGCCGATATCCCGGCAATAGGCTTGGCGAAGCGTTATGAGGAGATCTATGTTAAAGGTTCTGCGGACCCCATAGCGCTTCCAAAGGACTCCGCCGGGCTGCGGCTTCTGCAGAATATAAGGGACGAGGCTCACAGATTTGCGGTAAAATACCACCGGCTCCGCAGAAAAAAAGTCCTTGCGGACCAAGCCTTTGACAATCCGCTCTAAAATGTTAGACTTGGACTGAGGTCGTTCCATGAAAAATAAAGAGATAGCCGCTGTTGCGGCAATAGGTGTTTTTTGCGTTTTCCTGACGGCTGCGCAGGCAGCCAAGGGTACGGCAAATTATCCTTTGAAATCAAAATCGCCTCTGACCGCCCCATTTGGCGGCAAGCCTTTTAAATTCAACAAGCCCGAACAAAAGCCTATCCCTCTATATCCTTCCGCAGAAAAGGAAAAGATCGGTCTTTCTGTTGGCATCAAGGCCGGGGGAAGCGCTGGGCTTACAGGGGCCATGGGGGATGTGACATATTCCATTTCCAATCTTGTTCCCGGCGCCGCTGTCAGGGGAAGCATAGGCTATCTGACCGGCACAAACATAGCCAACCAGGACAGGCTTAAAATGGCTACCGTGAACCTGGACGGGATAATTGACATTGTTAAGAGAGAAAGCAACCCCTTGAACCTTTATATGGGAGGCGGACTTATCTATCCCTGGAAAGTGAGCCAGGTCAGCGGCGGAGGGGCCTGGGGCGCACATGCTTATCTGGGAGGCAAATACGCCCTGCAAAAGGACACCTCAATTTACGGGGAAATAGCTTATTCCGGCATCAAATATGATCCCAAAGAATCCGCGCTGCGCGGAGTTGAGGCGATGGTCGGCTACGGATATTCATTTTAAGGGAGAGATCAGGTGAAGAAAGAAAAGATCGGCATAATAGGCTGGGGTATTGTGGGCCACGCGCTTTCCGAAGGGTTCAAAGACCACGAAATACACGAATATGACAAATATAAGGACACGGAATCTCTGGAAGAAGTGGCAAAAAAGAGCGATTTTATCTTTATCTGCGTTCCTACCCCGATGAAAAAAGGCAGGATAGACCTGTCAATAATGGACGAGGACATAGCACAAATAGTTAAATATACGGATGGCACAGATAAGATAGTCATAATTAAATCGACCGTCGTCCCCGGAACGACCGATGCTTATCAAAAAAAATATCCGCGCACTAATTTTGCATTCAATCCTGAATTTTTGAGAGAAAAAACATATATTGAAGATTTTCTTAACCCGGATAGGATAGTGATAGGAGCCAGTAACGAGGAAGTTGCAAAAAGAATAGAACAGCTTTACAGGGGAAGATTCCCTAACTGTCCTATAGTGATCACACATCCGACCAGCGCTGAACTGGCAAAAGGAATGTCCAACAGCCTGCTCGCAACAATAGTCATCTTTAACAATGTGATGTGCGAACTTTGTCTGGCGCTTGGAATAGATTACAGCGAGGTCGCCCGGATTGTATCCCTAGACAAAAGGTATCAGAAAGCGGATTATTTTACCGTTTCAAACGAACGGGGATTTGGCGGCAAATGTCTCCCAAAAGACCTGAACGAGCTCGCCAACAGGGCCAAGGAACTTGGTGTTGATGCCGGCTTCCTGGAAAAAGTATGGACCGAAAACCTCAGGGTCCGCAAGCTTCACGACTGGGAGTGGATACCGGGAGCAGAGACAAAATAGGCCGAAAAAGAAAGGACTTGAAATAATGCTTAACAGAAAACAAAGGGCCGCACATCTGGTGATAGGCTGCGGAGAAGTCGGAAGCGCCATAATAAAGATCCTGAAAGAAAAGGTGTCTGATGTCTACTGGACGGATGAAGATCCAAAAGTAAAAAGTATCCTGCCTCCCGAAAACAAGAAGATCGATGTGCTCCATTTATGCATCCCTTATTTTGACTCTTTTGTCTCCGCGGCAAAGGAATACATAGCCAGGTTTAAGCCGGCCCTTGTCGTAAATCATTCCACTTCTATGCCCGGAACAACCAGCCAGATCGGCCAGGATAATGTGGTACATTCTCCGGTGCTTGGGCAGCACAATGACCTTTATAGGCATATAAAGACCTTTGCAAAGGCGGTCGGATATGACGACGAAAAAGCGAAACTTCTGGCGGAAAGATTCCTGAAAGGTGTTTTTGATCTTGCCTTTTTTAAAGGGACTTCTACGACTGAAACCGCAAAACTCCTCTCCCTGTGCCGGTTCGCGGTGAACATTGAGATGTCCCGCTACGCAAAACAGATGTGCGACAAGCTTAATCTGGACTACGGGGAAGTCGTGACCAGGTTCATAGACATGTACAACTCCGGGCATAAAAAGGTCGGACTTACGCAATTTGTTGAGCCCCAGCTTTATCCTCCAAAAGGCAAGATAGGGGGCCACTGTGTTCTGGCAGGAGTGGAAAAAGCCGAGAAAGTGCTCAGAAACCCCATGTTTGACAGCATAATCCTGATAAACCTTATGGGTACCGGACAATAATAAACGGCAAATGAAAGTATTGCATATTGTAGGGGGCAGGCCGCAGGTCCTTAAGCTGTTCCCGGTCCTGCAAGCCTTCAAAGAACTCCGCGGTTCCGTTAAGAACAGGGTCGTGCATTCCGGTCAGCATTATGACTTTATGATGTCCGACGAATTTTTTGATGAGTTGGGCCTTGACCGCCCTGACCATTATCTCGGCGTTAAGAAAGGGTCTCCGGCAGCCCAAACGGCAAAAATCATTGAAAGACTTGAGAGCGTTCTTGCCTTGGAACGGCCGGACATTATCTTTGTCTACGGTGATATGACAACCACTCTGGCGGGCGCCCTTTCGGCCGCCAAGCTGAGCATTTCCATCGCGCACGTTGAGGCCGGCTTTAGAAGCTATAACAAGAACATGCCGGAAGAAGTCAACCGGCTGCTCACGGACCATGTTTCAAGTATTCTGTTCTGCCCCAGTAAGACCTGCATAAACAACCTCAGAAAAGAAGGGATCTTTGACCACAGCAAGAGCTCTTTAAGGCTTTCGATCGATCGCCCTGCGGTCATAAACACCGGAAATGTCATGTATGACACGCTTTTGAGGGGGCTGCCGCTTCTAAAGGCCGGACACATTTTTAAGAACCTGGGCATAGAAAAAAAGAGATACTATGTCCTGACGATACACCGGGCAGAAAATACGGACGATCCTAACGCTCTCAAGGGCATTTTTGAGTTTTTGGACTCTCTGGATCTTAATGAACCTTTGATATTCCCTGTCCACCCCAGAACAAAAAAGCCCCTTTCCAAAATGAAAGATCTGCCTTCAAAACTTAGGGCAGTTCCTCCTCTGGGACATCTTGACATGATATCCCTTATCAAGAACTCCCGTGCCGTTCTGACCGATTCAGGGGGGCTTCAGCAAGAATCCTACTGGCTGGGCATTCCCTGCGTCACGCTGCGCAGCGAGACCGAACTTGTTGAAACCGTTGAAAGCGGCGGCAATGTGTTGTATAAAGACTTCAGGGGATTTGACAAGTTGAAATACGGGTCCAGGAACGCATACGGCAGAGGGGACGCGGCAAAGCGCATCGTCCGCGCCACAATGGAGACGGCAGAAAAACTATGACTTTGTCTGACAAAAGTGCGTCGATAGCCCTTATCGGGGCCGGCTACTGGGGAAAGAATCTTTTCAGGGTGCTCAATGAACTGAAGGTCCTTTCCGCTCTGTGCGAAACCGATAACGATGTCCTCTCCAAATACAAGCGGGAATATCCCGACATCGAATGCTGCAGCTCTTTAAAAGCGCTGCTGGGATCAAAAGCCATATCCGCCGTGGTGATAGCGGCGCCCGCGGCCAAGCACTACGAACTTACAAAAATGGCCCTTGAGCAAGGTAAAGATGTTTATGTGGAAAAACCTCTGGCGCTGAAAGCCTTAGAAGGCCGCGAACTGGTGGAACTGGCCCGCAGGAGCAAAAAGGTCCTGATGGTCGGACACATACTCCAATACCATCCCGCTGTAAAGAAATTAAAGGAGCTGATCCAGGACGGTCAAATAGGCAAGATCCAATATATTTATTCCAACCGGCTCAATATAGGTAAACTAAGGACCGAGGAGGATATACTTTTGAGCTTTGCGCCGCACGACATCTCGGTTATCCTTTCCCTTGTGGGGGAAGAACCATTAGACATCAGCGCTTCCGGAGGTGATTATCTCAACCGCGGCATTTACGACACGACCCTTACTTCCATGTCTTTTAAGGAGGGGATAAGGTCCCATGTTTTTGTAAGCTGGCTTCATCCTTTCAAAGAACAAAAACTTGTGATAGTTGGCTCCCGGGCAATGGCTGTATTTGACGACCTTGCAGCGGACAAGCTTAAGATCTACCGGCACACCATTGAATGGGCTAACGGGAAAGAACCTATAGCCCACAAGGCCGATTTTGAAAAAGTTGCTTTGGAAGAAGGGGAACCGTTAAAGCTCGAGTTAACTCATTTTCTCGAGCGCCTTAAAGACAGGAAGCCGCCGCTGACCGACGGCTCCGAAGGGCTCAGGGTGCTTAAGGTCATAGAATCGGCTCACAGGTCGCTTCATGAGCATGAAAAGGAGGTCTGACCATGGCCAAAGATTATTTTGCGCATGACAGCGTTTACATTGACAAAGACGTCAAGATAGGGAAAGGAACAAAGATCTGGCATTTTTCGCATATTCTTTCAGACACCGTCATAGGCGAGAACTGCGTCCTTGGGCAGAATGTGATGGCCGGACCCGGTGTAAAGATCGGCAACCGCGTTAAGGTGCAGAACAATGTAAGCATCTATAAGGGGGTTGAGATCGAGGACGACGTTTTTTGCGCCCCCTCAATGGTCTTTACTAACGTCATAAATCCCAGGGCTTTTATAGAGAGAAAAAATGAGTTCAGAAAGACGCTTGTTAAAAAAGGTGCAACCATAGGAGCGAACGCCACCGTGATCTGCGGACATACGGTGGGGAGGTATGCCCTTGTGGCCGCGGGGGCCGTGGTCACAAAAGATGTTCCTGATCACGGGCTTGTCGCGGGAGTTCCGGCCAAACAGATCGGCTGGGTATGCAAATGCGGTGTTACTCTCAAGGACTTTGATAAGGACCAAAGAGCGGTCTGCCCCGCCTGCAAAAATGAATACATGCTCACATGCGGCATGCTCAAGCCCGTTAAGGAGAATTGATGAAACAAATAGAGATGCTTGATCTGCCGGCTCAGTATGAATATATGAAAAGGGACATAGACCTTGCTGTCGCCGACTGCCTGAAAGAACAAAAATGGATACTTGGCCCGCAGGTTAAACGATTTGAAGAAACATTGGCCGGATATCTTGGAGTAAAACACTGCATAGGGACCTCAAGCGGCACCGATGCCCTGGTTTTATGCCTGAGGGCTTTTGCCTTAACCAGAAAGAATGAGGAGTATTTTGATAAAAGCGATAAGATAATAACTACTCCCTTTACTTTTACCGCTACGGGAGACGCCATTCTTAGATCAGGGGCAACGCCTGTTTTTGTTGATATAGAACCGGACACTTTCAATATCGACACAAAAAAGATCGAGGAATATCTTAATTGCACATCATCAAATGTTGTAGGCATAATCCCTGTTCACCTATACGGCCAACCGTGCAAGATGGACAAGATACAGGAGATCGCAAAAAAATACGGTCTTTTTGTTCTTGAGGACACAGCGCAGGCGTTTGGCGCGGAATACGGAGAAAAAAAAGCCGCATCCATAGGAGATGCCGGGGCTCTAAGCTTTTTCCCGTCAAAGAATCTGGGAGGCTTTGGGGACGGCGGGATGGTATCCACCAATGACAGCAGCCTTGCCGAACTGGTGCGGCAGCTTCTAAAACACGGGGGGAAAGACAAATACAATGTCGATCACATAGGATACAACGCCAGGCTCGATACTTTGCAGGCGGCTATACTGCTGGCCAAGTTCGGTTACATAAATGAATTCAACGACAAAAGAAGGGCCATTGCATCTGTGTATAATACACGCCTTGCCGGACAAGATCCTGTGGTGATCCCAAAAGAAACAGGGAACATCAAACATGTTTACCATCAATACACGGTAAGGGTCCCGAACGGAAAAAGGCAGCAGGTACAGGACAGGCTAAGAGAGAACGGCATATCCACAATGGTCTATTATCCCGTGGCTCTGCACAAAATGAGGGTCTTTGCCGGCAGAAGCATTCTTCATGGAGCCCTTGAGGAGGCGGAAAGGGCCTGCGGCGAGGTGTTGAGCCTGCCGATAGATCCCCTGATGGAAAAAGAAGAGGTCGGCAGGGTAACATCATGTTTGTCGGCATAAAATGACCCGAACAAGTTTTTTTGAAAATTCGGTCAGGACCGTTGCCACAAATATCTGCATACTGTTTTTGGCCCTGGCAGGCGCGGTAGTGACCGCAAGGCTTCTCGGGCCTTCTGGAAAAGGGCTGTATTCTCTTTCCATAACTTTTGCGGGACTTGTCCTTACCTTTACCAATCTTGGGATAACCGCTTCAACAAGCTACCTGATCGCAAAAAAAGCCTTTGGGCTTCCGGAAGTGCTGGGCAATACGGTGTTTTTGAGCCTTTTTACTTCTTTGATCTCCGTAATTGCCGGGGCATTGATCGCTTTTCTTCTTCCTCGATACATCGTGCCGGGAGTGCCTCCCTTGTTTTTGGCCCTTGCCCTTCTGGCGATCCCATTCCACTTGACGGTTTCCAACCTCAACAATATCTTTCTTGGACTGAACCGCATAAAACACTACAATGCATTCTCCGCATTGAGAGCCTTGTCAGACCTGGCCTTTGTGGTGCTGTTCGTTTATTTGCTGCGGCTCGGGGTGCAGGGGGCTCTGTTCGGACATGTTTTGTCCGCAGCCGTGGTTTGCTCTATGGTCTTTGCCTGGACCTATCTGTCAATAACAAAAGGCATTTCCATGAAACCCGATCCGGCTTATCTTCGCAAAGCCATAAATTATGGTTTCAGGACGCATATTTCCAACATACTAGTGTTCCTGTTCATGAGGTTTGATCTTGTGTTAGTGAACTGGTTCCTTAACCCCGCAGCCGTCGGTCTATACGGAACGGCGGCCGCCATATCCAACCAGCTGGACCTGGTGCCTTACGCCATAGGACTTCTGTTATTCCCAAAAGTGGCTTCTCAAGAGGACGATGACAGGAAAAAGATATTAACTCCCAGGATCTGCCGCAGTGTGCTGCTGTTCACTCTCCTGGGTGCCGGGGCGGTCTTTGCCGTATCCGAGCACCTGGTCGTCTTTTTGTTCTCTCAAAGTTTTTACGGGTCCGTGGCGCCCCTAAAAATACTGGTTTTTTCGGTGTCCGCTCTCTCGGTCTGGCGGATATTATCCAATGACATAGCAGCAAGGGGTTTTCCGGAGTACAATATAGCAATAAACCTCATGGCGGTATTGATCAATATATCCTTGAATATCGTATTGATCCCCTCGGTCGGAATTCAGGGGGCTGCCCTGGCCTCGTTTTTTTCCTGCGTTACGGCCAGTTTCTGCGCCCTTGGCGTTTATTGCAGGCTTAGCGGCAACAAAATGCGGAAGGTTTTATTGGTCCAGCCGGAAGATCTTGCCGCATACAGTGGATCTTTCAGGATGATCGTAAAGAGGCTAAGCCGTTCATGTTAAAGACACTGGAAAATGAGGTCAGGGTCCCAGCGTGGCTTTTTTCTCTTTACTGCTTTGCCATACCGTTCGAGGCTTTCCTGCACCTTGAAGTGCTGGGAGGTACTCTGATAAGGTACATCGGAATGATCACCATCTGCTCAATGGCTTTTTATATGATCATTAAAAGAGAAAAAATATGTTTCCCGAACTCGGCAAAATTGCTTTTGGTGTTTTTTTTATGGGCCGGGGCCTCTGTTTTCTGGTCGGCCGATCCGGAACATGCGTTCGGCAGGTTCATGTACGAGATCCGTTATTTCCTGATGTTCCTGGCCGCCACTGCGTTCCCCTTCAGCAAAAAAGAGGTTTCTCTGGCCGTAAAGGCAGTGATCGTCTCAGGCATTATCGCCTCTCTGTACATAATTTACACCTCAATAATGACCAACCAGATACTGGAGAATTACACCAGGTCCGTCATCTCTTCGGGAGAAACCATGACCGGGCCCAACAGCGTTGCCGGAATGCTTATACTGCCTTTCAGCCTGCTTATAGGAAGCGTACTTGCGCAAAAGAGCAGGCTGAGCAGGCTGAATGTAATATTTGCTTTCTCTATCTTTTCCGCGGTGCTCTTTACAGGTTCGCGCGGCGGATTGCTGGGGCTTTTTACCGCTTTTCTATCGCTCCTGGTCTTTTGGGGCGTAAGCCGCAGAGGGGCTGCGCTGCTTTCGGTAATATCTGGTTTCTGCTACTGGCTGTTCCTAGAAGTCAGCGAAAGAGTTGCCAAGCTTTCCGAAAGGTTCGTTTTTTCGGGAGACCTTAACAGATTCTCAGCCAACAGGATCGATATATGGAGCAAAGGCTTTGAGACATGGATGAACAGCCCGTTGATAGGATACGGGTATGCAAATTACATTGTTGTTTCAGGGACAAATATGTCTTCACACAACATATATCTGGGCGCACTGCTGGAATTGGGGATCATTGGCTTTTTCCTTATCGTTTCGTCTCTGGCAAGTCTTTTACTTTTTAAACCGTCCGATGAAACTCAAAAGAGCGCCTTTTCCGGAGCTCTGGGGGTTCTTGTGTTGAGCGCGACCTTGTACACCATGAACTTCAATTATTTTTGGCTTGCTCTCATATTGGTCGAGATATCAAAGAAAAGGACGGCATAACAAGCAATGGGCTCAAAAAAAATCCGGGTCCTTGTCCTGTCCCATATGTACCCTTCAAGCTCGGACCCGCTTTCAGGTATCTGGGTGCATGAACAGTTGAGGACACTTACCGCTATAAAAGGCTGCGAAATAAGAGTGGTGTCCCCAAGGCCGTTTTGTCCGGCCGCACTTGGAATATTCAAAAACAAATGGGAAAAATATGCCCGGACCCCGTTTTCCGATGTAATAGACGGTGTCCCGGTGTTATATCCCAGATACCCGGTCCTGCCGGGAAAGGCATTCAGCGCTTTGTCCCCCTTTTCTATGCATCTCTGGCTAAGGAAACTTTTGACAAATCTGTCGTTAGAATTCGGGCCCGACATACTGCATTCACATGCGGCTGTCCCTGACGGTTTTGCCGGCGTAAAAACAGCTGAAGCGCTTGGAATTCCCTGTGTCTGCACCTTTCACGGAAGCGACATCAACCGTTATCCTTATTACAACCGGCTTTGCATGGAGTTGGTAAGATATGTAATATCCGGGACCGACAGGATATTTGCGGTCAGCGGGGCATTAAAAAAAAGGGCCGAACAATTGGCAAAACCAAAAAATCCGGTCCTGCCCATATATAATGGATGCGACACATCTGTATTCAAATACGACGGGGAAAATAGGTCTCAAAAAAGAAAAGACCTTGGCATCCCGCAGGATGCAAGCGTTATGTGTTTTGCCGGACATCTGATAAAGGAGAAAGGGATTTTTGAACTGCTGGGATCGTTTGAACAGTTGTCTGAAAAATTTGAGGGGCTGCATTTGATGATTATTGGAGAAGGCCCGAGTCATATGAAATTGGAAAAAGAGGTCCTCCGATTAAATTCCCGGGCAAGGGTATATCTGGTAGGACAGATAGCGCATAACGAAATGCCCCTTTATTTGAGCGCATCTGATATATTTGTCCTGCCAAGCTATAATGAGGGCCTTCCTGTGTCTATAATAGAGGCGATGGCCTGTGCTCTTCCTGTGATCTCGACAAATGTTGGGGGCATATCTGAAATAGTAACCAATGGTGTTTCTGGCATCATAACTGATGTTAAGAATGTCGGGTTGCTCACGAAAGCAATTGAAAAACTATTAAAAGATCCGGGCCTCATGAAACAGTTCGGATCTGCAGGTCGAGCCATAGTTGAAAAGAGGTTTTCCTTGGAAAGGAGCGCGAACAATCTTTACAATGCCTATATTGAAACAATGGACTTGAGCAAACAATGACAAAAAAAGTCTGCATATTAACTTCCGTTCATCCTGCCCTTGACACCAGGATCTTCTTCAGAGAGGCTTCAACACTTGCAGAAGCCGGGTATGATGTCGCCCTGATAGCCAGACATAAAAAAGATGAAACAATAAACGGCATCAAAATAATACATCTGAACGGCAGCAAAAACCGCTTCTTTAGGTTTTTGTCGTCATTTACAACGGTATTGCCTAAAGCCATGCGGCAAAAAGCCGGAATCTACCATTTTCATGACCCGGAACTGATCCCTGCCTGTCTGCTGCTGAAAGCGCTTACGGGAGCAAAGATCATCTACGATATTCACGAAAACATTCCTAAACAGATCCTGTCAAAACCGTGGATACCAAAGCCGCTCCGAAGCATTATTTCTTTCCTGGTCAATCTTATCCAATGGTCTTCCATGCCTGTGTTCGACCGCATCATCTATGCATGGGAAGAACCAACAATTCTCACTGACAATAGAATAATAGTGCTGAACAATTATCCGAGACTTGAGTTGTATAAAAAAAGCAAGGAAGATGCACCAAAAAACGGGGCGTTCACCGCTCTTTATTGCGGCGGACTGACCAGAATACGGGGCATCCGGGAAATAGTTGAAGCTGCCGGGCTCTTGAGATCCCGGAAAGGTTTTCGCCTAAAATTGATCGGCGGTTTTGAATCGGAGTCTTTTAAGAAGGAGGTCATGTCCCTGCCCGGCTGGGAAAAAGTGGACTATATCGGTCATATCCCTTATTCTAAAACCCCGGAGCACTGTATGAGCGCGGATGCCGGACTGATCTGTTTATGGCCCGAGCCAAATCATTTAATCTCGTCCCCGAACAAGCTCTTTGAATATATGGCTTCTGGTCTTCCGATCATTGCCTCGGATTTCAGGTGCTGGGAGAAAATTGTAAAGGGTTGCAATTGCGGGCTAAGCGTAAACCCAATGAAACCAAAAGAGATAGCGTCTGCAATAGAATATTTAATAGACCATCCGGAGGAAGCAATTATGATGGGTAAGAACGGCAGAAAAGCCGCGGAAGAAAGATACAATTGGAATAAAGAGAGTAAAAAGCTTCTGGAGATATATGATGGACTTTAACCGGAGTAATGCTCCGTTTGTTTCTCTTGTGGTCCCCTGCCGAAACGAAGAGGGACATATAGGCAGATGTATCTGTTCTATAATCGCGCAGGATTATCCAAAGGATAGAATAGAGGTCCTTGTGGTTGACGGAATGAGCAGCGATGCCACCCGGGCAGAAGCCCAAAAATATATGGGCAAAGGGCCGGACATCAGGATAATAGACAACTTCAAAAAAATAACTCCCGCAGCCATGAACCTGGGCGTGATAAATTCTAAAGGAGAACTGGTGGCAGTGATCATTGCCCATGCCAAGCTCGACGGCTCTTTTCTGTCAAATGCAGTTAGGTGCCTTGCAGAATCCGGGGCTGACGGAGCCGGAGGGCTTTTGAAACCCTTGATAACAAATAAAAGCCCAATGGCCGAGGCAATAATCCTTGCTGTAAGATCGCCGTTCGGCGGCGGAGAAAAGAAATATCTGCACGGAAAAAAAGAGGGCTTTATAACGGACACGCTCCCTTACTGCCTTTATAAAAGGGAAACATTTGAAAAATTCGGCATGTTCGAAGAAAAGCTGATAAGAGGGCAGGACGGGGAATATAACTACAGGATACTTAGAAATGGGGGGAAACTCTATTTTTCGCCTAAGATCAAGTCCTACTATGAAGCCCGGACATCCTTAAAGAGGCTCTGGAAGCAGCATTTTCAGTACGGATATTTTAATCCCTATGTGTTTGAGAACATAGGCACAATGATACCGTGGAGAAGACAAATACCGTTGGCTTTGGTAGCCGCACTTCTAGTTTCCGGCATCTCGGCTTTCTTTATCCCCTTGGGCGCATATGTTTTTGCAGGGATATTATTGGCCTATCTTACAGCCGATATCCTTTTTTCCGTCCTTATCTCTCTCAGGAAAGGATTGAAGCACCTGTTATTTCTGCCGGTCGTATTTGCGACCATCCATTTTTCCTACGGGCTGGGCTATTTTGTCGGGTTGTTTGATTACCTGCTTATAAGATACGGTCTCAGGGCAAAGATCGCGGACAAGCCTCTTTCAAGATAGGAAAGATCATGGCAAAAAGGGTTTTTGATATGATTTTCAGCTCATTACTGCTTGTAGTTTTGTCCCCTTTGCTGGCCATTATTGCCCTTTTGATAAAAGTCGACAGCCCCGGACCAGTACTCTTTGTTCAGGACCGGATCGGCAAGGATTTCGAGCCTTTTAAGGTCTATAAATTCAGGACCATGGTCAACCGCTCTAGTAAAAGAGGGCTGTTGGTAACACTGAGGCATGATCCCAGAATAACCGGACTTGGACATTTTTTGAGACATTATAAACTTGACGAACTGCCTCAACTAGTGAATGTTTTAAAGGGGGACATGAGTATGGTGGGGCCAAGACCCGAAATACCAAAAACCGTTGAAAAATACACAGAAAAAGAAAGAACTTTGCTTTCAGTAAAACCTGGATTGACAAGCCCCGCTTCAATAAAGTTTATCCAGGAAGAAAAACTGTTGCCAAGTTCTTCCAGACAGCTTTACAGGACATATTATGGAAGCGTTATTCCCCAAAAACTGGAGTGTGACCTTAAATACTTAAGGGAAAGGTCTTTCCTGTATGACATTTGGATTATAATAGAGACAATTATTGCTATTGCCAAAATCCCTTTTTCTAAATAATTTGTCTAAATTACGCCAAAAATAAATCTTGACAGCGTCTCTTTCAGCATGCTAGAATAGTTCCAATAATTCTGCAAATCCCTCTGTCCTATCTGCTTAAAGAGGGCCCCGGTTGAAGGCATAAACCTCAAACTGTTAGGGAAAAGGAGTAAATACGCCATGAGTGCGGTCATAAGAAAGAAATTCGTGTTCAAAGGCAGGGTTCAGGGAGTCGGATTCCGTCCTACTGTTTATAATCTTGCAAAAAAATTCGGCCTTGCCGGGACCGTTTTGAACTCTCCAGACGGGGTCATTGTTGAAGTTGAGGGGAGCGAAGCTCTTATTGATAAATTTTTGCAGTATTTAAAACAAAAACAACCGCCTCAGGCCAGAATATCAAAAATAGAATCCTCCGTGCTTCCAACGATCGGCTACATGTCCTTCCGCATCCTTCCCTCTGCCCAGGCAGGAGAAAAGACCGTTCTTGTGTCCCCTGATATTGCCACCTGCAAAGAATGTGAAAAAGAGCTGTTCAATCCAAAGGACAGAAGGTTTGGGTATCCTTTTATCAACTGCACCAACTGCGGCCCCAGGTTCACTATAATGAGGGACATCCCTTATGACAGGGTAAAGACGACCATGCAGCCCTTTCATATGTGCAGCCTTTGCGAGTTTGAGTACAGCGACCCGGAAAACAGACGATTCCATGCCGAGCCCAACGCCTGCGAGGACTGCGGCCCACATATTTTTCTCTATGATAACTACGGCCGGAGGATAGAGACGCTTGATCCAATTCTTAAAACTGTACAGCTGCTAAAAGATGGAAAAATAGTGGCGATCAAGAGCCTTGGCGGGTACAATCTGGCCTGCGACGCTTCAAACCCCGAAGCTATAGCAGAGCTGAGGAGAAGAAAAGACCGGCCCGAAAAACCCTTTGCCGTAATGTCATACAGTCTAAGAGAGGTCAAGTCTTATGCAAAAGTGAGCGACAAAGAAGCCGAGCTGCTTCAATCAGCCGCCAGGCCGATAGTCCTGCTAAAAAAACGCAAGGGGGCCCTTATCCCGGAGTCGATCGCTCCCGGAAATTCCTCGATAGGAGTGATGCTGCCGTATAACCCGGTCCAGTTCCTTATCCTGAAGGATAATTTTGTCAACCTTATCATGACCTCGGGCAATATCAGCGGCGAACCCATAGTTAAAGATGACGAAAAGGCCCCATTAAAACTGAGAAAGCTTGCCGATTACCTGCTGATCTACGACAGAAAGATCTGGAACAGGTGCGACGACTCTATAGTCAGGGTCCTCAAGAACAAGCCGACCATGCTAAGGCGCTCGCGCGGGTACAGTCCCGACCCAATAAGGATCTCAAACGAACCGTTCCCCGAGATACTGGCCCTGGGAGCGGAACTAAAGAACACCTTTACCATGACAAGGGGAAGGGCGGCATATCCTTCCCAGTACATAGGAGACCTTAACAACTCCGAGACGCTTGAATTTTTGAAAGAAGCCATCACAAGATACCAGGGATTGTTCCGAGTCCAGCCAAAGGCTATCGCGCACGACTTGCACCCGGATTATCTTTCTACAAAACTCGCCGGCTCCATAAAGGGGCTAAAGATGATCCCAGTTCAACACCATCAAGCCCATATTTCCTCTGTAATGGCAGAACATAACATCAACTGCGATGTCATTGGAGTGGCCTTTGACGGAACAGGGTACGGCAGCGACGGCTCTGTTTGGGGAGGCGAGTTCTTTGCGGGCAGGCCCGGGACTTTTGAAAGAAAGGCTCATTTAAAATATGCCGCCATGCCGGGCGGGGATGCCGCGGCTAAAGAACCGTACAGGATGGCTTATTCCTACCTTTATGACGCCTATGGCGATGAAGCGGAAAAATTAAAGATCGACTTCGTCAAGAACCATAGGTCCCAGTTCAAGCTCCTTAAAAAGATGATCAAGTCCGCGACAAATTCCCCGATGACCTCCAGCATGGGGCGCTTTTTTGATGCGGTAGCCGCTCTCATAGGCCTTAGACAGGTCATTTCCTACGAAGGCCAGGCTGCGATAGAGCTGGAATCGATCGCCCAGGGAAAAGGCTATAAGTCCTATGAGTTCGAGCTGGACGAATCCCTCATGCTTGACCCTGCCCCGATAATAAAAGGCATTGTCGAGGACATCAAGGCGCTGGTTCCTGCCGAGTCCATCTCTTACAAATTCCACAATACTATAGCCAAGGCAACCGGCAGGATCTGCAAGGCTCTCTCAAAAGAGACCAAGTTAAAGAAGGTGTGCCTGTCAGGCGGCGTGTTCCAGAACAACCTGCTGCTTGAGTCCACGCTCAGGGAGCTGAAAAAACTTCGGCTCGAGGCCTATATAAACGAAAAAGTCCCTACCAATGACGGCGGTATTTCGCTGGGACAGGCGAGGTTCGCAAAAGATGTGCTTGGCAATCCCGGGCAAAGTTGAATCAATATCCGGGGACTCCTCGGAGGTCAACTTTTCCGGTTTAAAAAGAACAGTGTCGCTAAAGCTGCTTCCGGGCGTCAAGACCGGGGATTATGTGCTGGTGCACGCCGGTTTTGCCATCCAGACCGTTGACAAACATGCCGCAAAAAAAACTCTTAAACTTTTTAAAGGATTGTAAGCACAGCCTCATACTTATGGAGGTGTGCGGGACCCACACCGTGGCGATCTCAAAAAACGGCCTGCGCTCTCTGCTTCCGCCAAATATCAGGCTGTTCTCCGGACCGGGCTGCCCGGTCTGCGTGACACCCCAGGCAGAGATAGATGCCTCAATTGAGCTTGCCAAAAGGCCCAAAACAATAATCACCACCTTCGGGGACATGATCAGAGTGCCTGGGACAAGGACTTCTCTAGAAAAAGAAAAGGCCGAGGGTTCCGATGTCAGGGTCGTATACAGCCCGCTGGACTGCCTTGACATCGCAAAAAAAGAACCGGAAAAGGAGATCGTATTTATTGGAGTGGGATTTGAAACAACATCCCCTGCTATAGCAGCAACCGTCCTTAAAGCAAAGGAGGAAAAGGCCCATAATTTTTCGGTCATTCCGGCCTTCAAGCTTATTCCCCCTGCCCTACAGGCCTTAACCGGAGCAAAAGATGTAAGGGTCGACGGCTTTATTCTGCCGGGACATGTTAGCACAATAATTGGAGCGGACGCTTACGGTTTTCTTGAGATACCGGGGGTAATTGCCGGGTTTGAGGCAGAGGATATACTGGAGGCGATAAGGATGATAGCAAAGCTGATAGGGGCACGCAACCGCCCGCCCGTACAGATCCAATATAAATCCGTTGTCAAACCAGAAGGCAATCCTGCGGCCTTAAAGGTGCTCTACGAGGTCTTTGAGCCCTCGGATTCAAATTGGAGAGGCATCGGCACGATAAAAGGTTCGGGCCTTGTTTTTAGGGACAAATACAGGGATTTTGATGCTCTTAAAAAGTTCGATGTAAAGATGAGGAGCGCAAAGGAGCCCGCGGGCTGTTCCTGCGGCAGTATCCTGAAAGGGGTCAAAACCCCTCCGGAATGCAAACTGTTCGGCAAAAAATGCACTCCCGAATATCCTGTGGGGCCGTGCATGGTCTCAAGCGAGGGGGCCTGTTCGGCCTATTACAAATATGGCAATAATTGAGCTCTCTCACGGCAGCGGCGGAAATAAAGCACGCAATATCATAAAAGATATTTTTATCTCCAGGTTCTCCAATCCCATCCTTAATATCCTTGATGATTCGGCGTGTGTCGAGGGCGATCTGGCCTTTACAACGGATTCATTTGTTGTGGAGCCCGTGTTCTTCCCCGGTGGCGATATAGGAAAGCTGTCGGTGTGCGGAACTGTCAATGACCTTGCCATGAAAGGCGCAAAGCCCCTCTATCTTTCCGCCTCCTTCATAATAGAAGAAGGTTTTGAAATGGATGACCTGGGAAAGATAGCTTCCTCAATGGCAAAAACGGCCAAAGAAGCCGGGGTTTTGATCGTTACCGGCGATACAAAGGTTGTTGACCGTAGAGGCGGGTTAAAACCGGCCCCTCAAATTTACATAACCACAGCCGGCATAGGAAAGATCCCAAAGGATATTGATGTTTCATCAAAAAACGCCACGCCGGGCGATGCGATCATCCTTAGCGGGACCATCGCAGACCATGGGGTCTCTATAATGAACGCCAGGAACGATTTCGGATTTAAAGGGGACCTTAAAAGCGACTGCGCCAGCCTCAACGGCATAGTTGAAGCATTCCTTTCCAAGGATGTGCGCGTTCTGCGGGACCCGACAAGGGGCGGCCTGGCCGCGTCTTTGAACGAGATAGCCAAAACTTCCAAGGTCAGTATAGTGATCGAGGAAGATAAGATCCCCGTACTGCCGCAGGTCAAAGCCGCCTGCGACCTCCTGGGGCTTGATCCCCTGCATGTGGCAAACGAAGGAAAATTTGTCGCATTCGTCAGACAGAGTAGCGCAGACAAGGCCCTAAAAAAGATAAAAACCCATAAACTAGGCAAAAACGCATCTATCCTGGGTTTTGTGGAAAAAGGTGCAACCGGAGTATCAATAAAGACCCGGGTCGGCTCTTTGCGGCCGCTTGGAATGCTTGAAGGAGAGCAGCTGCCGAGGATCTGCTAAAAGAATCAATTATTCATTCTATCATTTTGCCAATTTCTAGGATTGTTTTCTATGTACCGTCTTATTCGATCCAACGACCATTGATTCCTGATTATATGGTCATGATATCGCCCCTGCCATTCAAAATTATTGCCCCCCATCGCCCGGATGCGTTTGGTTGAAACTGATTTAAACTGATTAATTATTGAACCCAATGTATTGGGACCCCAATTGTTATTGTCGCGTGGGAATACAGGGTTGTTTGCGGACGGGGGTAGGTCGTTTGTAGACCGGGGGAGGTCGTTTGTAGAGACGCCCCGGCGGGGCGTCTCTACCACAATCGATTCAATAACCAATATCCCGTGAATATGATTTGGCATAACTACGAATTCATCCAATTTAACATTTTTTCGGATCATCCCTGTTTTTTGCCATTCGTCTTGGATTATTTGTCCCATTTCCGATAATGCCATTTTCCCGTTCACGATTTTCCCAAAATAATGCCTGCGGTTTCCTGTGCAAATGGTAACAAAATAATATCCTTTTGATGAATAATCCCATCCTTTTAATCTCGCGGATTCCACGCGGTATTTTCCAACAAATAGAGTCATATGGTCAATTGCCAGCAATTTCGGCGCCACATCCTCTTTTGTTTGCCTATGTTATAATTTGTTTGAAAAGGAGAATAAATTGCCATACACAATATCCCTCATCCCGGGTGACGGCATCGGCCCGGAAATAACGGAGGCGACCCGCAGGTGCGTTGATGCCACAGGGGTTAAGATCAAATGGGAAGTGGTTGAGGCCGGCTCCGATGTGATGGACAAATACGGCACCCCTCTTCCAAAAGAGGTCCTTGATTCCATAAGAAAGAACAAAGTAGCCCTCAAAGGCCCCATAACCACGCCGATCGGCAAAGGTTTTCGCAGCGTCAATGTTGCTCTCCGCAAGGAACTGGACCTGTACGCTTGCGTAAGGCCCTGTAAATCCTACAGGGGGGTCCGCTCAAGATACGAGAACATAGACCTGGTTATTGTCAGGGAGAACACGGAAGACCTGTACGCCGGCATAGAGTTTGAAGAAGGCAAAAAGGAAACGAAAGACCTGATCGAACAAATAGAAACACTATCAGGAAAACATATCAACAAAGACTCAGGGGTCTCTATAAAGCCCATCTCCGTTATGGGGACAAAAAGGATAGTTAAATATGCTTTTGACTACGCGGTAAAGAACAAGAGGAGGAAAGTGACGGCGGTCTCAAAAGCCAACATAATGAAGCACACCGACGGGCTGTTTCTTGCCGTTGCAAAAGAAGTGTCAAAAAAATACGAGGGTAAGGTCGAGTACGAGGAGCGCTTGGTCGACAATATGTGCATGCAATTGGTCCAAAAGCCGGAGCTCTATGATGTTCTGGTACTGCCAAATCTTTACGGGGATATCCTGTCCGATCTGTGCGCCGGTCTTGTGGGAGGTCTGGGAATGGCCCCCGGGGCTAATATCGGCAAAGACACCGCGCTTTTTGAGCCCACCCACGGAAGCGCTCCTAAATACAAGGGCAAGAACAAGGTCAATCCTGTTGCAATGATACTTTCCGCCGTCCTGATGCTGCGGCACATCGGGGAAAAAGAGGCGGCGGATAAACTTGAAGCGGCTGTTTCAAGAGTGATAGATGACGGCAAGAATGTCACATACGACATGAAACCCCGTCCCGATGATCCCACGGCCGTCGGCACATCACAGATGGCGGATGCCATAATCGGGGCTTTATGACAAAGATATCCGTAATAGGAGCGGGCAATGTCGGGGCCGAGACCGCCCGCAGGTGCGCTGAAAAGGGGCTCGGAGAGGTTATCCTCGTTGACATAATCGACGGGGTGCCTCAGGGAAAAGCGCTTGATATACTTGAATCAGCCCCGGTGGAGGGATTTGCCTGCAAGGTCACAGGCACAAACGATTATTCCCGAATAAAAGGTTCTGATATTGTTGTTGTAACTGCCGGCCTTGCAAGGAAACCCGGCATGACGCGCGAAGACCTGGTTATAAAGAATGCGGCCATAATAAAGGCTGTTGCCGGAAATATCAAGGCTTTTGCACCAAACTCCATTGTGATCGTGGTTACCAATCCGCTTGATGTAATGACCCAACTGATGAAGGAAGAGACCGGATTTGACAGCAGAAAAGTGGTCGGTATGGCCGGCATTCTTGACAGCGCCCGCCTTGCTTCTTTTATCTGGCTCGAGACAGGTATATCACCGAACAGGATAGAGGCCATGGTCCTTGGAGGCCACGGAGACGCGATGGTCCCACTGCCAAAGTATACGCTGGTCGACGGAAAACCAGTCGAAAAAGTCCTGCCCGCTGAAAAGGTCGCCGCTCTTATTCAAAGGACCAGGGACGGAGGGGCCGAAATAGTCAAACTTCTTAAGACAGGAAGCGCATATTATGCGCCTTCGGCTTCGGCAGCATCTATGGTAGAGGCCATTGTTAAAGACACAAAAAAGGTGGTACCCTGCTCCGCATATCTTGAGGGGCAATACTGCATTTCGGGCGTTTATATCGGAGTTCCTGTTAGGCTGGGCAAGAAAGGCATCGAAGAGATCATTGAGCTTGAGCTTTCTGAAGCGGAAGAGAACGCTCTTAACGCCTCTGCACAGGTCGTAAAGGATACTTTTAAGCTATGCGGCAAATAAAGGCCGCTTTAATAACAAAGGCAGTGGAAGATCTATTTATCAAGATCAATCTTGAACTTGCCCCGGATGTGTTATCCTCCCTAAAAAAGGCCAATAAAACAGAAAAAAACAGCTCCGCAAGGTCCGTGCTTAAGGTCCTTCTTGAGAACGCCTCGATCGCAAAAAAAGAAAGAATTCCGATTTGCCAGGATACCGGCCTTGCGGTAGTATTTGCGCAAATAGGACAGGATGTTCACATTTCCGGCGGCGACCTCAAAAGTTCGGTGGACCAAGGGGTCAAGCAGGCTGTTAAGAAAGGGTATTTGAGAGCGTCGGTGGTTAATGACCCGTTAATAAGAAAGAACACCGGGGACAACGCTCCCGCGATACTTCACACAGAGATCGTTCCCGGCAATAAAATAAAGCTTTATTTGCTTGCGAAAGGCGGCGGAGCAGAAAACATGAGCGCGCTTAAGATGCTGAAGCCGTCCGACGGCATAGAAGGGGTAAAGGCCTTTGTGATCGAGACAGTAAAAAAGGCCGGCCCCAGCGCCTGTCCCCCGATGATCGTGGGGGTTGGTATAGGCGGCAATTTTGAAAAATGCGCCTATCTGGCAAAAAAGGCGTTATTGCGTGTAGATGCGCGTCGCGTTGCGCATCTAGGTAATTTGGAAATTGATCTATTACACCGTATCAACAAATTGGGTATCGGGCCTTCGGGATTCGGAGGAAAAACAACCTGTCTTGCGGTAAACATTGAATCAGCCCCATGTCATATTGCCAGTCTGCCGGTCGCCGTTAATATCGAATGCCACGCGCACAGACACGGGGAAGCAATTATCTAGTCCTGCTTGGATTGATGTGAATAAAGTTCTTTCTTATCCCAAGATTGCTGATGGAGATCATTTCCCCTCCGGAAGAAAAATAGGAAGGGAAATATAGGCAGTCGGTGTTCTGGGGATAAACATTCCAACGCCCGTCCCTGCTTTGCTTTGATACCGGCAGCATTTCTATATAGGCCGGGAATTCTTCATATGGAAACCCGTCTTCCAAAGCCCGTCCCTGATCTGATCATATACGGCTATTCTGGCATCAACAAATCCCTCGCTAGCAAGCTCAACCTCTCCCCCGTCTTCCCTTTCAAATATGTCGTACAGATTCACCTTAACTCTTCTCTCCGGCACGATCGGCAGGTGCATCTCAAAAGACCATGGAGTGAACTCATATTCTCCGGTCTTTACCGCTTTTCCCATAAGGGCGCTTAACCTGTTGAACAGAAGGTCCAGAGAAGGCCCTGTCCTTTTTATAGATTCTGTTATCTGATAACTGGGCAGACCTGTTTGCCGTACCGTTGACGGATCTATCCCCCAAAAAGGTCCGTCATCAGAAAGCGTCAACGACATGGTATCAAGAGCTCTTGGGACGCCCTCATCAAAAAATGCCTGGACTTCGGCTTCATGGTCTTTAAAGACAGGCAATAAGCTTGCCAGATTAAGCACAAAATTAAATTCCGAAAAAGGTGATTTGTGCTCGATATAGTGCCCTGATTGGCGGATCAAGCCTTCTGCGGGCTCTATATTTTGAGCAATCGTCAGAGGTTCAGCCCTATGCCAAGCGGGATAACAGCTGTTTCTAAACTCCGGTGAATTCAGAGCTGCTTTAAGATATCCATGGGCAAAGGGTCTCATAAGGCAGGCCTCTACCCCAATTATCCTGTCATAAGAAGATCTGGCTATCGGACTTTTTACGGGAACAAGATTCGGATTCTTTACTTGTTGCGCAGCATTAATAATTGTTGGCATTATCGATCCTCTTGATGATATGTCGATACGGTTTTTTAATAATTTCACTGTATGTATTTTCTACAAATGATTGTATAATTGTACTATCAAAATGAAAAAAATAGGCCTGCCTGCGGAAAAAGGCTCGCTCACCGCTTTAAAAGCCGGCGATAGGGTGCTTTTATCCGGGATATTACTGACCGCCCGCGATGCCGCGCACAAAATACTGTTCGAGCTTTTGCAGAAAGGCAAAAAGCTGCCGGCAGAGCTTAAAGGGCAAATAGTATACTATGTCGGCCCCACCCCTGCCCGCCCCGGCAAAGCAATCGGCTCTGCGGGACCTACAACCTCCGCAAGAATGGACCGTTATACTCCGGCGCTTTTAAGTGCCGGATTAATTGGAATGATAGGCAAAGGCAAACGCAGCAAAGAAGTTGTTGATGCTATAATTAAGAAGAAGGCGGTTTATTTTGCCGCTATTGGCGGGGCCGGAGCCTATCTGTCAAAAAGGATCAAAGCCTCAAAAGTGGTCGCGTATCCTGAGCTGGGGACAGAGGCAATAAGGCGGATAAAGGTTGAGGATTTTCCCGTGGTGGTCGCAATTGATTCCCGGGGAAAATCAATTCCAAATTTTTGAAATGCAGGGGCAGGCGGCCGCGAATCGACTGAGCTCGCCGAAGTCCTGCCCGTACAACACAGAAAAGGAGATCATGAATGTCAACATTACCTGAGGTTAGCACAGCAAATTTTGAAGCCGAGGTCGTAAAAGCAAATGTGCCTGTCTTGGTGGACTTTTGGGCGCCGTGGTGCGGTCCCTGCAGGATGGTAGCCCCCGTTGTTGAGGCGGCCGCGGAAGAATTCAAGGGAAAAATGAAGTTCGTCAAACTCAATACCGATCAAAGCCCGGACCTGGCCGGGAAATTCCAGATAATGGGCATCCCCTGCCTTATTTTCTTTTCGGCCGGAAAAGAAGTTGACCGGGTAGTTGGCTTTTTGACAAAAGAGGCTCTTGCTCAAAAGATAAATTCTATCCTGGCAAGGAAGTGATCTTCTGATCTATCTTAATAACGCGGCTACTTCCAAAGCCAAGCCGCCGGAAGTCCTTGAGGCAGTCCACAGCTTTCTTAAAGAGAACGATGTTAGCCCCGGACGCGGTGCGGACGCCTTATCCCTTGAAGCAGACGAGATCCTTACGCAGTGCAGGACCTCTCTTTCAGAACTTTTCAATGCTAAGCCTGCTGACAACATTGTTTTCACGCTCAACTGCTCGGATGCCATCAATACGGCCTTAAAAGGGTTTCTTAAGGACGGGGACCATGTTCTGATCTCTTCCATAGAACATAATTCAATAGCAAGGCCTCTTCGCTTTCTTGAGCGGATAGGAGTTGAGACGGAAACAGTGCCGGTAATGACCCCAGACTATGCTATCACAGCCGAAGCTCTAAGAGAACGAATAAAAAACAACACACGGATGATAGCAGTATTGCACGCTTCCAATGTCATCGGGTCCCTCCAGCCGCTTAAAGAGATAGGTTTGCTTGCAAAAGAGAAGGGTCTTGCCTTTCTTGTTGATGCAGCACAGACAGCGGGGATCTATGATATTGATGTGCAAAAGATGAACATTGACCTTCTGGCATTTGCGGGCCACAAGGGTCTTATGGGGCCCATGGGAACAGGGGGACTGTACATAGGGGCAAGGGTCAAGGGTATAGAGCCGCTGAGACATGGTGGCACCGGGACCATATCAGAATCAGAGACACAGCCTGATTCTTTGCCGGACAGGTTTGAAACAGGCACCCCCAACACCCCCGGGATAGCCGGACTGCTGGCATCAACAAAGTTCATACTGAAAAATGGGACTAAGAACATAAGAAACCATACAAAACAGCTGACAGCAAAACTGATTGAAGGGCTGAGCAAGATCAAAGGCGTTGAAGTCTATGGGCCAAATGATCCCGAAAAACAGGCTGCCGTTGTGTCTTTTAACATAAAGGGGATGGACCCTTCTGCAGTGGGAGAGATTCTGGAAAAGAAGTTCGGCATCATAGTCCGGACCGGGCTTCACTGTTCCCCCCTGTGCCACAGGACCATCGGGACTTTTCCAAAAGGCACTGTCAGAATATCTGCCGGCTATTACAATACGGAAAAAGACATAGAAGCCGCCATAAAAGCGGTGAAAGAAATAGTTTTTAAATGAGTTTATAGTCCCGACGCTGAAGCGTCGGCTCCTTATGGGCTCAACCTCGGAGCCGACCTGCCCGCCATGCTTTGGCAGGTGGTCCTATTAAGGTCGGGTCACATTTATAAAAATGAACAAACTTCTTGCACTAAAAAAGACCCTTAAGAAGATGGGGCCTTCTCTGATCGCCTTTTCCGGAGGAGTGGACAGCTCGTTCCTTTGCGCGGTAGCAAAAGAGGTCCTTGGGGACAATGTTATTGCGGTGACCGCTGTATCAGAAACCTACCCAAAAAGCGAGCTCAAAGACGCCAAAAAGCTCGCAAAACTTCTGAAGATAAGACATAAGATCATCAAGACAAAGGAATTCGATGATAAAAAGTTCATATCAAACCCTCCGCAAAGGTGCTATTTCTGCAAAAAGGAACTGTTTGAACAGTTAAAGGCGGTCGCAAAGGAACAGGGGGTCAAAACCGTTCTTGATGCATCAAACTATGATGATCTGAAGGATTTTAGGCCTGGTTCAAGGGCAAAAAAAGAATTGGGGGTCCGCAGTCCTCTGCAGGAATCAAAGATGACAAAGGCCGACATCAGAAAATTCAGCAGGCAATTGAACCTTACGACCTGGAACAAGCCCGCCTGCGCGTGTTTGGCATCAAGGATACCGTATGGGGAAAAATTATCCAAAGAGAAATTGCGCAGGATCGAGGAAGCGGAGAAAATATTGAAGAGAATAATATGGGCAAACGGCCGTTTGCCCATACGCGTTCGCGCACACAACAATATCGCCCGCATAGAGATAGATCCCTCTCAAATTCAAAGGATTTTCAAAGGTGATATAATGAGTAAAATAGCCCGAAAATTGAAGGATTTGGGGTTTGCATATGTTACATTGGATTTGCAAGGATTCAGGTCGGGAAGCATGAACGAAGGGATAAAAAAATGGAAGAAAAAATAAAGGCTTCGTTGGACAAGGTCCGCCCGTCGCTGCAAGGCGATGGAGGCGATGTTGAATTTGTTTCGTATAAAGACGGCATCGTAGAAGTCAGGTTGACGGGAGCCTGCGGGGGTTGCCCGATGGCGACGATGACATTAAAAAATGTTGTTGAGCAGATGATAAAAGAGGATGTCCCGGAAGTGACCGGGGTCGAATCGGTGTGATGTAGGTGCGCGGCGTGACGCGCACAGGAAACAAATGGATAAACAAAAATTAATCTCGCGGTACAAAGAGGTCGTTTCCCCTGTCCTTGGCCATTACAATGACCTGGTTATAACACAAGGAAAGGGACCTTATCTATTTGCCCATGACGGCAAAAAGGTCCTTGATTTTTCCTGCGGCATAGCAGTAACAGCGCTGGGGCACTGCCATCCGAAGGTGGTTTCGGCCATAAAAGAGCAGGCCAAAAACCTAATGCATATCTGCATAGGCGTTGCATACTACGAAAAATATGTGCAGCTGGCCGAAAAGATAAAGGAGATCACTCCGGACGGTCTTGATATGTGCTTTTTCTGCCAGGACGGCTCCGGTGCAGTTGAGGCTGCCATTAAGCTTGCAAAATACACTTCTAAAAAACAGGGAATAATCTCTTTTTCAGGCAGCTTCCACGGACGGACCTTTGCGGCAATGACGGTCACTAACTCCAAGGAAAAATATAAAAAGGGGTATGAGCCTTTGATGGCCAATGTCTTTGAGGCCCCCTACCCTTACTGCTACCGGTGCAAAGATGAGAACGGCCGTCCTCAGGATCCGAAGGGTTGTTCAAAACACTGCCTCAAAGCAGTTGAAAATATTATAGTGAATGAGGGCGCGGATAAGGTTGCCGCAATGATAATCGAGCCGATACTTGGAGAGGGGGGATATGTTGTTCCTCCCGATTGGTATCTGAAAGAGCTCTCGCGCATCTGCAAAGAGAACGGGATACTTCTAATATTTGACGAAGTCCAAAGCGGCTTTGGCCGGACGGGAAAGATGTTCGCCTGCCAGTCTTTGGGAGTAACTCCCGACATTATGGTAATGGCAAAAGCAATTGCGAACGGGCTCCCGCTTGGCGGGATAATCGCGCGAAAAGAACTGATGCAGTCATGGACTGTCAGTGCTCACGGTGGCACGTTCGGAGGAAATCCGGTCTGCTGCGCGGCTTCACTTGCCACGATCGCAGTGATAGAGAGCGGAAAACTTGCCGAGAAGGCCGAAAAAACCGGCAAGTATCTTGTTAAAAAGCTGAAAGCTCTTCAAAAAACGAATAAAGAGATCGGAGATGTGAGGGGGATGGGATTGATGGTCGGCGTTGAATTCATAAAAGAGAACGGGGATCCGGACCCGGAAAAGACAAAAAAAGTCATCTCGGCCTGTCTTGAGAACGGGCTTCTTTTGATCAGCTGCGGCAGCCACGACCAGGTCATACGGTTCATCCCGCCATTAACGATCAAGAAAGCCCAGATAGACGAGGCTCTGGCAATATTCGAAAAGGCCCTTTAGTAAAATGCAGGAAGTCATCTGCGGCAAAAACCCCGTAAAAGAAGCGTTAAAGGCCAAGAGGCCCATTAACAAGATCTTTATAGGCAAATATAAGGGCAAGGACGCGGCCATCGACAGAATTATCGAGCTGGCAAAGTCTGCCGGTATCCCTTACAGCTGGGCGGACAATTACACCCTTCAAAAATACGCCAAGTTCAATCAGGGGGTAGTGGCAATAGCATCGGCAAAAGGCTACAGCGACTTTTGGGAATTTCTCGAGGACGCGAAGTCCAAAAACGAGCCCCCTTTTATCCTGATACTGGACAGCCTTGAAGACCCCCAGAATTTTGGCGCCATAATAAGGACGGCGGATGCCTCAGGGGTCCACGGGATAATAATCCCCAAGAACAGAGCGGTGGGAGTAACCACCACCATCAGCAAGACCTCGGCCGGGGCCATAGAACATGTTAAAGTTGCGCGCGTGGCCAATCTGAGCTCTACCATAAACGAACTGAAGGAGAACGGGCTCTGGATAGTGGGGATAGACGCCCTTGGCGGCTGTAAATTAAGCGAGGTTGATTACACCATGCCGCTGGCCATCGTGATCGGAGGAGAAAATAAAGGCATAACGCCTCTGGTGCGCTCCAGGTGCGATTATATGGTCAGGATCCCGATGCGAGGAAAGATCCCTTCCTTGAACGCCTCTGTTGCCGCCGCGCTTATCATGTATGAGGCCTACAGAAAGAGAAAACCGGGGAAGTTCTGAGAGGTCATGCCTGCCTGTATACGACTTTCATTATCATCAAAATTATAACCGTCGAGCATGTAAAAATATTGGCGAGCACTATTATGGTATCCCCCAGTGAAAATCCGTAGATCGCCCAGCAGAATGTCCCGGCTGCCGTAAAAATAAGCGTCATCAGCGACACATCTTTTACATGCCCGGTTTTAAATCCTTTGATTATTTGAGGAACAAATCCCGTGGAGGTCAGCAGAGCCGCCAAAAGCGCGATTATTTTTATCAGCATACGCAGATTATAGCATGAGAGTGTGTTTGATATGCCGGCCCGTTTTTGGTAAGATTAGTCTTGTGGCTTAGTGTGAGTTTGAGTGTGAGTCTTTAGTCTTGAGCGCTCAGTACTCAAGACTCAAACTATCGCTCAAGACTGTAGCGGAGAGGTGGCCGAGCGGCTAATGGCAACAGACTGTAAATCTGTCGACGCAAGTCTTCGGAGGTTCGAATCCTCCCCTCTCCAGAACTCGCAAAGCTGTTCTGTAATTATAACTATCTTCCTCAATTTTCCGAGTTGTCCTTGTTCTCGTCCTTTCATCTGCTCGTAGGACAAGGACCAGGACGAGGAATTCCAAATATCCCATGAAAAATAAAGTTCGACTTTTACCTTTCTTATCCAAAGGACAATCCTAACGGCTTTTCGTTCGAGCCATGGCACTGGCGGTGGGCCTGCTAGTTTGACACTCTCTCTCATTCTTTGTTATAATTCCCTAAAATAATGAAGCTGAAATATAAACGGGTCCTCCTCAAGTTGAGCGGCGAATTTATCGGCGGAAAGCAAAGATACGGCATAGACCACGATGTTTTGACCTCGCTGGCCGAGGAAATTAAAGGGATAAAAAAACACAAGGTCGAACTTGCTATTGTTGTGGGGGGAGGGAACATATTCAGGGGCGTCCCTGCCAGTCAGGGCGGTATGGACCGCTCGACCGGGGACTATATGGGAATGCTTGCCACCGTCATTAACGCTCTTGCCATTCAGGACGCGCTGGAAAAAGCCGGCCTGTTCTGCAGGGTGCTGTCTGCAATAGAGATGTTCGCCATTGCGGAGCCATATATCAGACGAAGGGCGATCCGCCATATGGAAAAAGGAAGGGTCGTTGTTTTTGCCGGAGGCACCGGAAATCCCTATTTCACCACAGACACCACAGCAGCACTAAGGGCTGCCGAGATAAATGCCGACCTGGTGCTAAAAGCCACAAAAGTTGACGGGATATACACGGAAGACCCGGTAAAGAACTCCAAGGCGCGCAGGTACAAAAAGGTCAAATACCTGCAGATACTCAACAAAAGGCTTAAGGTCATGGATTCTACCGCGGTCTCGCTTTGCATGGACAATGAGATCCCCATCATAGTCCTTGACCTTACAAAACGCGGAAATATAGAAAGGGCCCTTTCCGGAAAACCGGCGGGGACACTGGTGGTCAAAGAATAATGGCGGCTGAAATACTGAAAAAAGCGGACGACAGGATGAAAAAGACCATAGAGGCTTTCAGAAAAGAGCTCTCTTCTATCAGGACCGGCAGGGCTTCTGCGGCCCTTGTGGAAAATATACTTGTTGAGTATTACGGCACACAAACCCCTATAAAGCAGCTGGCCAATCTGTCCACCCCGGACCCAAAACAGATCGCGATACAGCCTTACGATAAGGGTTCGGTGGCAGAGATAGATAAAGCGCTGCAGAAGGCCGACCTTGGAGCAATGCCAAAGGTTGACGGGGGCATCATAAGGATAATACTTCCCCCGCTGACGGAAGAAAGAAGAAGGGACCTGGTAAAACTGATAAAAAAGCATTCGGAAGATTCCAAGATCTCCATAAGGAACATCAGGCGGGACGCGATAGAAGAGGCCAAGGCAAAAAAAGCAAAGAAGGAACTGACGGAGGACCAGGAAAAACATATTGAGACCGAGATACAAAAGACGGTCGAAAGGCATTCCCAGGAGATCGACCGGCTGGTTGTCTCAAAAGAAAAGGAAGTAATGGAGGTTTGATATCATGCATAAGATCTCTTCCGACTGCACAGGCTGCGGCGCCTGCGTAGAGGTCTGCACTTACAAGGCCATCCACCCCCAGGGAGATGTCTATGTAATAGGCCCTGAGTGCACCGACTGCGAGGAATGCGTTGAGGCCTGCCCTGTTGACGCCATAAGTGAAGAATAATTGATGATACAGCGGCTCATAAAACGCCTTTTCGGCCCCGGTATTAAGCCCAAAACTCTTCCCAATTTGCCTGGGCATATTGCCATCATCATGGACGGGAACGGCCGCTGGGCGCAAAAAAGAGGGCTGCCCAGGATAGCGGGCCACAGGGTCGGGCTGGAGTCTATCAGGTCAGCAATAAAGACCTGCGCTTGTCTTGGCATAAAATATCTGACCGTCTACGCGTTCTCTACAGAGAACTGGTCAAGGCCCAAGGAAGAGGTCTCCTTTTTAATGAACCTGGTACTGGAATCCCTCGACAGAGAGATCGAAGAGCTTTCGGCAAAGGGCGTTAGGATAAGGTTTTTAGGCAGGATATCTGAGATGGACGCCAAGATCAGGGAAAAGGTACATGCGGCGATGAAAAAGACCGGGAAGAATGATGGCCTGTGCCTTCAGATAATGCTCAATTACGGCGGCAGGGCCGAGATAACAGATGCGATAAACCGTCTTATCAGCGAAAAGCAGCCCCTGCAAAAGGTTAGCGAAACCGATATCGGCAGCCATCTGTATACGGATGGCGTCCCGGACCCCGACCTTCTGATCAGGACCGGAGGGGACCTAAGGGTTAGCAATTTTATGCTGTGGCAGATAGCCTACAGCGAGATCTATGTTACAAAAACCCTTTGGCCCGATTTTAGAGAAAAGGAAATGCAAAAAGCTCTTGAGGACTATTCCTCAAGGAGCCGCAGGTTCGGCGGCCTGTAAATAATAAGCGGGAGGTAGTTATGCTTCAAAGGATCTTGACTGTCTTGATAGGCGTTCCGATCGTTGTTTTTTGCACTTATTTTGGTGGCCTGTGGTTCTTTTTTATGGTAACCTCCCTTGCCGTGATCTCCCTGAACGAATTCTTCAATTTGATGCGCTCCAAGGGACTGAGTCCTTATTACACTCTGGGGAACCTGTTCACGCTGTTCTTCATCGTGTTCATTCAGCTGACGCTTAAGCATCCCTCCTGGGAATCCGCTTTTTCCGTTATTTTGACCGCTTCCATAATCTCGATCTTCTGCGCGGCTATCTTCATCAGAAGGACCGCTATGGCCTCTGTTAACATCGCGATAACCCTGCTCGGCACACTCTATGTGGGGTGGCTTTTCAGTTATCTTGTCCTTCTTAGGGACCTCACGCCGCACGGGGCCTGTCTTTTCTTTCTTCTTCTCACTGTCTGGGCCGGAGATACTGCATCATATTTTATAGGCGGAAGGTTTGGAGTTAAACAACTGAGCCCTTATATAAGCCCCAAAAAGACCGTTGTCGGTTCTGCGGCCGGCTTTACCTTTGCTCTGGCAGGCGCCTATATTTTTGGGGTGCTTGCAGAAGGGATGCTTGTCCCTGTAAACTGGGCGCATTATCTTATTCTGGGCTCCCTGATAGGTGTTTTTTCACAGCTGAGCGACCTTTCCGAATCGCTCATAAAAAGGGACGCTGGCGCCAAGGATTCGAGCCGGCTTGTCCCGGGGCACGGGGGGATTCTCGACAGAATGGACAGCTTTATATTTACTGCTCCCATAGTTTATTACTATTTGACCTGGTTCATCCTAAAATAGCATATGGACCGCAAAAAACTGGTAAGACTGGCACTTAAGGAAGACCTTGGGAAAGGCGACATCACTTCAGCATCGGTAATTGCTCCGGGATCAAAATGCCTGGCCAAGATCATCAGTAAGGATTACGGCATTCTTTCCGGTCTCAACATTGCCAAGGAAGTGTTCGAACAGCTGGACAGGTCCATTCGCTTTATCCCGAGGATGAAGAACGGGCATAAGTTAACAAAAGGGGCTCTGATAGCCGAAGTGAGCGGGCCGGCGTCGAAGGTCCTTTCCGGAGAAAGGCTCGCGCTGAATTTTCTGCAAAGGCTGTCGGGGATAGCCACCCTTTCCGCCCTTTACAAAAAAGAACTTAAAGGCACTAAGGCCGTGCTTCTTGACACCAGAAAAACCACACCGCTTTTGAGGGAGCTGGAAAAAGAGGCTGTTGCTGTGGGCGGCGGTACAAACCACAGGATGGGGCTTTACGATTCTATCCTTATAAAGGACAACCATTTGCCCTTTATTAAAGACCTAAAATCAGCGGTTGCAAAGGCAAAAAAATTCGGCAAGGTGGAAATAGAAGCAAAAAACCTGTCGGAAGTTAAGAGCTGTCTGTCCTCGGGAGCGGACAGGATACTGCTGGACAATATGGTCCCTCCAATGCTTAAAAGAGCGGTAAAAATAGTAAGGGAATGGGACAAAAAGAACAAAAGGGCTGTAAAGACCGAGGCTTCCGGCGGCATCACTCTTAAGAATATCCGTTCAGTCGCAAAGACCGGAGTTGATTTTATTTCGGCAGGAGCTCTGACACACTCCCCAAGATCGCTTGACATCTGCTTAAAGATCTCAAAGAGGCGGTAAAGTGGGCTTTAAACTCGGTATAATTGGCCTTCCCAATGTGGGGAAATCGACCGTTTTTAACGCTTTATCAGGAGCAAAAGCGGATGTTTCAAATTATCCTTTTACCACTATAGACCCCAATATAGGGATAGTTGAGGTCCCCGATAAAAGGACCGGGACTATCGCCCGGATCGTCGGCTCTTTAAAGGCTGTCGGAACGATAATCGAGTTCGTGGATATTGCCGGGCTTGTAAAAGGCGCCAGCCGCGGAGAAGGGCTGGGAAATAAATTCCTCTCTAATATCAGGGAAGTGGACGCAGTGGTCCATGTCGTTCGGGTGTTCACAGACGGCAGCATCGCCCATGTTGACGGCAGCCTTGACAGCGTAAGGGATATAGAAATAATAGATGCCGAGCTTCTGCTGGCTGACCTTGCCTCCGTAGAAAAAAGGACCTCGGCGGTCCGTACATCGGCCAAAAGCCGGGACAAAAAAGTCCTTGAAGAGCTGTCGGCACTAGAGAAGCTGGGGGATGGCCTTTCAAAGGGGATCCCCGCAAGAAGCTTGTCGTTGAGGGAAGATGAGCTCGAAGCCGTAAAAGGCCTTTCCCTTCTGACCTCTAAGCCACGGCTGCTCCTTGCCAACTGCGACGAAACTCTGCCGAGAAACAACGCTCTGGATGCCTACAGCGAAAAAACCGGCTGCCGCCTTATATACATGTGCGCAAAATTAGAGGCGGATGTAAAAGAGCTTTCTTTGGAAGATGCAAAGCAGTACCTTGAAGCCGCTGGGCAAAAAGAGCCCGCCCTGCCCTGTTTTATAAGCGCCTGCTACAGGCTTCTTGACCTGATCACTTTTTTTACCGCCAACGAGAAAGAGGCCAGGGCCTGGACGGTCAAAAAGGGCGCCAAAGCGCCCGCTGCCGCGGCAAAAGTGCACTCTGACATGGAGAAAGGTTTTATCAGCGCCGAGGTGATCTCTTTTGAAGACCTTGAAAGGGCCTCTTCGCTGTCAAAGGCAAGAGAGTTGGGCCTTTTGCGGCTCGAGGGGAAAAATTATGAGGTAAGGGACGGCGATATTTTGCATATCAGATTCCAGCCATAAAGTGCTATTATTATACTATTGGAGGGATGAGGCGTGGCAAAACAGCTGAGAACATACGAGGAAATAAACGAAAAGATAAAAAAAGGCCAGGCTGTAGTGGTCTCGGCGGATGAACTGATCGATCTTGTTGAAAAAGAGGGCGCGGAAAAGGCCGCTCAAAAAGTGGATGTGGTAACAACGGCGACCTTCGGCCCGATGTGCTCTTCCGGCGTATTTTTGAATGTGGGCCATACAAAACCTAAGATCAAGATACATAAGGCCACACTTAACGGCGTCAGCGCCTATGCAGGGCTTGCCGCGGTAGACCTATATCTTGGCGCCACCGAGATCCCGGAGGACGACCCTGCTAACAAAGTCTACCCGGGGGAGTTCAAATACGGCGGAGGACATGTTATAGAGGACCTGCTCAGGGGAAAAGACATTAAGTTCGAAGCATCCGGCTATGGCACGGACTGCTACCCCAGAAAAAAGGTTTCCACCCTGCTCAACATAAAAGACCTTAACGAGGCTTTCCTGTTCAATCCCAGGAACGCTTATCAGAACTACAATGTTGGGGTGAACCTTTCGGACAGGACCATATACACTTATATGGGCGTCCTGAGGCCTAATCTTGCCAATGCCAATTACTGTAGCGCGGGACAATTAAGCCCTCTGCTCAAGGATCCATATTTTAGGACCATAGGGATCGGGACCAGGATATTTTTAGGCGGAGGCACGGGCTATGTGGCCTGGAACGGTACACAGCACAGCCCCTGCCCTCCCAGGACCGAAAAAGGCGTGCCAAAAAGGGGCGGTGGCACTCTTTCCCTGATAGGCGATCTGAAACAGATGAGCGCCGATTGGATAAAAGGCGCCAGTTTTCTTGGCTACGGGGTTTCCATGTATGTTGGAATAGGCGTCCCCATCCCGGTGCTTGATGAGGACATCTTAAGGTGGGCTGCGGTCAAGGACAGCGAGATTCTTGCCCCCGTGGTGGATTATTCTGAAGTATACCCGGCCGCAAAGCCTGATGTCATCGGAGAGGTGTCTTATGCCGAGCTTAAAAGCGGGAAGATAAAAGTGCGAGGCAGAGAAATAGCCGCTGCCTCCTTATCAAGTTATTCCAAAGCGGCCGAGATCTCCCAAATACTCAAATCCTGGATACAAAAAGGACGGTTCACCCTTGGCAAACCGGTAGAGCCCCTTCCGGGAGAAAGCTCCGGAATAAAATTCAAGGCCCTCAACGAGAGGCCTTTTAGGAACGGGGACAAATAAAATGGATTTGACAAAAAGAATAGTGCTGACCTTTCCGCGGGAACAGGTCAACAAGCCGATAGTATACAGGCTTATAAAGGATTTTGATCTGGTCTTTAATATACTTGATGCTGATATCACGCCGGAAGAAGAAGGCCTCATGACCCTTGAAGTTTCCGGGAAACAGGACCTTATCAACAAAGGGCTGGCTTTCTTAAAAGAGAACGGCGTAAGCGTAAAACCGCTCAAGACAGAGATAAGGTGGGAGGAGAACAGGTGCACGCATTGCGGCGCCTGTGTGACCATATGCCCGGCCGGCGCCATAACAATTGACCGCGTCATGATGAAAGTGTCCTTTGACAAGGAAAAATGCATCTCCTGCGAACTCTGCGTCAAGCCTTGTCCCGTAAGGGCGTTTGAGGTAATATTGTAGTTATAGGTGCGCAAGAGTGCGCCCGTTATCATATGAAGCACAAAAAACTCCAGGCCTGGATAAAACAGATGGCTGCCATGTGCTCTCCGGACAAGATAGTCTGGATTGACGGCGGCGAAGAAGAAAAAGCCCGGCTCGAAGCCGAGGCTTTTAAGACCGGGGAACTGCTTATGCTTGACCAGGAAAAGCTTCCGGGCTGCGTCTATCACAGGACGGCAGTTAACGATGTGGCCAGGACAGAACATCTTACTTATATCTGCACAAAAACCAGAGGCGAGGCCGGCCCCAACAATAACTGGATGGCGCCTAAAAAGGCCTATAAAAAAGCTTCCGAAATATTCAAAGGCTCAATGAAAGGCCGTACCATGTATGTGATACCTTTCAGCATGGGTCCGGTCGGTTCGGAGTTTTCCAAGATAGGGGTGGAGATAACAGACAGTATCTATGTTGTCCTTAACATGAGGATAATGACAAGAATAGGCAAGAAGGTGCTCGAGAAACTCGGCGCCAGAGGGAGTTTTACTAAGTGTCTTCACAGCAAGGCCGATCTGAATATCGACCGCAGGCTGATACTTCACTTTCCACAGGACAATACCATCTGGAGCGTTGGCTCAGGTTATGGCGGCAATGTTTTGCTGGGCAAAAAATGTCTCTCTCTTAGGATCGGCAGCTATCTTGCCCAAAAAGAAGGCTGGATGGCCGAGCATATGCTGATAATGGGAGTAGAATCTCCGGACGGTTATATTACCTATATTGCCGCCGCTTTCCCCAGCGCCTGCGGAAAGACCAATCTGGCCATGCTTGTTCCTCCCGAGGGACTGCGCTGCAAAGGGTACAGGATCTGGACCGTGGGAGATGATATAGCCTGGATGAGAATTGATTCCGACGGCACTCTCTGGGCAGTGAACCCGGAAGCCGGATTTTTTGGGGTTGCCCCGGGAACCAACACAAAAACAAATCCCAATGCGATGGCAACTATAAGGAAGAATACTATTTTCACAAATGTTCTTCTTAAGCCGGATCTCACGGTCTGGTGGGAGGACGGGGACCCTCCGGTGCCCGACGAAGGCATCAACTGGGAAGGAAAGACCTGGAAACCCGGGATGACGGACGGGAACGGAAAGAAAGTGTTCGGGGCTCATCCTAACGCAAGATTCACGGTGCCGGCAAGCCAGTGTCCGTCCATAACCAACCGGCTTGAGCAGCATCACGGGGTCCCGATCTCTGCCATAGTGTTCGGGGGAAGAAGGGCCCGGGTAGCGCCGCTTGTGTATGAGGCCTTTCACTGGCAGCACGGTGTTTATGTTGGGGCGACCATGGCATCAGAGCGCACAGCGGCACAGTACGGCAAGCAGGGGGAGGTAAGGCGCGACCCCATGGCTATGCTTCCGTTTTGCGGATACAACATGGACAAATATTTTTCCCACTGGCTGAAAATGGGAAAGAAAATGGTATCCAGCCCCAAGATCTTCCATGTGAACTGGTTCAGACAGGATGAGAACGGCGATTTTATGTGGCCCGGTTTCGGCGAAAATCTGCGGGTGCTTGAGTGGATAATCGACAGGTGCAGACAAAAAGTAAAAGCAGTGGAATCTCCTATAGGTTATCTCCCGGACCCAGAAGATATTGACCTTACCGGACTGGATATTTCGCTGGAAAAGATGAAAAAGCTTCTTTCCATAGACAAGAGCGAATGGGCTGTCGAGTTGGAAAGCCAGAAGGAATTCCTCAGATCGTTTGGAAGAGGCCTGCCTAAAGAATTGTGGAGAGAACACGAGGGGCTCAAAAAGAGGCTTGCCAAAGCTTAATCCTTCTTGCCTCTTTTTCTTTCGTTCTCTTTCAGAAGTTTTTTCCTAAGCCTGATGCTTGCCGGGGTTATCTCCACCAGCTCATCATTGTTGATAAATTCCAGCGCCTGCTCCAGCGTCAGTTTGATCGGAGGGGTCAGTTTTACAAGATCGTCGGAACCCGCCGCTCTCATATTGGTCAGTTTCTTTTCTTTGCAGGGATTTACCGACATGTCCTGAGACCTCGAGTTCTCCCCGATTATCATTCCTTCGTATACATTTACCCCGGCTCCGATAAAAAGCCTTCCTCTGTCCTGCAGGTTGTCCAGGGCATAGGCAACGGAACGCCCGTTCTCTCCGGATATCAGGACCCCATTCTGCCTGCGGGATATCTCTCCCTTAAATCGTTCGTACCGAAAAAAGGCGTGGTTCAGTATCCCCTCTCCTTTTGTATCCATAATAAATTCGGCCCTGAACCCCAGCAGTCCCCTTGTTGGGACAAGATAGGTCATGGTCGTCACCGAATTCCTGACGTTCATGTCCTGCATTTCGCCTTTTCTCTTCCCGAGCTTTTCTATTACAACCCCCGCAAATTCTTCGGGAACGCTTATGACCGCCTGCTCTATAGGCTCCATTTTTTCGCCGTGAACAGTCTTAAAGATGACTTCCGGCTGGGAAACCGCTATCTCATAGCCTTCTCTCCTCATCTGCTCCAGAAGGATGGAAAGGTGCAGCTCTCCCCTTCCGGACACCTTAAAGCCGTCGGCTCCTCCGATATCTTCTACCTTAAGTCCGACATTTGTCTGAAGCTCCCTCTCCAGCCTTTCCTTTAGGTGTCTGGTCGTGACATATTTGCCTTCTTTTCCCGAAAAGGGAGAATCATTGACCAAAAACTCCATGGTAAGGGTGGGCTCGTCTATTTGCAGCAGAGGAAGAGGCCTTGGGTCCTCGATATTGCAGATGGTTTCCCCAATGGTTATTTCCGGGATACCGGCAACCGCAACAATATCCCCGCATTCCGCGCTTTCCACCTCAACTTCGTGCAATCCCTCAAAGACGGAGATCTTGGTTATTTTCGCATTCTCAAGAGAGCCGTTCCTTCTGCTGACGGCTATGTTCGCGGCTTTTTCAAGTTTGCCGCTGCTTATCCTGCCTATGGCGACCCTGCCAAGGTACTCGTTATAGGAAAGATTGGCCACCTGGAGCTGGAGGGGGCTTTGGCTTTTGTCCGGATAAGGTTTTATGTGCTTTAGAATGGTCTCGAACAGGGGCGTAAGGTCTTTATTGTCATCTTCCAGACCATACTTGGCCACGCCCAGCTTCGAGATCGTATACACCACCGGAAAATCGAGCTGCTCATCAGTTGCGTCGAGCTTGACGAACAGATCAAAGATCATGTCCATGACCTTATTTGCCCTCTGACCTTTTTTGTCTATCTTGTTTATGACAACTATCGGCTTTAATCCGAGCTTAAGCGATTTTGAAAGGACGAATTTGGTCTGTGGCATCGGGCCTTCTTTTGCATCTACCAGCAAAAGCACGCTGTCCACCATTTTAAGTACTCGTTCGACCTCGGAGCCAAAGTCAGCATGTCCCGGTGTGTCCACAATGTTTATCTTGTGGTCTTTGTATCTGATAGAGCAGTTCTTGGAAAAGATGGTTATGCCTCTTTCCCTCTCAAGGTCATTGCTGTCCATGACCAACTCCGGAACTTCTTCCCTTTCGGAAAAAGCTCCGCCCTGGCGAAGGATGTGATCGGTAAGGGTGGTTTTCCCATGGTCAACATGCGCAATTATTGCTATATTGATTATTCTTGTCATATATTTTATTATATCAGGAGAGGAGAGCCAAAAATGAGGTTAAAAGCCGTTCTTTTATGTCTGGGGCTCATGCTGGCACTGTCCGCATCTTCTTTTGCTTATTACGGGACCAGGCCTATGGGAATGGGAGGGGCTTTTACCGCAATAGCCGATGACGCCAACGCGGCTTACTGGAACCCTGCGGGCTTTGCTCTTAATCCGGGGGTCGATGTGACCGGCTCCACCCGCCTAACCAACCGCAACCAGATAATGGGCGATAACATGGCCGCTGCCAAGTTCTGCTACGAAGCCGAAATGAACTCTCCTTTTGATTGGATCTTCGGAGTGGGGTTTTTGTCGGCTATGGCCATTGATACAGCGCAGTATCTGGGAGACCAGGGCATCCTAAAAAAGAACTGGGGAAGGGATGTGCCCAAGACAAGCCGCCAGGATTCCATGGCCTCACAGGTAAAAGCCGGCGGGGACAGTACCGACCACTCAAGAAATCCTATTAAAACGGCCGTTCCCAAACCTGGAGCGCAGAAAAAGACCAGCCTGTTCGGCCCGATACAAAACCTTACTTTTAACTTTGCTCCGCAACGGACCACCTACTGGGACAACAGATGGGGATATTCAGACTATTCTCCGAGGAACAAGGCCCAGTTTGCCGGAGGCATAACCTGGCTAAACGACACCAATTTCCCACTGGACGAACAGCGCAACTGGTATATGCTGTCCCTGGCTTCTGCCTGGGAAGAAAGGGTCGCGGTAGGAGGAAGCGTCAATCTTTATGATCTTAAGGTGCTGAGCACAGGAGTGAAAGGGTTTGGCGCCGGCATTGATCTTGGAGCGATTGCAAAACCTCTTCCCAATGTAGCGGTGGGCCTTGCGGTAAAAGAGATCCTTACTACGGACATCAACTGGCAGAACGGGGTACGAACCAGATATCCCATGTTGGTCAATGGGGGGATAGCTATAGATCCTATAGAGGAATTGACACTGGCTGCTGATGTTCAGAACATCTTTTCGCAAAGCGCTGCGGCCGGGGAAAAGCAGACGCTTCACTATGGTGCCGAGTTCCGACCGGTTAGGGGTCTTGCCTTAAGAGCCGGCCTTTTTGACGGCAATAAGACGGCGGGGGCATCTATCGGCCTTGGAAATCTTATAGCCGATTACGCCTATTTGGGCGGGGTATTCAACAAAACTCAAATGCTTGGCGTGACCTGGAAATTCTAGGCCTTTCAGTCCAGCATACGGGCTCTTTCGTAATTCTCCGGGCTAATGAGTCCTGTGGCAGGGTCACTCATGATCCCTATCCTATAATATATCTCGCTTCTTTCTCCAAAAGGCATTCCCGCGGATTTTTCGGAAGTTAATCCGGGAAGACCGCTCCTAATTGCGGCTTCGTGACCAACAAGTATAAAAGTATTCCTGATAAGGACCGGGTCCGAAGATGCTGCTTCGACCCAGTTTTGGAGGTATTTGTTCACATCCATTCCGCTTATCGGCAGCCTTTCTCTGGCAGACACCGTTACCCTTACCATGTCCGACTCTTCAGCGGGGTTCCTGTTGGGCATCCAGGATGCCGCGTCAAAACCGTATTCATCAAACAGAATTTCCAGAAAAGGCTCAAAATACGGGTCTTCCCCTCCCCCTGCAGATTTAAGCAGTATCGCATATGTAAGCAGGCTGTTCTCCTTTATCCCTGCCAGAGCCTCCAAGGGCGGGCATTCTTCTATTGAGGGCATTATGAACCCTAAAGCTCCGGAAGAAAGCAGATTGGCGCGCATAATATCAATGACCGTTGAAAAGACCGCATATTCCCTGTCCCGGTCATCAGCAATGCTCCTGGGCTTGTCCAGCTTTTTCCTGTCTATGGGCCTATCCGATACATCCTCGACAAAGCTCAGCATCCTGTCTATCCTACCGTCAAAAGAGGCCCGGGGACCGAACGCATCATACAGAACATCAAAGGCTTCCCCAAGCACATGCTTGTCAAGGACATTGGAACGCAAAGACGCGCTTTCTCTTATCCTTTCAAAATTAAGCGGGCCGGCTCCTTTTGGCACAAAGGCACTGTTTATGAGCTCCGTTGTCCTCTCATATCTTTCCAGTTTTGCGTGGGCTGCCTCCATAAGAAAAGGAACGGCTGTTCTTGTTTCTCCGTGGAAAACGTTGTACACCATCCCGGGAAATCCGGGAGCATTTATTATCCCACCCGAAAGGTCCTGGCCGTTGATCACCAGGGGTTCTCTTATCCACGCCCTGATCTCGAATCCGCAGGTGCATGGGAGAGAAAAAGCCCGGCAGGCATACTGGAATTCTCTCGTGCCATTCATCGTATAGTGGTCGACCTTTCCTGTTACAACCTCGCCGTTCAGCTTGGATATAAAAGCTGAAGCGGCCGGGAACACCCGGAAGCCTTTCATGCTCCAGGAATCCGGACCGTGATAGTGGTTCCCCATGGTTTGCACTGAGGGAGCGGGTCCGAACTCTCCCCGGGCCAGGGCATCTCTGGCCTGAGCTACCGCACTGATCCTTTCCCAGTGGCTATCTCTCATCATCCTTTCAAGGTAAGGCCGCGCAGCCCTGTAACTGTCCGGGTTGGGGAAAAAGCCTCTGGCCAGCCGCACATGATCAAGCCCGGATTGGAACGGCATTATGTTTCTCCTCTGATAAGATTGTTACAGGGATACATCGGTGATTTATTTGCCGGATTTCAAACATAAAAGGCTCTTTATCTTTTTTCTATAAAAATGTGATAAAGCCCTCCATCCGGCACACTGTAAGAAGCAAAAGCGATGTTGTGGGCCGCCTTTTGGGCTGCCGGCAGACAAAAGCCCGCGGCACAGAGGGCCGATACAATGTCTTGGCTTGAAAGCCAGTATCTGTCTTTGGCTAGAGAGCTCAGAATGCCTATTACATGTGAATGCAGCTTTTCTTCTCTGCTGCCGGTATCCTGGGCGCTGCCGCAGAGCTCCTGCGCCAGGCCGCTTATATGGGGATAACCTTCAAGCTCATCAAGTTTTGGCAGCATGGCCTTTACGGCTTCCTCGTTCTCTTTCAAAAATACGTTAGACAAGAACCTTAAGCCGTAATTCCTGCTAAGATAGTGCGCCTGGGGCTCCGCAGTAACAACAAAGCAGTTTTCGTCCAGATCACAAAACAGGAACGGATAATTCACCAGAACCGTAGGCTGTCCCGTTATCGTTCTCACTATGCTTGACCGATAGTCGATTATGAACTGCGGGTCGAAGAATCCGTAGTCAAAGAAGTCAATACAGCCTCCCGGCTTCAAGATGCGAAGCGCTTCTTCAAGATTAATTTTCGCTCCCCAATTCAGGGGGAACGCGATCTCTTCCCAGTCTTTATATGCATCGCGGATGAATTCAAAAGCCGGATGTTCGCCGATGCTGCCTATCTTTGCGGGAGCAGCTTGATGAGTTATTGCATTAAGAAAGGACGGGTCCAGGTCAATTAAGCCTTCGAGACCTTTCGGCCATCGCTTAATAATGAACTCATGCGGACCAACAGGAGTTCCATACAGCGTCTCTATAGGATATTCAGGATCAAGCAATAGGCGGCCCATGAGCATATAATAATGCCGGCCCATTTTGACAATGAATTCGGAACCCGGAAGGTCGTCGTAGAGTTCGTTGAATCTAATATAGTCGGCGCTTTCTGATGCAAAAGGCAGCCGCTTTGCCGCATCAAAAAGCACTTGCAGTGCAAAAGGGTTCCTTTCAAGGTCGGTGCTTAGAACCTCCCGAGAAAAATCTCCCGCTATAATAGATGTCCTCGAAAGATGATCGGCTCCAAGGGACCGATCTTTTGCGGCCAATAGCTCCCAAAAATGCCTGTGGGCGCCGGCATAACCTATCCCCCAAAAATGGGCCGTTATTCCCTCCTGGCCCAAAAAGGGGCCATCCGGACCCGATATCCTCTGGTAAAACCTTCCGGCATCAGCAGAGATCGTTAGGAGATCTCTCGAATCCGTTGTTTCGAAAGGCAGAGCATTTCTCGGCAAACCGTAAAACACCTTGTTCCTCACATCGAGGATCTCTCCTAACGGGCGATAGCCTGTCCCGCTAAGGAGCATGTGGGGCTTGTTGTTGTGGGCAACAATATCTATTATTCCTGCTGTCATATCAGTCTACAAAGGTGTTTCGAAAAATCCGCCGCACAATTTCAGGCCGGGGAATATCTAACCGTTAGAAATAAGAGAAGATGCCTTCATATCCTGCGGTTTCTTTAGACCCATCAGTTCTGTGACAGTGGGGCCTATGTCGGGAATGATGCCTTTATCCTTAAGATTCAGCCCAGCGGCAAGCCCTACTGCCCAGAAAGGCACTTTGTTCAAAGAATGCTGGGTGCTGACTATGTCTTCTTTTTTTGAATGGAAGGCCATTTCGTCCGCGTTGCCGTGATCTGCGGTGATTATGAAAACGCCGCCCTTTGAGGTCCATGCGGGAACAAGCTTTTCGAGGCATTTTGAAACATGCCCTATTGCTTCTGTGGCCGCATCAAGATTTCCTGTGTGCCCGACCATATCCCCGTTCTGAAAATTATGGACAACAAGTGAATACTCGCCGCTTTCTATCGCTTTAAGGGAATAATCCGTTTCGAGGTAACAGGTCATTTCCGGGACCCAGTCATAATGCTTGCCCTCCTGGGTCCTTTCTTTTAGCGTCAGGTCCTGTGCCAGATGCCGGTCCTCTCCGGGGAAAGGTTCAGCCCTTCTGCCGGAGAACCAGGCGGTAACATGGGCAAATTTTTCGGGCCCGGCAAGCCGCAGCTGCTTCAAGCCGGCTTTTGATACGACCTCCCCCACTGTATCCGGGATCTCTTTTTCCGGAAAAGCTGTCAGGCAGTGCAGCCCCGGGTAATATTCTGTCATGGCGACAAAGGTTATGCCGTTAATGATCTTTTGCAGCTCCAGTATTTCCTTAAAGAGCGCCGGTTGAATGGGTTTTGTCCCCTTTTTGTAATTGAAAAATTTTTCGTCCTTTTCGCAGAACGCCGTTGTCAGCTGAATGGTGCGGTCCTGGCGAAAATTAAAGTATATTACGGAATCCTCGGGCTTCATTCCCTGATAGTTGGCGATTATCGTCGGTCTTATGAATTCATCCGTATCCCCTCTTTTGTACGATTCCTCTATCGCCTGTCTTGCGTTTTGCGCTTTGTGCTCACCTATCCCAAGCGCTACCGCTTTCAGAGCTTTAAGCGTTTTGTCCCAGGCAGTATCCCTGTCCATTGCAAGTTCCCGCCCCATGACAGTTGCTATTTGCACAATTTTTTCAAGGCCGAGTTCGTTTATTTTGTCCTCAAACATTTTAAGATAGATCTCGCCGGCGGCCTTTGGGTTCGTATCCCTGCCGTCAGTGAACAAATGTATAAAGCATCTTGTCAGGGAGTTCTTCTTTATCAGCTCAAGGAGCGCAAAAAGATGTTTTATGCTTCCGTGGACCGTGCCTCCGTGACCCTGCAATATTCCCATAAGATGGATAGCGGAATAATTATTTTTGGCTTTTTCTACAGCTTTAAGAAGGGCTTCGTTCTTGAAAAAGCTTCCGTCCTCGATTGCAACATTGATCCGTTCAATTGACTGATAAACAACCCTTCCCGCTCCCATGTTAAGATGGTTGACCTCGGAATTCCCCATCGTTCCCGCGGGAAGGCCTACAGCAAGACCTGAACACTCAAGTTTTGCATATGGCTTTTTGAAAAGGTCCGCTATAAAAGGAGCTTTGCCAAGTTTGATGGCGCGGTAAATCGCATTTGAATCGTCTTCTTTGCCGATGGCAAAGCCGTCAAGGATGCAGAGATAGACTTTTTTGTTTTCCACGAAGCCATTATACCTTATGGCCGAGGGCCTCATCATACTTGACAAATTTGCTCAAGTATACTATCATGTATTCATGAAGCTGACAACAAAGGGAGAATATGCGGTCAGGACTCTCATATACCTGTTGCACAATTCGGCGGCCGGTCCGGTGCAGATAAGGAATATATCCGTAAATGAAGGCATATCAAAGAATTATATTGAACAGATTTTCATGGGCCTGCGCAAAGGTGGCATATTGAAGAGCTTGAGGGGCCCGTCCGGTGGCTATGTTTTTGCCAGAAGCCCAAAAAAAATATCTATCGGGGATATTATCAGATGTGTTGAAGGCCCTGTCCATTTGGCACTTTGCTCATCGGGAAAGCCCTGCTCCCGCATGTCCGGCTGCAGGTCTTACCCGGTCTGGAAGAAGATCAATAAAAAGATAGAGGCCGTGCTTGATTCGGTCAAATTGGGGGATCTGTAAATGAGACAAATATATCTTGATTACGCTGCAACCACCCCTGCCCATCCAGATGTTGTTGCGGCAATGAAGCCTTATTACAGTGAGATATTCGGCAACCCGTCATCCATTCATTCATTCGGCCAGGAAGCCAAGGGGGCCGTAGAGGCCGCTCGTGAAAGGGTTGCTGAATTAATAAAGGCCGATACCGGCGAGGTCGTTTTTACCTCCGGAGGTACAGAATCCGACAATTTTGCCGTAAAGGGTGTTGCCTTCGCAAACGAAAGTAAAGGCGATCACATAATAACCACAGCTATAGAGCATCATGCCGTCGAAGCCCCTTGTGAATTCTTAAAGAAAAGAGGTTTTGGAGTAACAATCCTTCCCGTAGACGGGGAAGGCCTGGTCTCTTGCGAGGATGTCAGAAAAGCTATCACGCCTAAGACTATTCTGATATCTGTCATGCACGCGAACAATGAAATAGGAACTATACAGCCTATTGAAGAGATCGGAAGGATCGCAAAAGAAAAAAACATTTATTTTCACACCGACGCTGTCCAGACCGCAGGGGCCCTTCCCATTGATGTGAATAAATTGAATGTTGACCTGCTTTCCATGTCAGCGCACAAATTGTACGGGCCAAAAGGTGTTGGCGCCCTGTACATTAGAAAAGGCACAAAAATGGTCCCGTTCATGCACGGAGGCGGCCAGGAAAAGAACCGCAGAGGTTCAACAGAGAATGTCCCAGGGATAGTCGGCTTTGGAAAAGCCGCGGAGCTGGCCGTAGCTGAAATGCCGCAAAGGACTGCTCATCTTATACCTTTGAGGGACAAATTGATCAAAGGGCTTTCAAAGATAGACCATATCTATTTTAACGGGCACCCGGAAAAGAGACTACCTAACAATGTCAGTTTTTGTTTTGAATATGTCGAGGGCGAATCTATGCTGCTTAATCTTGACATGGAAGGCATCGCCGCCTCAACAGGCTCGGCCTGTTCTTCGGCTACGCTTGAGCCCTCACACGTCCTTTTAGCGATTGGACGTCCGCATGAGATAGCACATGGGTCTATTAGGTTCACATTGGGGAGATTAACAACGGCAGAAGATATCGATTATGTATTGGATGTGTTCCCGAAAATTGTTGCAAAATTACGAAAAATGTCCCCGTTGTACAAGGGGTAATTGTTGTAGGGGCGCGTCGCGACGCGCCCTCTGGGAAACAAATCGAAAGGAGAAACGCAATGCCGAATTATTCCGAAAAAGTGATGGACCATTTTAAGAACCCGAGAAATGTCGGAGTAATTGAGAGTGCTGATGGAATAGGACATGTGGGGAACCCCGTCTGCGGGGATATAATGGAGCTTTATATAAAAGTAAAGGACAACATCATACAGGACGCTAAGTTCAAGACCTTTGGCTGCGGGGCGGCGATCGCTACAAGCTCTATAATGACCGAACTAGTAAAGGGAAAGTCGATCGAGGAGGCCTTAAACATTTCAAATAAAGCAGTGGTAGACGCCCTTGGCGGCCTTCCTCCGGTAAAACTTCATTGCTCCGTACTTGCCGAAGAAGCTTTCAAGTCGGCCGTGGACGATTATCTTAAGAAAACCACAGGAAAGGGCCTTCCGGGTTTTAAGCCACATGATGACCACCCGCCGGCGTAAAAAAGTCCTTGCCGCAATGAGCGGCGGGGTGGATTCCTCCGTAGCGGCTGCTCTGCTAAAAAAGAAGGGTTATGACGTTATAGGCATAACCATGCAGATCTGGCCCCTTAGATCCCGAGCGGAGTCGAGGGGCTCGGGTCTAGCCCCTAATTTTGGCGGTTGCTGCGGGATATCTGCCGTTGAAGACGCGAAAAAAGTGGCGAAATCATTGAAGATCCCTCACTATGTCCTGAATTTCAGGGAAGAATTCAAAAAAGAGGTTGTCGATGACTTTATATCCGAGTACCGCCGCGGCAGGACGCCTAACCCCTGTGTTATCTGCAATCAAAAAATTAAATTCGACCTGCTGATCAACAAAGCTGACGAACTGGGCGCGGATCATGTGGCAACAGGGCATTACGCTTCGATCGTAAAGAACGGAAAAAGCTTTGAGCTGAAAAAAGGCTCTGACAAGAAAAAGGATCAGTCCTACTTTCTGTATTCGATGGGAAAGGAAGCGCTGCCAAGAGTGCTCTTCCCTGTTGGGGATACAACCAAGACAAAGACCCGGCAGATCGCAAAACAGCTCGGCCTTTCCATACATGACAAGAAGGACAGCCAGGAAATTTGCTTTATTGAAGATAATAACTACGGACGCTTTTTGTCCGATAATATCCCCGGGGCCATTTCCCCCGGGCCAATTTACAATACCGAAGGCGTTCGCGTTGGGATGCACAAAGGTATCATATTTTACACGATCGGACAGCGAAAGGGTCTGGGGGTACAGTTCGGAAAACCCTGCTATGTTCTGCATATCGACCCGGACTCTAATTCCATAGTTGTGGGCGAAGAAAAATATCTGATGGGGAAAGAACTGATCGCTGATAATGTAAAATGGCTGTCTATCCCCGCTCCAAAAGACGATCTGCAGGTAAAAGCAAAGATCAGATACAATAGCGAAGAAACCGAGGCAAAAGTGGTTCCTCTGCCAAACAATGAATGCCGGGTTGTCTTCAAGTCTCCGGTAAAAGCCATTACTCCCGGCCAGTCGGTCGTATTCTATAAGAACAATGTTGTTCTTGGCGGGGCTATAATAAAGGAAAGAAAATGATATCCAAGATCCTGGACCTTAAGAAAAAAAAGAATGCGGTTATCCTTGCGCACAACTACCAGCTCCCCGAGGTACAGGACATTGCGGATTTTGTGGGCGATTCTCTTGGATTGAGCATTGAAGCATCAAAGACAAAAGCGGATATCATAGTATTTTGCGGGGTTCATTTTATGGCAGAGACCGCCAAGCTTCTTAACCCGCTAAAAAAAGTGCTGATGCCTGAACCGCTTGCCGGCTGTCCTATGGCCAATATGGCAGATGCAGCGGCCCTTAAGGCTGCGGCGCTGAAACATCCAAAAGCAAAGATAGTCTGCTACATAAATTCGACCGCAAAAGTAAAGGCGCTGTCCGATATCTGCTGCACCTCCGGAAATGCGGTCGAAGTAGTGCGTTCGCTGGGGAATGAAGAGGTCCTTTTTGTCCCGGACCAGTATCTCGGCAGCTGGGTAAAGGAAAAACTGGGGACAAAGATGGTGCTCTGGCCAGGGTTTTGCAATATACATGTGAAGATACTTCCCGAACACATAAATGAGGCCAAAAGGAGTCACCCCGAAGCGCTTGTAATGTGCCATCCCGAATGCACTCCTGCCGTCAGAGCGCTTGCGGATGTAGTTGCCAGCACATCAAAGATGATCGAGTATCCTGGGGATTCAGTAAGGGCAAACGTCCGTTTGCCCTTACAATATATCGTCGGAACGGAAGTCGGGATCCTGCATCAGTTGAAGAAAAATTACCCCGGACTAAGTTTCTACCCCGCCTACGAGAACTCTATCTGCCCCAATATGAAGCTGACAACGCTTGAAAAGGTGCTCTGGTGCCTTGAGGAAGAAAACGGGGAGATAAAGGTGGATCCAGGGACAGCAGAAAAAGCCGTTGTTTGCATAAGAAAGATGCTCGATCTCGGCTCAAAAGCCTAGGGCTTCTCACTTTCGGCCCTCTTTTTGAAATAGTATACCGCCCCAACCGCCAGGCAGGCTGCCGCCAGATTTGTAAAAGGATCGATGAGCGAGGCTCCCCTGCCCTGCACAAAAGCCTGATGAAGCTCGTCCGTCAGGCCATAGACATATGTCAGCATCACCGTATAAGCGGCCTTCCATTTGAAAGGGATCTCCGCGGTATTTGCCATGGCATAGTAAATAAGACTGGCAAGGACAAAGTACTCTACTATGTGGGTGAACTTTATGTCCAGCAGCTGCGGGGCAAGTCTTGCCGCCTGGGGAGGCGGCGCCGAGGACAGATAAAATATTAGCGCCATGTAAAGGACTGCCGGCATCCAGTACAAAGCTCTGCTAATTGCCCTGGACATCCCTTTTTGAAAGCGGTTTTTCAATTACAAATCCCTCGCTGCCAAGAGCAGGACCTTCTTTCCCGGAGATCAAAAGCTTGACGCTGTCTATCCCTTTTATGTCGCTAAAGGTTAACACTATCTGTGAAAGAAGCGCCTGGACCCTGGCGGTCCCGCCGCCATACTGGCCCAGTTCTTTGGAAAAATCTATTGTAATGACCCCTCCTTCATTTAACACTACTTTCCCCCTGGTCCCGGACGGTATCTCCGTAAAAAAGCCTTCCGCCTTTTCCTGCGCGCTGGGCCCCTTCAAGAGGCTTTCAAGCGCCTGCTCTTCGGGGAGTTTGTCTGCGGGAAGCGCCCGTTCAACAGGAAGTATCTGCCCGTTCTTAGGAAAAAACACCGATATCTTCCCCGGCTGCTCTTCTTTTCTGTCGGCTGCCCAAAAGCCCAGCAGAATTATCGCCGTTATCAGCAAAAGGAAGTAAATGAGTTTTCTCATTTCTTCTGCGCTCCTTTATTTTTTCCTGCCTTTTTTTTCTCTTTTTGTTTTTGTTCTTTTGTTTTGTCGCCTTTTTCCTGAATTTCGGCTTTTTGTTCTTCTATATCCTCCTGCTTTATGACCCTTGCCACATCAACCACCTTATCCTTTTCGTCCAGCCTTTGGACCCTTACTCCGCTAGCGCCCCTCCCCTGGCAGGAGATTGCATCCGTTTTCTGGCGGCTTAAGGTCCCGCTCTTTGTCATTATCAATATCTCGTCCCCGGGCTTAACAATAAGTAGCCTTGTAACTGCATCCTCTTTGCGCAGTTTTATCAGTTTGATGCCTTTGCCTCCCCTTTTCTGGGTCCTGAAGTGTTTTTCGAGGCATCTTTTCCCGAACCCGTTCTCTGTAATGGCAAGAAGGCTTGAGTTCTCCTCGATGTCCCCCATTGACACCACGCTGTCGCCCTTTGAAAGGTTCATGCCCCTTACTCCGGCGGCGGAGCGGCCCATCGGCCTAACATCCTTTTCTTTGAACCTGATAGCCTTACCCTGAATGGTGGCAAGCACTATCTGACTGGAACCCTCGGTCT
>Ga0265297_10001266_pt1 | contig 61200 bp, 59 predicted proteins | sample Munlanlwell13791_FD_192502 | JGI IMG/M metagenome (GOLD analysis project Ga0265297, IMG submission 192502) | Leachate microbial communities from a municipal landfill in Southern Ontario, Canada - Leachate well 137-91 | ecosystem: Engineered > Solid waste > Landfill > Unclassified | place... | reverse complement strand
CTATGAGGACGACCAACTGAACCCGGCGATCGATGGCGACATCATCGTATGGACGGACTGCCGTAAAGAAATCTATGAGGACAACGATATCTACGGATATAATCTATCTTCCGGTATTGAGTTCCCCGTCTGCGCCGATTCTTACTGCCAATCGAGCCCCGCAATTTCCGGCAACATCGTAGTATGGAAGGAGAATTGCAACAACTACTGGTATGCAACCGATATCTACGGCTGCAACCTATCCGATGGTATCAAGTTTCCCATTTGCCTCAACCCATCCGGACAGGAATTACCAGCCGTGTCTAATAACATCGTTGTCTGGACAGACAGCCGCAACGGCAACGACGATATCTACGGAGCGCGGCTGACGTTTGAGGAGTAGCAAAAGGAGGCGCTGATGAAAAGGAGAACAGTTTATTCTCTAAGCATTCTCTTCCTTCTTTCGACCGTTCTGACGACCATCGGATGCGGAAACAAAGCAATCGCCACACCCTATGTAGCTGAGGAATTCGTTGTCTGCAACGCCGGCGGTAACCAGATATTCCCGAGCATATCGGGCAACATTGTCGTCTGGACAGACTACCGTAATGAAGACGAAGATTTGTTTGATAATGGCGATATATACGGATACAACCTTAACAATGGCGTTGAACTCCCTATCTGTACAGAAGATAGCTATCAAGGCAGCCTTGATATTGATGGGGATATCGTCGTTTGGACTGACGGCCGCAATGATTACTCGGATACATCCAACTCTGATATCTATGGATACAACCTATCAACAGAGAGTGAGTTCATTATATGTAACGAGCCCGATAGTCAAGGGGCACCCTCAATCTCAGGCGATACGGTGGTATGGATGGAATATCGAGCAGACACTGATTATGTAACTTATATATACGGATGCCATTTAAGCGCCGGCGAGGTTTTCCCTGTCAGCACATATCAATCGATGAAGATGTTCCCCTCAGTTTACGGCGATTTAGTTACCTGGCTGGACTTCCGCAAGGTGGATTTTAGTACACTGCATCAGCAACCTCAACCCGTTTTAAACACGGAAATATACGGCTGCAATCTATCCTCGCTTCTGGAATTCGCGATCACGGATGACGAAATCATGCAGGATCTGCCGAGCGCAGACATATACGGCGATACCATGGTTTGGAGCGAATGCAATGAAGGGCTTTGTGTCATTTACAGCTACAATCTTACCACTCAAACCAAAACCGCATTAACGACCAGTCATGACGCCATGGGAACGCCTGTTATCTATGGTAATGTAGTCGTCTGGTCGGATTATCGCAACGACAACGGCGATATTTACGGATACAATCTGGAAACAGGCGAGGAGTTCGCGATATGTACCGACCCCGGACAGCAACAGAACCCGGCCATCTATGAGAACATCGTCGTATGGGAAGACGACAGGAATGAACTGCCGAATACATACGACATATACGGCGCGCGGCTGACGTTTGATAATCCGTAGCCAACCTGATAAATTGAATAGTGCTTCTAGGAAAAGAGGGGCAGGAGATTTTTCTCCTGCAGGGAGCCTTTGGTGGCCGTAGGGGCTTGATTAATCAAGCCCTTACCCGGTGACCAATATATGGATACAGGGGGTTGAATGCCGACGAGATTGCCGCGTCGCCTTCGCCTCCTCGCAATGACAGGCTCTTAAAAGAGGTGCAGGAGATATTCTCCTGCCGGGGTTGTACAGGGGTGTCCCCTGTTTCTTTTAAAATCCCCCCAAGAATGGGGGATAACAGGGGGTTGATAATTCTGAACAAGAGGAATATATGTCCAAGATAGTAGCTGTCTGCAAGAGCGAGAAAAAGGGAACGCGCAAGAAGGTCGTCGCCAAATGCGAGATCGCCGACGGCGGTCTCATAGGCGACGCGCACGCCGACTGCTGCACGCACCGCCAGGTTAGCCTGCTGGCCATCGAGAGCATAGATAAGATGCGGGCTATGGGATTGAAAGTCGGCCCGGGCAGCTTCGCCGAGAACCTCACGACGGAGGGCATCGAACTTGTATCCCTGCCGATCGGTTCGAAACTATCGATCGGTAAAGAAGTCGTCCTTGAAATAACACAGATCGGCAAGGAATGCCACACCAAGTGCGCCATCTACCGCCAGGCCGGCACATGCGTCATGCCCACCGAGGGCATCTTCGGCAAAGTGATCCGCGGCGGGATAGTAAAGCCGGGAGATACTATAAGCAGGGATATCGATAAAAAGCGATAATCTAAAGAGGTGCAGGAGAGATTCCTCCTGCCGGGGTCTTAGGGGTGTCCCCTATCTTTTTTTTAAACTCCCCCAAGACTGGGGGATACCGGGGGTTGACCAGCCTCAATCGCACCCCCGGACGTTTAACTAACCCGGCAAAACTGTTATAATCATCCAACCACCGTACAGGAGGCGAGCCATGAACAATCGCTGGGTCAAATTCTTTTCGCTGTTTCTCCTGATATCCACAGTTATCTCCGCCATAGGCTGCAGCACTACTACGGAAACAGTTGTCGAAAAGCAGTACATTACTGATGAATTCCCCATCAACCCCGTGCACCGTTACAGCCCCGGCGTCTCGGGCGACATCGTCGTGTGGGCCGACGAGAGCGAGGGCAACAGGGATATCTACGGACACGACCTGGCAACCGACGACGAGTTCCCCATCTGCACAAACTCTTACGACCAGGATTCTCCAGTCATCTCGGGCGACACGATCGTCTGGCGCGATGAGCGCGGCGGCAATAGCGATATCTACGGCTACGACCTTGCGACGCAGACCGAATTCGTTGTCTGCACCACGAGCGCGAACCAGATCAATCCCGCCACCGACGGCCAGACCGTGGTCTGGGAGGACGACCGCTATTACGACAAGTGGGACATGGATATCATGGGATTCGACATCGAGGCCGGAGAGGAGTTCATCGTTTGCGATAACGCGCACCGGCAGGTTTCGCCCGGCGTATCCGGCAATATAGTCATCTGGATCGACTATCGCAACGGCAACCCGGACATCTTCGCCCGCGACCTGACGATCACCACCCCTAACGACGCGATATTCCCCTACGTTACCAACCTCTCCGATCAGCAAAACCCGTATATAGGCGGAAACATCATCGTGTGGGAGGACGACCGCAACGGCAACATCGACATCTATGCGTACGACATCACCTCTAAAATCGAGACTCTTATCTGCGCCGACGCCTTCGAGCAGCGCAATCCCGCCGTCTCCGGCAGCTTCGTAGTGTGGCAGGATAAGCGCAACGGCAACTGGGACATCTACGGTTACAACATGGACACCGGCGTCGAGTTCCCCATATGCACCGCGCCCGCCGATCAGACCCTGCCGAACATATCGGGCGATATGGTCGTGTGGGAGGACAAGCGCAACGGCAATGACGATATTTACGGAACGAGGATATCGCTCAAGGAGCCATGAAAGCCGAGATAATCTCAATCGGCACCGAGCTGCTCCTGGGCGAGATAACGGACACCAACGCCTCCTACCTGGCCTCGCAGCTTCCCCTGCTGGGAATCGACCTGCTCTGGGTCACACAGGTCGGCGACAACCTGGGACGTTTGAAAGAATGCATCGCACGCGCCTGGGACAGATCCGACATCGTGATTACGACGGGCGGCTTGGGACCCACCGAGGACGACCTGACGCGCGAGGCCATAGCGGCCTTGTTCGACGAAGTACCCGCAGTCGACCCCGAGCTTGAGCAGCGCCTGCGCGAGTTCTTCACCCGCCGCAATTTCGTTATGCCGGAGAACAATCTTAAACAAGCGATGCTGATCCCCTCGGCGCGCGCCATCCCCAACCCCCGGGGCAGCGCCCCCGGCTGGTGGGTGGAGAAGGCTAATCGTGATAAAGAGGTGTCCTTCCCAGAAGGGAAGGACCGGGAGTTTGAGGGTGTCCCTCATTTTAAAAATAACCCCCCCAAGACTGGGGGATCAAGGGGGTTGAACTCAGACGCCAGGACAATCCCCCATCTTTTAATTACCATGCCCGGCCCTCCCGCCGAGATGCAGCGCATGTGGGAGAACGAGGTCTTTCCTAAGCTGCGCGACCTCGTCCAGACCGATGTCATCATCTCCAGAACTATAAAGACGCTAACCGACACGGAATCGAGAGTCTCCGAGAAACTCGCCCCGATTCTCTCATCGGTGAACCCCTCCATCGGCATCTACGCCAAACCCGACGGCATACACCTGCGCATCACCGCCAAGGCCGCCTCGGAGGATGAAGCGCGTGTCATGATATCGAAACACGAGGATAAAGTGCGCCCGCTCATAGGCGACATCATCTGGGGATACGATAACGAAACGCTGGAGGGGATCGTCGGCGGGCTGCTGCGCGAGAAAGGGCTGACGCTGGCGACGATGGAGTCATGCACCGGGGGTTTGCTGGCGAATATCATCACCGACATTCCAGGCAGTTCGGAATATTTCAAGGGCGGCTTCGTCACCTACACCAACGAAGCCAAGATAGCTAACGGGGTCGACCCCGACCTTATCGAGCGCCACGGAGCGGTGAGCCGGGAGGTCGCCGCCGGCATGGCGCAAGCTGCAAGAGAACGACTCAAGGCTGACATAGGTATTGGCATAACCGGCGTAGCCGGCCCGTCGGAGATGGAGGGCAAAGCCGCGGGCACAGTGTTTATCGCTATCGACAACGGTAAAGAAACCAGGTCGATCGACGGCCGCTACCCGCCCCTGCGGCACCAGGTCAAACGCCGCGCCGTCTACCACGCGCTGTTCGAACTGCGGCGAATGCTGGTTTAACGTCGCATAGTACTAAATATCCGCTATGCTGTAGCAACGTTTTATTGTACAATACTACCCACCGAGACCTCTTGATTCAACAACCTCGCCATTTGGTAGTAATCGGCTCGGGCATAATTGAATCGAAACAGGCATATTTTCACGATCATCGAGGTGCACTATGGGTGATAATAACAAATCCAGAGAACAACTTGCGGAGGAGCTGTCTCAAGCACGCAGGCGCATCGCAGAGCTTGAGACGTCGCGGGGCGACGAGTTCAGGACGCTTCCAGTAGGTTACGACACATTCAAGGTATTCTTCGACTCGGCGACTGATTCTTTCAGCATTTGGGATTCCAATATGAAAATGGTTTACATCAACGATATCACGCTGGAGAAGTATTATCCTGCCGGGACGACAAGGGCCGATATCATCGGCAAGCATTTCACGGAGCTTATACCGGGAAGCGTCGAATCAGGACGGTATGAGAGATACCTTAATGTGCTTAAGACCGGCGAACCTGTCTATATCGATGAATTTCAACCCCATACCAGGTTCGGTGATATGTACCTCTCGATAAAGGTATTCAAGATAGAAAACGGCCTGGGAGTAATCACTACCGACATCACCGAGCGCAAGCGCATGGAGCAGGAGCTCCGTGCCAGCCAGCAGCGGCTCACTGCGCTTATAGACAACGCGCCGGATATAATATTCTCTTATGACAGCGTTGGAAGATTTATCTCGGTGAATAGACGAGCGGAGGAATTGCTGGGATATACGGGAAAAGAACTCTCGGGAAAGACATTCAGGGAGTCAAATATATTCACTCCGGAGTCGCTCGATAAGGCGGAAAGAAGGATTAAGTCCTTCGAACAGGGACAGATAACAACCCCTACGCCATATGAAATCGTAGCCAAGAACGGCACCCGCATCTTTGTTGAAGCAAGAGCGCTACCCATACTGCAACATAACGAGACGGAGATTATCGCCATCGCTCGCGACATAACGGAACGCAGGAAAACGGAGGACGCTCTGCGCCAGAGCGAGGAGAAGCTGCGCGCCGTCTTCGAATCTATCGGCGATTCCATCACTGTTGTAGATTTAAACGGCAATATAATCGATTTGAATGATGCTGCATTGAAACTCTTCGGCTGTAAAAGCAAAGAGGAAGTATTGGGAATGAGCGGACTGACGTTCATTGTAGAAGAAAACCGGCCTCCGGTCATTGAAGCTATACCTGTAAGGTGCGTGCAATATAGATTTAAGCGAATGGACGGCAGCACTTTCTGGGGAGAAACCAGCTCCGACATACTGCGCGATAAATCGGGAGACATCACAGGATTTATAGGAATTGTCAGAGACATCAGCGATCGCAAGAAGACGGAGGAGTCGCTCAGGCACAGCGAGGAGAAGTTCCGCGTCATATTTAAAAGCATCGCCGACGGCATAAGCGTGATCGACTTGACTACAGGAAAAGTTATCGACACAAACGAGGCTGCTCTGCGTATGTTCAATTTCGACAGGGAAGACGTTATCGGCATGAACGCCTACGAGCTTATCGCGGAGAAAGACCGGCAGCGGGCCATGGAAGACCTGGTGAACACCCTGCAAACAGGCGACAGCGGGCTGGCGGAATGGTGCCTCCTCGGCAAGGGCGGCACTGAGCACGATTGCGAGGCGCGTGCGTCGGTTATCAGGGACGAGTCATGGAATCCGCTATACCTTGTTAATGTTATGCGCGATATAACCGAGCGAAAAAAGATGGGGGAAAAGCTGCGGCAGAGTGAAGAGACACTGCGACGCGTCTTTGACTCTATTGATGACGGGGTGTCAGTCACGGATCTTGAGGGCAACGTCCTCGATGTTAACGAGAAAGCACTGGAGCTATCCGGATACAATCGCGACGAATTCATAGGAAAATTTGGGCTGGAACTGCTGGCTGAGAGAGACCGCGCCAGGGCCGTGCAAGACATGCTTAACACATTCAATACAGGCCGCAGCGGTCTGAGAGAGTACTCTTCGCTGACCAAGGACGGCAGAGAGTTCCCTGCTGAAGCACGAGCAACCGTGTTGTACGATTCTGCGGGCAGACCGGTAGGCCTTGTTAGTGTCCTGCGGGATATCACAGAACGCAAACAAATGGAACAGAAGTTGCGGCAAAGCGAGGAGAAGATACGGCAGATATTTAATTCCGTAGGAGTCGGCATCACTGTCACCGATATGGAAGGCAAAGTCGTAGAGGTCAATGACTTTGGGCTCCGGCTTTGTGGATACAGTAAGGAGGAAATGATAGGACGCAACGGGATCGGTATCATCGCGGAAAAGGACCGCCCCCGGATAATCGCAGCGATGATAGAAGCTTTCCAGGCGGGAAAGAGCGTTATTCAGGAGTTTACAGCTTTAAAAAATGACGGGGCGGAATACGAAGTAGAAGCCATCGCCACTGTATTGAGCGACGGCCCTGGAAAGCCCACCGGCCTAATTATAAGCATCACGGACATCAGTGAGCGCAAACGTATCGAGGGGGAGTTAAATGACTACAAGGCTAACCTGGAAAAGATGGTGGAGGAACGTACTTCCGAGCTAGCCGTCACTTATGAAAAGCTGCGCGAGAGCGAAGAAAGGCTTAGAGTATTTTTTGAAAACGTGCCCGATATTATTTTTGCGCACAATATGAAGGGGTGCTTTACAGACATCAATAAAAAAGCCCTGGAGATAAGCGGATACTCGCGCGACGAGATTATTGGAAATAACATACTGGAAACCGGCATCCTGCCGCCGGATCAGATAGAAGACGTGATGGCGGGATTGAAAGGCATCGAAGAGGGGAGGAGCGGATATCCCTATGAAGTCCAGCTTATGAGAAAGGGCGGCGGCAGGTTCACCGTGGAGGCAGTGAGCTTCCCGATTAGAAAAAAGGGCGAACTGGAAGTCATGGGCATCGCCCGGGATATCACCGAGCGCAAGTTGATGGAAGAGGCGCTCAGAAATTCCGAGGAGAAGCTCCGCACGATGTTCGCATCCATGGCAGACGGCGTCGTAGTAACCGACCTCGAAGGGAAAGTGAAAGACGCCAACAAAGCCGTGCTGCGTCTATTCGGATTTGATAATAAAGAAGACGTTCTGGGAATGAACGGCTTCGATTTCATGGCCGAGGAAGACTATGACCTTGCCATGAATGATATGATCCAACTCTTCAGCGAAGGACTTGTTACCGGCAGATCATGGACATTTAAGCACCACCCAGACGGAGAGTTCCAGGCGGAACTCAGCACCGCTCTATTGAAGGACTCCAAGGGAAATCCTACCGATATCCTTGTTGTCATGCGTGATATAACCGAACGCAAACGGATGGAAGAAGCATTAAGAGAATCCGAAGAGAAGCTGCGCGCCACATTCGAATCTATAGCCGACGGCATAGCCGTTATAGACCTCAACGGTAAATTGATCGACGTGAATACGGCAGACGCCAGGTTATTCGGCTATGAAAGCAAAGACCAGTTAACTAATCGCGACGCATTGAACTTCATTGCGGAGGCCGAACGGGACAGGGTTATCAACGATATCGCTAAGGTACTGGCCACCGGGGTCGGGATGTCCGGAGAATACAGGCTGGTTGACAGAAACGGCAGGGAGTTCGACGCTGAAGTAAGGGGTTCCGTGCTTCGCAACAGCCCGGGGGAAACAATCGCTATAGTCAATACAATACGTGACATCACCGAGCGCAAGCGCATGGAGGAAGCGCTGCGAGAATCTGAGGAAAAGCTCCGTGCCATATACAATTCCATTGGAGACGGCATCACAGTTACCGACCTTAAAGGAAATATTCTGGACATGAATGAGGCCGGGCTTCGGTTCTCGGGATTCAGCAAGAAAGAAGAAGCGATCGGGCGCAACGGGCTGCTGTTTATTTCTGAAACGGATCGCGACCGCGCCAGAAACGATATGTTCAATGTATTGCAGAAAGGCATCGGCATCACTACCGAATACAGGCTTGTCGATAAAGAAGGAAAAGAGTTCGATGCCGAGGTGTCAGGCGCCATGATATGTGACGCCGAAGGCAAGCCTTCAGCGATAGTAAACGTAATAAGGGATATAACCGAGCGCAAACGCATTGAACAGGCACTCATGGAATCGGAGGCTAAATACCGAACTCTGGTGGAACAATCGGAGCAGGGCATATGCATCCTTCAAAATGGTCGCATAGTATTCGCCAACAACGGTCTGGCAAAGATAAACGGCTACAGCCTAAAAGAGCTATATAACATGTCTCCTGAAGAATTGCTGGATACAATTCATCCCGAAGATAGAGAGGCGTACGTAGAGCGCGTCAAAAGAAGGCTGCAGGGCGAAAAGATGATGCCCAGACATGAATATAGAATGATTAGAAAAGATGGAACGAAGCGTCAGCTTGAAACATACGCCAAACGTATTACATATAAAGGGCAACCGGCAATACAGTCTACCATAGAGGACATCACCGAGCGAAAACAGTGGGCGGAAAAGCTCGAGAAGAGCAAAGAGGAACTGAAGTTCTATGTTACACAAATAACAAGGGCGCAGGAAGAGGAACGGAAGCGCATAGCCCGCGAGTTGCACGATGACACTATACAGGAACTGATTACGCTCTCGCGTGATATGGACGATTTGACCGAATTAAAAATAAAGCCGGAAGAAGATTTTAGGGACAGCAGAAGGAAAATAGAGGCGGCGAGACAAAAAGTTGATACGATTCTTAAAAGCGTCCGTCAATTCACGCGCGACCTGCGTCCATCGGTACTGGACGATCTGGGCCTGGTGCCCGCGCTGGAGTGGCTCACGGCCGACATGTCCAACCGATTCGGAATCCCGATAAATACATCTATCATCGGCTCTGAGCGCAGCCTTGACCCCGATACAACACTGTCCATGTTCCGCATAGTCCAGGAATCACTGACAAACGCCGGACGCCACGCACAGGCATCGCAGATACAGGTAAATCTTAAATTCACAAGAAAAACAGCCACGTTGAGCATAATCGATGACGGCAAAGGATTTACCCCACCCAAGCAAATCTCCAGATTAACCAAACTCGGCAAGTTAGGGATTGCAGGAATGTATGAACGCGCACAACTCATCGGAGCGACTCTATCAATTAAATCGAACCGGAATAAAGGAACTACAATCAGCCTTGAATTACCGATAAAATAGACCTGTTGAAATATGACCCATAATGGCATATAATGGTCAAATCCCGTCATGGAGGTAAGAGAAATGTCAAAGATTAAGATTCTACTGGCTGAAGATCACGTAGTGGTGCGCGAGGGCACACGGGAGCTGATACAGCGTGAGTCCGACATGGAGGTCATAGGAGAAGCCGACGACGGCATCCAGGCCGTTCAGATGACCGGCAAGTTGAAGCCTGACGTTGTGATAATGGACATAGCGATGCCGAATCTCAACGGCATCGAGGCCACCAAACAGATAAAGGAGAAATATCCCAACACCGCGATACTGATACTTACCGCCTACGATGACGACCAGTACGTGTTCGCTCTGCTGGAGGCCAAGGCCGCCGGGTATCTGCTGAAAACCGTCCGCGGCCAGGAGCTCATTTCCACCATCAGGGCCATCTGCTCCGGCGAATCGGTGCTCCAGCCTTCGATCGCCCGCAAGGTAATCGAGCGCTACAACGCGGCGATGAGGCCGGGCAGCAAGGGTTTGACCGAGCCTCTTACCAAGAAGGAGATGGACGTACTGCGTCTGGCGGCAAGAGGCATAACCAACAAGGAAATAGCGGATGAGCTTCATCTTAAAGTGCAAACGGTGCGCAGCCGGCTGAAAAAGGTCTTCAAGAAGCTCAATGTCAGCTCGCGCACGGAAGCCGTCATGTACGCTATGAAAAAGGGCTGGATCTCCCTGCACGAAGTGGATACAAAACACGATTAGCAGCAGCACATGCATTTATACATGAAACGTTCTTCCAGGCACGATTGGAAACGAACGGAGTCGGTCTCAATCGACCGCTTATTTTGCCCGCCTATATTTTTGGAGGCTCCGGTAACTCGGGGCCTCTTTTGTTATATAATCTTCTATATCAAGTAATGTGATAAGATACCATTCTCAAGGAGTAATGCTTCAGATGGCAGTAAAGATCGTTACGGACAGCACGGCCGACCTGCCGCCGGGCGTAGCCGAGGAGCTTGGCATAACCGTCGTGCCGCTGTACGTACGGTTCGGCGATAAGCTATATCGCGATCGCATAGACATTAGTGAGGACGAATTCTACGACCGTCTTGTGCACGACCCCGTTCTACCCGGCACCTCACAACCCACGCCTAACGACTTCGCCCATGTCTACAGTAAGCTGGCCAAAGAGGCCGACGGAATCATATCGATCCACATATCGAGCAAACTCAGCGGCACCTGCGATTCAGCCTTCAGCGCGAAACAGATGGTAGGCGGTTCCTGTCCTATCGAAGTTGTCGACTCGCTGTGGACATCAATCGCGCTCGGCTACCTGGCGATGAGAGCCGCCGAGGGGGCAAGGGCGGGAAAAGGCATGCCTGAGCTTGTGAAAGAAATAAACAGCCTGATACCGAAAATACGCTATCTGGGTTTTTTCGATACATTGAAATATATGCAGCTAGGCGGGCGAATCGGCAAAGCGCAATCGCTGGTAGGCTCCGTGCTCAACGTGAAGCCACTTATCACGATGAAAGACGGCGAGTTCCTCCCCGTCAGCAGGGTGCGCACCTACGCCAAAGCCAAGGAACGCCTGTTCGAATTTGTCAAAGCCGGCACAAAATTAGAGGCCGTATTTGTGGTCCATAACACCACACCCGGTGAAGCCGGGGAGATGGCGGATCGTTTCGGCTCGCTGTTCGAGAGGAAGAAGATCATAATCGCCAGACTCGGACCGGTGCTCGGTGTTCACGCGGGGCCGGGTACCCTGTTTACCGGATACTTGGAAGGAAAGCCGGATTAGCCGACCGAACTCCCGCGAAAATCGACCTGCTTCTTTTTATGAATAAAGAATATATCCACGATGAACTCGGCAAATCGATAGATTCCATCGCCGGTTACTACACGCCGCAGAAAGAGTTAAAGATTGTACACGACGATAGAGAGGTGCTATGCATCCTCGGCTATGTAGAAATCGAAAGCAGCCACTACCTTACAGGCGGCGGCCCCTATGCCCTTGTTCCCGGCTATATAGTCAAATGGAAGTTTAAGGAAAGCGACGACGGCAAGCCTGTATCGGAAGTCGAGCCGATTACAGACGAGGAAGTCCGACAGTTTGTCTCAGCGGCAATTAACGATATCGAGCCTGCAAAGATCATCGACTTCTGGTAAAGATATCTGTAGAAATAGGCGCATTAGCCACACCAAAGACGGGAGTTGCCCCTCAAACATCCCACAAAATCGAGTCGTTTTTAAAAAGAGGTGTCCTTCCGCGGAAGGACCGGGGGAACTCGGGGGTGTCCCTCCTGTCATTGCCCGATCAAGTCGGGCAATGACATAAAAAAGACTGGGGGATAAAGGGGGTTGATTAGCTGATAACAAATCCTCTTGACATTTATGTATATATCTATTATTCTACATATATAGATAGTTCGACAACTAAGAAGGAAGTATGGACGAATCGACAAAACATATCTTTAAACTGCAATCCGAGATATGCAAGACGCTGGCCGACCCGAAGCGGCTTATGATACTACACGAGCTGCGCGACTCGGAGAAATCGGTGGGGCAGTTAGTATCGAGTCTGGAACTGCCGCAATCAAACATATCACACCATCTGGCTATAATGCGCGAGCGCGGCATAGTATCCGCCCGCCGCGACGGCACGACGATCTACTACAGCCTGGCCAGCCCCAAGATCGGCCAGGCTTGCGACCTGGTCCAGGGAGTGCTTAAAGATCAGATGTCGAATATGCAATCACTGGCCGGATCCATCAAACTATAGATAGAGCATAAAGGAGGCTTGCGAGATGGGCAAAGTTAAATCGAAGCAGCAGGACTTCTTAAAAGACAGGTTCGGCGACAGAGCCTGCTTTAATAAGACCGAACGTGTTTTGTACGGACACGATATCGCCGCTATGCCCAGCCTGATAAAGCCGCTCATCGGCAATACCGTCCCCGAAGCTGTGGTGCAGCCTCAAACCGAGGAGGAGCTGGTCGAACTGGTGCGCTGGGCCAACGAAAATCGTATACCGCTCACCCCGCGCGGCAAGGCCTCCTCCGGCTACGGCGGCGTGCTGCCGGTTAATAAGAGTGTTGTCGTAGACTTCTATCGCATGAACAAGATAATTAAAATCGACAGGGAAGCCCGGTCTGCGACGGTTCAATCGGGCGTCGTCTGGGAGAAGCTGGACCGCGAGTTGGTCAAACAAGGCCTGACCCTGCGACTGTATCCCACCAGCTACCCTGCGTCGACAGTCGGCGGCTGGCTGGCGCAGGGCGGAGCCGGCATCGGCTCATACGAGATGGGCTGGTTCCCCGATAATGTTGTCAGCGCCCGCGTCGTGCTGCCCGACGGAGCTATAAAAGAATTCACAGGCGAAGACCTTAAGCTGATCGCCGACGCCGAGGGCACAACCGGTCTAATCAGCGAGGTAACCGTTCGCCTGAAGCCGCTCGAGGAGCTGGGAATAATATCGATAGGTTGTCCGGATGCGCATGACATGCAGCAGGTGATACAAGCCATAATAGATGCGAAGCTTCCCATCTGGTCCATGATGTTCATCAACCCGCGCATGGCTGAGATGAAGAACAAGGCCCCCCTCCGCGAACACTACGGCCACCCCGCCGAGGAGCGGGTGCTGCTGCCCGCAGCGTATATAACAACGCTGGCCTTCCGCGAGCAGGACCGACAGCAGGTGACCGACAAGCTGGCATCAATAGTCAAGCCGTGCCAGGCCGAGATGCTGAGCGAGGCCATCGCGCGGCATGAATGGCACCACCGCTTCAAGCTTATGATAGTGAAACGGCTGGGGCCGAGCCTTGTTCCCACCGAGGTGGTCATACCGCTGTCGGCCATGGGCGACGTCATGGCCGAGATAGAGAAGAAGGTAGCCCAGCCCATAGTCAAGGAAGGCATTATCATCCGTGACGGCAAGGATGGGCAACCCGAGGTCGTGATACTTGGGTTCATCCCCAGCGACCAGAGGAAGTTCAGCTATAATTTCGTTTTCGGATTGTCGCTGACGATAATGAAGATAGCTGAAAGGCACGGCGGACGACCTTACGCCACGGGGTTATATTTCGTCGGCAAAGCCGAGGAGGTGTTTGGTGCGGGGCGCCTCAAGCAACTGAGGGAATTCAAGAAGAAAATCGATCCCGTCGGGATAATGAATCCGAAGAAGGTTATCGCATACGGTCCCATCGGGATCTTCATGAATCTGGCCAAGGTGATGGAACCATTCATCCGCCCCCTCGGCAACCGCGTCATCCCCGAGATCGGAGAGAGGCCGACGAAACCCGTGCGCGACATCCCCGCCGACGTGGCCTGGTACGCCTACGGCTGCTCCCAGTGCGGCTACTGCGTCGAGGAGTGCGACCAGTTCTACGGGCGCGGCTGGGAAAGCCAGTCGCCGCGCGGCAAATGGTACTGGCTGCGCGAATACATGGAGGGCCGTGCCGAGTGGGACCAGTTCATGGTCGACACGATGATCGTCTGCACGACCTGCGAGCTGTGCAACCTGCGCTGCTCGGCGTCCCTGCCCATCGAGCCATCCTGGATGAAGCTGCGCGGGCTGCTCATCGACGAGAAGAAGAACATGACCTTCCCGCCCTTCGAGATGATGGCGGCGGCGCTACAGAAAGAGGGCGATATCTGGGCCGGCTACCGCAAGGACCGCACCGCATGGTTCCCTGACGATCTTAAAGCGAAGCACGGGCCTGGCGTCAAGTCGAAAAATGTCTATTTCGCCGGCTGCACCGCAAGCTACGTCGAGCACGACATCGCCATGGCCAGCGTGCGCCTGCTCGACGCCGCCGGAGTCGATTTCACCTACGTCGGCGAGAAGGAGAACTGCTGCGGCACGCCCATGTTAGTCGCCGGCAAATGGGACGTCTTTGTCGAAACGATAAAGAAGAACATAGAGGCGGTAAAAGCCACCGGCGCCGATACGGTTATCTCTTCCTGCCCCGCCTGCGATATGATGTGGCGCCACGCTTACCCGTCCTGGTGCAAGAAGCTGGGCATCGACTATGGCATTTCAGCGAAGCACTACAGCGAGGTCATCGCTGAAAAGATAAAATCGGGCGAGTTCGCCTTCCCCGAGAACGGGAGCAAGCCCTGCACCGTGACCTGGCACGACTCCTGCCACATCGGGCGGGTCTCCGGCGTGTACGAGCCGCCGCGAGATCTCATCAAAGCCATACCGAACGTAAATTTCGTTGAGATGTCGCACCACCACGAGTGTTCCCACTGCTGCGGCAGCGTCCTGACACTGATAAAAGATCCGCCCGTGGCCGCCGATATCGGTAAGATAAGGCTGGACGAGGCCACAGAGGTAGGCGCGGACAAGGTACTGGCGCTGTGCCCGTGCTGCGAGTTCCAGTTGCGTGTCAGCGCGGATAAGAAGAATCTGCCGATCGAGGTCGTCGACCTGGCGCGTTTCGCCTCATCCGCCCTGGGATATAAATTCCCCGATCCGAACCCGGAGGTACAGAAGCAATGGGCTGTATTCGAGGCCATGATAGCGCTCATGACGCCGCAGGGCTTCGCCGACCTGATGGGCAGCATGTGGCCCGAGCTTATCAACGCCATGCCCTTCAAGATGGGGCCGATGATGCGGGCCATGGGCAAGATACCGGGAGCTTTGCCGCTCATGAAACCGATGTTCCCGATACTGTTTCCGAGATTGTTACCGATGATGATGCCCAAGGTCATGCCGACCATGCTCAAGCGCGTCGGCGAGCGCATACCGATGCCGGAATACATGGCCGAGCAGATGCCGGAGCTAATGCCTAAAGTTATGGATAATCTGATGCCGCACATGATCGGCGACGTGGTGCCGCTGGTCACCGGGCCGATGATTAAATATCTTCAAGGGAGGAATTAAAATGCCAAAGGAATATACACATGCCGAGCTAGGAGAGGAAGTGCGCTCCATAACCGGGTACTACATACCGGAGAAGGAAATAAAGCTCAAATATAAGGATAAGGAGTTTATCTACGTTTTCGGCGCCGCCGTTGTGGACAACAGCTGCTGCGGCGCCGGCGGCTGCGGCTACGCGCTGGTGCCCGGCTATGTGGTTAAATGGAAGAATAAGAAGAGCAAGGAAGGCCTGCCGGTATCCGACGTGGAGCCGATCAGGGACGATGCAGAGCGTCAGGAGATCGCCGCAATCGTGAAGAAGAAAGAGACCGTCAACGACGTCAATTTCTGGTAGGAGTATATGTTTTACTGTCATTCTGAAGGACTCCTCCCAAGAAGTTCGAGATGTGGAAGGACGACTGAAGAATCTCGTACCCTCACCCAACCAGCGACGAGATGCTTCGCTTCACTCAGCATGACAGATCCAAATAAAGGAAATTTTGCGATGATACGCGACTACATCCATGCGGAACTGGGCAAAGAGGTGCACGCCCTCTCCGGCTACTACACGGCCGTCGATGAGAAGAGTATGCCGTATAACGGAAGGGAAGTGCTGATCCTCCTCGGAGAGTATGCTACAGACGGCTGGTGCTGCGGCAAGAGCGAATCGAGCTACGCGCAGGTGGCCGGATACATTGTGAACTGGAAATCGAAGGTGGACAAGGACGGCTCGTTTATATCCGAAGTAGAGCCGATAACGGATGAAAAAGCCAGGAGGGATTTGACCGACATCATAAAAGGAAGCGAGTTCGTGCGTATCGTAGAGTTTTTATAATCGACGTAGGGGCGTGATTAATCGCGCCCTATCTGGTATCTGTAATGTAGGGGCAGGTCTTGTACCTGCCCGCCACGGGGCGACCACCAGGGTCGCCCCAACACAGGGGGTTTGGATATTGTTTCCCCCCTTTCAAGGGAGATAATAGGAGGTCACTATGCCACTCTATGAATACAAATGCGAAAAATGCGGCAAACAGTTCGATGTTCGCCAGTGCTATGGAGAGGACGGCTCCAAGTTGAAATGCCCCAGGTGCGCGGAGCCCAACCCGCGCAAGCAGATCACCGGCTTTGCTCCTCAAGGCTCCGGCGGTTCGACCGAGAGCGGGCAGTCCTGCTATATCCCAAGAAGGGGCGGTTGAGGATAGACCGAGCGGCCTCGTTGAGGCCGCAAAACCATAGAAGCTTGCCATAGGGAAGTCTTAGAAACTATTGCATTGCTGTAGAAATTATGCTATTATGACGTGCGTGTTTTTTAAACGCATGGATGATGGGGTGTAGGAGAGGGGGACTGGTTTTTTGTGGACGAAGACGACTTATTGTCCCTAAATGAAAAGGCCAGAAACCGGAGGGTGAGCATGTCTGCCGCTAAGCGGCGGAACAGCAACCTGAGGCTTCCTGTATCGTCATTTGGATCAGGCGTTGCGAGGTCAAAGTTATCGGTACAGTGAAGATCAGTTAAAGCTGAAGGCATGCCGACTTCCACTCTCTCCTGGACAGGGGGGGTGGATTTTTTATCTGAGAGAAAGGGGGTCGATAAGATGCACTTAATTATCGACGGTTTTGGAGCAGACCGAAAGATGCTCGAAAGCGAAGACAAGATTTACGAGCTTCTTGACAGATACCCTTCCCAGATAAATATGACGAAGGTCGCTCCTCCTCGTGTTTTCCGTTTTATCGGTTCCAAGCCTGAGGACTGGGGAGTATCCGGTTTCGTTATTATCGCGGAGAGTCACATCAGCATACATACCTTCCCCGAGAGACGGTATATAAATATCGATATATTCTCCTGCAAAGACTTCGACGACAAACAGGCCATAGAGGACATGAAAGAAAAGTTCGGCCTCGCGGAGTTCAAAACTTACCTGCTGGGCCGGGGACTGCAGGACGCCCCCATAGAGATGGCACATAGCAAAGCCGTCTAGCGATGCGGGCGGGATACGCCATACGATGAGCTCGATATGACCACAGAGATGTTCTATCCCCGGCGCAGTTTCTCGTTCCCTCCAAAATACTGCGAACTTAAGGACGCAAAAGTAGTCGTGCTGCCTATCCCCTACGACAGCACCGTCGACTGGCGCGCCGGCACCCGCGAAGGACCCAACGCCATCATCGACGCCTCGCATTTCCTGGAACAGTACGACCACGAATTAGGCTGCTACATACACGACTTGGGCATACATACGCTCCCCGAGCTTGTGCCTTCGATGAAGGGCCCGGAGGAGACCGTCGAACGCGTGTATAAAGCGACGAAGCAACTGCTCGGCAAGGGCAAGTTCGTCGTCATGCTCGGCGGGGAGCACTCGCTGACCGCGGGCACGGTGCGCGCATATCGTGAGCGATTCAAGAACATGTCGGTGCTGCAACTCGATGCCCATTCCGACCTGCGAGACGAATACGAGGACACCAAATTCAACCACGCCTGCGTCATGCGCCGCGTGCACGAGCTATGCCCCATCGTTCAGGTAGGCATCCGCAGCATGGGTCAGGACGACATGGATTACATCAAGAAGAAGAAGCTGCGCCCGTTCTACGCCAAGGAAACCCCGCTGACCCGGGCCGACGAGAAAGCGATAGTATCACAGCTCTCCGACGACGTTTATATCACTATCGACCTCGATGTGTTCGATCCGTCTATCATGGCCGCTGTGGGCACACCGGAGCCCGGCGGCATGGGCTGGTACGAGGTCATTCGATTGCTCAAACTTGTCGCAAAAGAGAAACGCATCGTCGGCTTCGATGTCATGGAGCTGGCCCCGCGCGAAGGGCCGATCGCCTGCACCTACCTTGCCGCCAAGTTGACTTATAAGCTCATCGGGCTATCGCTCATAGATTAAACAGCGGCGCCGATTGATCTCCGACAATAATCCCGACACCTGCTTCATACAGATACTATGTTATGATAATGAGAGCATTCCACTCTAATTGCGAGGACAACTATTGGGCAAGTCTTTTCGAATAGGTAAAATCTTCGGAATCCCCGTGATGGTGGATTTCAGCTGGTTCCTTGGCTTCATCCTCTTTGCCGTACTGCTGTCCACCTCATTCCTGCCCGGCGCCTATCCCGATTGGGACGCATTCCATCACTGGACAATCGGGGTTACTATCGTACTGCTGCTGTTCGGATCGGTATTGGTGCATGAACTGTCACACTCGATTGTGAGCAGGAAGAAGGGCATCCCGGTAAAAAGCATCACGCTTTTCATATTCGGGGGAGTAGCGCAAATTGATAAAGAGGCGGCACAGCCAAAAACAGAACTGTTGATCTCCATCGCCGGCCCCGTAAGCAGCCTGCTGCTGGCCGGGATATTCTACGGCATCGCATACCTGTGCAACGGCTGGAATGATTATCTGTTTGCGCTGACGGGGTACCTGTCCTTCGTGAACCTGATCCTGGCCGCGTTTAACATGATCCCCGGCTTCCCGCTCGACGGCGGCCGCGTACTGCGCGCCGTGATATGGATGACTACGGGCAACTACTCCCGGGCCACCAGGATAGCGACAACCGCAGGCAGCGCGATATCGATAGCTATGATCGCGGCCGGAGTGCTGATATTTTTCCTGTGGGGATACTTTTCAGGTATATGGCTTATTTTCATAGGATTCCTTTTGAACAGCGCGGCCCGGGCCAATTACCAGCAGACAGCGCTGCGCGAGAACCTCAAAGGATACACCGCTCAGGACGTAATTATACGGGACGCACCCCATCTTGCCCGCTACGTAAACCTCATGGACCTCGTCGAAGGGGCATTTGTCAGATCGCCGCACAATCTTTATCTGGTAACGGACGGCGACGAGGTGGCCGGGATACTCACTTTATGGCAGATAAGAAAAGTGCCGCAGAGACAATGGAGTCTCACCACCGTCGCGAACATAATGACGCCGGTGGAGCAGATGCAAACGGTCCGCCCGACGGACGAAGCGTCTTCGGTACTTGAGAAGTTCGCCAGGAGCCAGGATGAAGCCCTGGCAGTTTCAATCGACGGTAAGGTCGCAGGGATAATCACAAGGCAAGGCCTGTTCGATTTCGCCCGGCGTCTGCAGATTCTAAAAGGCTAGCATTAATTCTTTTATGGAATTTTGCCTGAGACTGTTATCCTGGCCGTCTCAGGTTTATAATATCCGATATGGGAACACAGGTGGATATCCGGAAGATGAAATCTATTGTTACCAAGAATGTCGACGCTCAGAGCGGCAAGCTTATCGCTCTGAGTAAAAAGATTCACGACAACCCTGAGACCGGCTTCAACGAGGTCAAGGCCGCGAAGTGGCTATGCGAATATCTTGAGACGAACGGTTTCAAGGTCGAGCACGGCATCTGCCGGCTGCCTACCGCCTTCCGCGCCACATACGGCAAGGGTAAACCAGCGATAGCGCTAATGGCGGAATACGACGCGCTGCCCGAGATAGGTCACGCCTGCGGGCACAACATCATCTGCACAGTGGCGGTCGGCGCCGCCGTCGCCGCCAAAGAGGCCGTCGATAGGTACAGCGGCAGAGTGATCGTCATAGGAACGCCTGCGGAGGAGATGTTCGGCGGCAAAATTATCATGGCAGAACGCGGTGCGTTCAAAGATATCGATATCGCTATGATCGTTCACCCCTCCTCCCACAACCTCTCCAGCGCACGGGCGCTTGCCTGTGTCACACTGGAGGTCGAATTCTTCGGCAAAGCAGCCCACGCCGCCGCACGGCCAGAGGAAGGCATCAACGCCCTCGAGTCCATGATACTGTCATTCAACGGCATAAACTCGCTGCGCCAGCACATCAGGGAACGGGCGCGCGTACACGGCATAATCACCAAGGGCGGCGATGCGCCGAACGTCGTGCCGGATCACACGGCTGGCATCTTCCTCGTGCGCGCCATAGACGAGGCCTATATTGAAGAACTGAAGGGCAAGGTGCTCAAATGCTTCCAGGCCGCCGCCAAGGCCACGGGGGCCAGGCTCAAATACGCCTGGAAGGATTACTATTCACCGATTTTAGTCAACACGACGCTGGCCGGCGTTATGGCCGCCAACATGCGCGCCGTCGGCCGCGACCCGGAGCCGATTCCTGAAAAGGCCTCCGGCTCAAGCGATGTCGGGAACGTGAGCGCGGTGGTGCCGACGATACACCCTGAAGTTGCGATTGTACCACGCAACATAGGGCTCCATTCTCCCGAGTTCCGCGACGCGGCTGTTTCAGCCGAAGGCAACCGCGGGCTGCTGGACGGGGCTAAGGCTATGGGGATGACAGCCGTCGACCTGCTGGCGGATAAGAAGCTTGTTGCGAATATCAAAAAGGAATTCACCAGTGCCGGATAATATCTACATAGGAATAGATGTGGGCTCGGTGAGCACTAAGTTCGCTGTCCTTAACGACAAAGACGAACTGGTTACCTCTCTATATCTTCGCACCGAGGGCCAGCCCATTGTATCGATACAGCGCGGCCTCAAAGAGCTGTCGACCGCCGTCTCAAGCGACATGCGAATCGCAGGCGTAGCTACGACCGGCAGCGCGCGCTACCTGGCCGGAGTGCTGGTGAACGCCGACCTGGTGAAAAACGAGATCTCGTGCCAGGCCGCGGCGGCACTACACTTTATCCCGGACGCAGCGACGGTGATCGAGATCGGCGGGCAGGATTCCAAGATAATCATAATCAGGGACGGTGCCGTCGCCGATATGGGGATGAACACGGTTTGCGCCGCCGGCACGGGGAGCTTCCTGGATCAGCAGGCGCAGCGCATGAACATGCAAATCGAAGATTTCGGCGCAGAGGCGCTTAAGAGCACAAGGCCGGTACAGATAGCCGGAAGATGCGCCGTTTTCGCCGAGACGGACATGATACACAAGCAGCAAATGGGCCACAGGCGACCCGATATCATAAAAGGCCTTTGCCGGGCGCTGGCGCGAAATTATTTAAGTAATATAGCGACAGGTAAGGAAATCAGGACCCCTGTAGTATTCCAGGGGGGCGTAGCCTTGAACCGGGGCATGATAACAGCCATCGAGGAAGCGCTAGATATGTCCGTGGTCGTGCCGCCTTACCCCGGCATCACCGGGGCCATCGGCGCGGCGCTTGTTGTACATGAAGAATTCAAGTCGAGGGATATAACGACTTCTTTTAACGGGTTCGACATCGCAGATGCCGCTCTAAGCGCTTCATCTTTTGAGTGCAGTAGATGCGACTCCCTGTGTGAGATATCGCAGGTGCTCCGCGACGACAAGGTCATAGCCAGATGGGGCGGTCAATGCGACATATGGGAAGAAGAGGATAGAAATATATGAAAATCGCTCTGGATGCCATGGGGAGTGAACATTCCCCCACCGCCGAAGTTGAGGGCGCGATAGCCGCCGCCAGAGAACATTCGATCGAGATTGTACTTGTGGGCAAAAAGGAAGTGATCGAGGCGGAGTTGAAGAAACACAGCTACAATCTCCCAATCGTCGAAGCGAATCAGGTAATCGAGATGAAAGATAACCCCAGCGAGGTTATGCGGGATAAACGCGATTCATCCATATCGGTCGGCATGAGACTGCTTAAGAACAAAGAGGTTGACGCCTTCGTATCGGCGGGTAACACCGGAGCTGTAGCTACCGCCGCCACGTTGATACTCGGGCGCATCGAAGGGATAGAGCGCCCCGCATTGAGCATCTTCATCACACTGCCATCAAGCCCTATCCTTCTCCTCGATGTCGGCGCCAACGCAAATTGTAAGCCTAGCTACCTGGTACAGTTCGCTCAGATGGGCAGCGTGTATATGGAGAAGATTTTCGGGGTGGAAAAGCCCAGGGTGGGATTGCTCTCAAACGGGGAGGAGGATATCAAGGGAAACAGCATTGTATGCGAAGCGAATAAGTTGCTTCGGGCCACAAATTTGAACTTCGTCGGCAATATCGAAGGAAACAACCTTCCATACAACAGAACGGATGTAGTTGTCACCGACGGATTCACCGGCAATATATTAATCAAGGTGGGCGAAGGCATAGGCTCTGTCATTGTTCAGGCGGTCAAGCAGGCGCTATCAAGCCGGCCTTATTTAAAGATTGTCGCACTCATATTAAAACCCGCCCTTAAAAACGCCTTCAACTCGGTTGATTACTCCGAATACGGCGGGGCTCCCCTTCTCGGCGTGAACGGGAATGTCATTATCGGACACGGTCGCAGCAATGCCAAGGCTATCGGCAGCGCCCTGTTTATCGCCAAGCGGGCCGTGGAACAGGACATAGTCGATGCGATTAGAAAGGGAATAACTTAAAGGAAGGATACAGCTATGACGAAACCGGTTCATATCGACGACAGCAATTTTGACGAGACGGTTATTAAATCTAAAACGCCGGTGCTTGTAGATTTCTGGGCGCCGTGGTGCGGCCCGTGCAAGGCGGTGGCCCCCATTCTAGACGAGCTGGCCAAAGATTATAACGAAAAGATAGTGATTGCCAAGCTGAACGTTGACGAGGCCCCTCAAAATGCGAGCAAATACGGCGTCTCCGCTATTCCGACCATGCTCATCTTCAAGAACGGAGAGCCGGTGCAGTCGATGGTCGGATATAAGCCGAAAGCCGAGCTAAAAAAGGTAATCGACGAAGTTATATAAAATACAGGCTCCTCTACGTTCAATGACGATGAATACAAACTACGATGTGTTAATAATCGGCGGGGGCCCCGCGGGTCTGAGCGCAGGTATATATGCTGCCCGTGCCAGACTGCGAACCATGTTAATAGAGAAGGCGATGTTCGGCGGGCTCATCGCTAGCGCTGAGCTGGTGGAGAACTATCCCGGATTCCCCGAGGGTATATCCGGTTTCGACATAGGAGAGCGGATGTACCAGCAGGCATCGAAGTTCGGCCTTGAAACGCTGTCCGCCGAAGTCACCAGCGTCGACCTGCTGAATGACCCTAAGAACATAAAAACGACGGAAGGCGATCTCTCCGCAAGAGCTGTTATCATCGCAAGCGGCGCCGAGCGAAAGTGGCTCGGAGTCCCGGGGGAGGATATCTTCGCTAACCGGGGTGTTTCATATTGCGCCACCTGCGACGGAGCGTTGTTCAAAGACCGCGTCGTCGCTGTGGTGGGAGGAGGCGACGCGGCGGTAGAAGAAGCCGTTTTCCTCACCAGGTTCGCATCAAAGGTATTTATCATTCACCGTCGCAATCAGTTGCGCGCTTCCAAGACGGCGCAGGAGAGGGCTCTTTCCCATAAAAAAATCGAGCCGGTATGGGATACGGTTGTTGAAGAGATCAAAGGAAGCGATAAGGTATCCCAATTGTTAGTACGAAATGTTAAGACGGGAGGAACGAAAGAAATTGCCGTGGACGGCGTTTTCGTTTATGTAGGCCAGGTTCCCAACACCGGTTACTTAAAAGAACAAATCCCGATGGATAAAGAGGGATTTATCATCACAGACGAACGAATGGAGACACAGGTGAAGGGCGTGTTTGCGGCGGGCGACATTCGCAAGAATTCATCGCGACAGGTCATCACCGCCGCCGGCGACGGAGCTACCGCGGCGATATCCGCGGAGAAATTTTTAAGTTCTTAAGACTATGATGAAGAAATATGATTGCTATTTATCCTCTATCCCCAAGTCTTTGATGTAATCTATAGCATCCTGTATCGTCTTGATGTTCTCGGCATCCTTGTCCGGTATCCTTATCTGCTTGCTACCGTCGCTGAATTCCTCCTCCATAGCCATAATCAACTCAACCAGATCCAGCGAATCCGCATTCAAATCGTCGACGAAAGAAGCCTTAGGCACTACCTGATCTTCCTCGACTCCTAATTGCTCAACTACGATTTTTTTCAGTCTCTCTAGGACTGTGGCCACTGTATCACCTCCTCTTTTTTCCCGACTGGGCGCTTACGGTTCCCAAAACCCCGTTTATGAACTTCGGCGTGTTATCTCCGCCAAACATCTTGGCGAGCTCCACCGCCTCATTTATTACAACCTTGACTGGTACTTTATTATTAAACAAAATTTCGAAGATGGCAAGCCTTAATATGTTTCTATCTATAAGAGCCATCTGCGCCACTGGCCAAGCCGGGGCATACCGCTCTATTACCTTGTCAATCTCCTCCTCATTCCCCAGAACTCCCTCCACCAGATCATTCGTAAACGCGACTGATTCCTCTTCGAGCGTATCTTCTTCCGCCTGCCGTCCCAGCACCTCAGCCTGATCATGTCCGACAGAGTCTATTTCAAATAGCGCTTGAAGCGCCCTAACCCTTGCCTTCCTCCTTGTTCCCAATTCATTTCACCTTCGCCGAAGCTAACAAATAAACTAAATCAAGGCAAGACAAGTAAACCTTCACTCAAAAACTGGGGGCTTTCCAGAATCCACGCCAACTCTCAGCTCGATTGTTTGATTAGTTACACAAAAATGTGCTGAATCTAAAAACAACCTAGAGCTTCATGCCCTTTACCGAGCTTACATCCCCGACGTTAACAGTACGCGCATCCTTGCTGATGCGCTTAATAAGACCGGTCAACACTTGACCGGGCCCGATTTCGACGAAAGTACCCACACCATCCTTGACCATACACTCAACGCTCTTCTGCCACTGTACGCAGTTGGCTATTTGGTCCAGGAGTTCCTGCTTAATCTCTTCGGCGGTAGCTACGGGCTTAGCAGTGCTGTTAACGACAATCGGTACAATAGGATCATTGAATCTGACATCGGTTATGGCTTTCGCCATGCCTTCAACAGCCGGCTCCATGAGGTGAGAATGGAACGCGCCGCTCACATTAAGGGGCTTGCTGTACCGAGCTCCCATCGACAAAGAAAGGTCAATAGAACGCACCATAGACTCACGCGAACCGCTGATGACTATCTGGCCCGGCGAGTTAATATTAGAAATCTTGGCCCCGGTTTCCTGACATACCGCTTCAACGGCGACCTCGTCCAGCCCGATGATGGCAACCATGCCCCCGGGCGCTATCTGCCCCGCATGCTGCATCAGACTGCCCCTCTCTCGAGTAAGGCGCACGGCATCAGCAAAATCCAGCACGCCGGCCGCAACCAGCGCTGTATATTCACCAAGGCTGTGCCCCGCCACATATGCAGGACGCACCAGCTCTCCATATATCTCGGCGGCCGCCCGCAAACATGCTATACTCATGGTTAGTATTGCCGGCTGGGCGTTAACCGTCTGGCACAGCTCCTGCTCGGGGCCCTCAAAACAAAGCCGGGAAAGGTGCATGCCCAATGCTTCATCCGCCTCCTCAAACACCTTCCGCGTCGAACTGAACGCATCATACAGATCCCGCCCCATGCCCACTTTCTGTGAGCCCTGACCGGGGAAAACGTAAGCGTGATTACCTGTCTGATTTACCGTATCGTTCATAGACTTAATCCGCCAGCTTTATTCCTTTTTCTTTGTCTTTATTTTAATCACTTCCCTGCCGCCATATGTTCCACAGGTAAGGCAAACGTGATGGGCCCTCTTGGGGCTGTGGCACTGGGGGCAAGAATCGATAGCGGTCGCCTTTAACGCAAGATGAGAGCGCCTGCGACCCTGTTTTGATTTTGGAGTTTTGTGTTTCGGTAATGGAACCATTTTACAACCTATCCTTTACTAGACTCGACAGCATAGCCATGCGAGGATCGATCTCTTTTACACAGCCACAGGTCTCGAGATTAAGATTTCTGCCGCACTGAGGGCACAAACCGGCGCAATCCTCGCGACACAATGGCTTCATCGGCTCGGACAGAAGCGTGTACTGACGCGCCACCTCGCTCAAATCTATCTGCCGATATTCATCAATAATGAAGTCCCCCTCCTCACACTGCGACAGGAATTCCTCTGCGAAATCAATATAAAGCTCCTGATCGAAGCCGCAGAGGCATCTGCTGCAGACCACCTCAACCATAGTTGTGAGAGCGCCTCTCACAAGTAACCCTTTATCAGTACGGATAAGAACAACTTCTCCTTTATAAGGGAAGTTCTCCTCACCATCCACTTTGTAGCTGCGCGTGGAGCCGATATGCTCCTGCAGCAGCTGCGATACATTGATTATCATGGCCCATTTACTTACGAATATTAAAGTTTGCTAATTATAGGTATATTGCAACAATCTGTCAAGGTGCACTCAGCGTTGCATCTAAACCTACCTTATGCTACCATATATTGCCGCTAAGTTTCAAGTTAGAGAACGAGTCAAATGCCTCAGATAAGATTCATCGATGTCACCAACCGGGACGCCGTCCAGGCCTCCCGCATCATCATGGCCAAGCTTCAGAAGACCATGCTCAATCTCTATCTCTCCGAGATGGGAATATATCAATCAGAGTTCTCCTTCCCCACGGTAAAACACGAGCGTAACTATATTCAGGGGAACCTGGGGCTGAAGGAGGAAGGCATCTTTCACGACCTTGTGTTGGAGGGATGGTGCCGCGCCATGGTCTCCGATGTTGAGGCATCTCTCGCCACGGGTGTCAAAGACCTCAACGTCTCCATCTCAACCTCCGATCAGATGATACTGCATAAATTCCACGGCAAGCTCGACCGCGATTCCGTGATCCGTGAAATGGTCGATGCCGTACAATGCGCACGCGGACACGGCGTCAGCACCATCGGGGTGAACGCGGAGGACGCGTCCCGCACCGACATCTCATATCTCATCGAGTTCGCACTGGCGGCAAGGGAGGCCGGCGCCGACCGTGTCAGGTACTGCGACACGCTGGGATATGACACGCCGGCGACAATCCAGGATCGCATCGGGAAACTTGCCGATAAGGCCGGGATGCCCATCGAGCTGCACTGCCACAACGACCTCGGCATGGCGGTGGCCAACGCGGTCTCGGGCGCGACGGCGGCCATAGACGGCGGAGTGGACGCCTATATCAATACGTCGGTGAACGGCGTGGGCGAGCGGGCCGGGCAGACTGACCTGGTAAGCTGCATACTGGCGCTCAAGTTCGGCAGGGACATGCAGCGGTACGCCATCGGCGACGTTCTGGATTTCAGGATGGCCGATAAGCTGGCCAAATACGTTTCGTACGCATTCGGTATCCCGATACCGATAAACCAGCCCGGCGTGGGCGCCAACATCTTCGCACACGAGGCCGGTATCCACGCCGACGGCGCGCTGAAAGATCGGCGCAACTACGAGCTTTTCGACCATGAGATACTCGGGCGCGGGGAGGACACGCGCATCCCTACGGGGAGGGTAATCACAACCGGCGAGTTCGGCGGCGTCGCGGGGTTCAGGCATGTCTACGAAAAGATAGGCGTAACATTCGCCGATAACGAGAGCGCCAAACAGATACTGGAGCTGGTGCAGTTCGCCAGCGCTCACACCCAGAAGCCGCTGACCGACGACGAGCTGCGCTTCATAGCCAGATATCCCGAGCAGGTGCGCAAGATACTGACCGTGACGCCCTAAAGCAGCTTTATCGAGTAACATATGTTTTGACTTATTGCGCCGTTTACCAAAAACATCCAGACTTGCGCACTTTTGCTAAAACCCACTACAATATACGCTATCAGCCATAAAGGAGTGAGCCATTGGACTATTTCCTAACTGAACAGCAGCAGCTAATAAGGGAGCTGGCCCGCAGGGTGGCCGAGGAAAGGATATTGCCGGTACGGGCGGAACTGGACGAAAAAGAGGAGTTCCCCTGGGCGATAGTTAAAGATATAGCCGCCAGCGACCTGTTCAGGGTTTTCATCCCGGCGGAATACGAAGGGCTTGGCGAGCAGGCCGTGGGCCTGTGCATCGCAGTCGAGGAGCTGAGCCGCGCCTGCTGCGGCGTAGCGCTGACCTATGCCGCGGACGCGCTGGGATCGATACCGATATTCCTTTACGGTAACGAGGAGCAGAAACGCAAATACCTGCCGGAGGTCGCCGGCGGCAATAAGCTCACCGCCTTCGCGCTGACCGAGTCCAGCGCCGGCAGCGATGCCAGCAGGATAAAGACGACCGCCGTCCTCGACGGCAATGATTATGTCATCAACGGCACCAAGCAGTTCATCACCAACGGCGGCGAGGCCGAGATATATACGATAATCGCTTTAACCGACCCGACAAGGGGACCGCGCGGCGCGAGCGCGTTCCTCGTCGATAAGGACACCCCCGGATTCACCTTTGGCAAGAAGGAAAAGAAGATGGGCATACGCTGCTCCGCGACGAGGGAACTCGTTTTCCATAATTGCCGCGTGCCTAAGGAAAACCTTCTGGGCAAAGATGGGCAGGGTTTCATCGTTGCCATGAAGACTCTTGATTTGTCCCGCCCCGGCGTGGCAGCGCTGGCGGTAGGCCTGGCGCAGGGAGCGCTCGAGGCCGCCGTCAATTCCGCCAAAACGCGCGAGCAGTTCGATCACCCGGTATCCTCCATCCAGGCCGTGCAGCACATACTGGCCAATATGGCCATGGACGTAGAGGCCGGACGGGCGCTGATGTACGCTACCGCCAAGACCATCGACAGCGGCGTCAAGAACTACTCCGAGGAAGGCGCCATGGCCAAGGTTTTCTGCACCGACATGGCCATGCGCGTGACCACCGATGCCGTGCAGGTGTGCGGCGGCGCGGGCTACATGCGCGATTACCCCGTGGAGAAGATGATGCGCGACGCCAAGATCAACCAGATATATGAGGGCACGAACCAGGTGCTGCGCAACGTCATCGCCATGGAGCTTCTTAAGAGGAAAGCGCTGCGCAAATGAATATCGTCGTCTGCATCAAGCAGGTGCCCGGCACCACCGATATAAAGATCGACCCCAACACCAACACCCTCGTCCGCGAGGGCGTGCAGAGCATCATCAACCCCTTCGACTGTTACGCCATCGAGGAGGGCGTGCGACTGCGCGAGAAGCACGGCGGCAAGGTGACGGTTATCACGATGGGCCCGCCCCAGGCGGACGCCGCGCTCAGGGAAGCGATATCGCTGGGCGCAGACGAAGCGGTGCTGGTGAGCGACCGTGCCTTCGCCGGTTCCGATACGTGGGCCACATCGTATGTGATTTCCAAAGCGATTCAAAAAACAGGCGCGTTCGACCTGATAATCTGCGGCAAGCAGACGCTGGACGGCGACACCGGCCAGGTGGGCCCCGGCATCGCGGAGAGTCTGAAGATACCGTTCATCGCATACGTCAGTAAGATAGAGGAGATCGACGGCGGGCACATGCGCGTCAAGCGCATGATAGAAGAAGGACACGAAACGATCGAGGCGAGCCTACCCGCGGTTATCACCGTATCGAAAGAGATAAACGTGCCCCGCCTGCCGTCGATACGCGGCACGATGAAATCCAAGAGCGCCAAGATTCCTGTGTGGAGCGCAGCGGACATCGGAGCCGAGGCCGATAAAGCGGGTCTTAACGGCTCGCCGACGCGCGTGGTCAAGATATTCTTCCCCAAGCGCGAGCGCAAGAGCGAGATGCTCGCCGGCAGCTGCGAAGAGCAGGCGGACCAGCTTATCAAGAAGCTGGAGGGGATAATATGAGCCTGGCGATCTGCAAACACCACCTGATCGATCTGGGCTACAACCCCAACAGTCCCCGGATACCATCCCAGATGAAAACTAAGTGCGAGATCGAAGGCTGTGACAACAGCGCCCAGTTTATAGTGGAAGAAGATGAAACAGAGGACGAGGGTGAGGTCAAGTAATGTCATCATCCGACTCGGTCCACGCAACTAAAGAAAGAGGTACAGGAGAAATTCTCCTGACAGGGGAATTGGGGGTGTCCCCCAACTCCTAAAGTCCCCCAAGAGTGGGGGATATAGGGGGTTGATAAAAGGAATCTCATGTCCATAATCATCAATCAAGACAAATGCACACAGTGCGGGGCCTGCGAGACGGCCTGCCCCTTCGGCCTCATCAGCCTCGTAGATGACAAGGTGGTCATAGCCGACGGCTGCAACCTCTGCGGCGCATGCATCGACGCCTGCCCCTGCGACGCACTGGCCATGGAGAGCGTGAAGCAGGAAAAGGCGGAGGGCCACAGCGGCGTCTGGGTCTTCGCCGAGCAGCGCGGCGGAAAGCTGAAGGGCGTCTCCTACGAGCTGGTATCGGAGGGGCGCAAGCTGGCCGACAAGCTGGGTGCCGAGCTGGCCGCCGTGTGCATCGGGCACAACGTCGGCGATATCGACAGCCTCATTTCATACGGAGCCGACAAGGTTTATGCCATCGACGATGCGGCGCTGGCCGACCATCAGGAGGATTACTACACCGCGGCGCTCGTCGACCTGATAAACAAACACAAGCCTGAGATTCTGCTCGCCGGTGCGACCGCATTGGGACGCTCGTTCATCCCCCGCGTGGCTTCGATCTTATACACAGGTCTTACAGCCGACTGCACCGGCCTAGACATCGACCCTGAGACCAAACTCCTGCTTCAGACGCGCCCAACATTCGGCGGAAATGTGATGGCGACGATTATATGTCAGGCGAAACGCCCGCAGATGTCCACGGTGCGTCCCCATGTCTTCAAGATGTCCGCCCCCGACGGTTTGCGCAAGGGCCAGATAGTAAAGATCGATTTCAAGAAGGAATCCGTTACGGCTCGAACAAAGCTGCTCGATTTCGTCGAAGACCTCAGCGAGAAGATAAAGATCGACGACGCAGAAATCATCGTGTCCGGCGGCCGCGGCCTGGGCGACCCCAAGAATTTCGCCCTGATCGAGGAGCTGGCCGGTATGCTCGGCGCGGCGGTGGGCTCGTCGCGCCCGCCCGTGGACGAGGGCTGGATACCATACTCGCACCAGGTGGGCCAGACCGGCAAGACGGTTTGCCCCAAGGTTTACATCGCCTGCGGCATCTCCGGCGCGGTGCAACACCTTGCCGGCATGCAGACATCGGATGTCATCATCGCCATCAACCAGGACCCCAACGCCCCCATATTCGAGGTGGCCACCTACGGCCTCGTCGGCGACCTGTTCGAGATAGTGCCCGTGCTTACCAAGAAGCTGAAGCAGGCGCGGGGACAGTAAACGCCTTGCGAGCTTGAAGCATACAAGAGTTTTTGAAAGTGAGATGGTATTATGTCAGTAATCTGCCCTTCATGTGGTAAGTGGTATGCAGACGATAGAGTCCCCGGTCAGTGCATTAAATGCGGGAAGGCGATTAAAACTCCGCCTGCAAAATAGAGCGTGACAAGAGAATTCAAACGTGGACTCCGGTTTTCACCGGAGTGACGATAGGCGGGGGAACGATGGAGTAGTGTTATTCCTCCGTCATTCCGGCGCAGGCCGGAATCCACAGCTATTTACCGAATACAAATGAGCAAACGACCAGCGGTATACATTCTCGCTAGCCGCAAGCACGGCACATTATACGTCGGCGTCACATCAGACCTCATAAAGCGTATCTGGGAACACAAGAATAATGCCGCCGAGGGCTTCACAAAGCGTTATGAAGTTCATATGCTGGTCTGGTATGAGCAACATGAAACAATGGAGTCAGCAATTACCCGAGAGAAAGCCATTAAGGAATGGAAGCGGAATTGGAAGGTGAAAATGATAGAACTCTCCAATCCTGAATGGAACGACCTGTATGATAGATTGCTGTAACTGGAGAGGCGTTTCGTCATTCCGGCGCAGGCCGGAATCCATAACATTTTACTCGACGCTCTTAGATTCCTTCATTATCAAAACGTGATAAAATTATAGTCGCTATGAACGAAATCACACTAACCCCGATCGGCGTGGTGCGCAACGAGATCAAGAAGACCGGCTTCCACGAGCACCAGAACATCGTCTCCGAGATAGAGATCGACGCGAAGTGGACCGAGCTGCTGGACGGCATCGAGGAGTTCTCTCACATCATCGTGCTTTTCTGGATGCACAAGGTATCGCCGAACACCCCGCCGCCCGTCAAGGTCCACCCCCGCGGCCGCGCCGACCTGCCGCTGGTAGGCACCTTCGCCACCCGCTCCCCACACCGCCCCAACTCCATAGGCATCACCATCGTCAAACTGCTGGAGCGACGCGGCAACGTGCTCAGGGTGCAGGGGCTGGACGCAATCGACGGCACGCCCGTGATAGACATCAAGTCGTACATGATCCCGAAGATCGCCCGAAATGAGTTAAGGATGCCGGAATGGGTAGCAAAGCTGAGAAAACCTCCCAAGCCCTGAACGACATCTATAACCGACTGTTCGACCGCTACGGCCCGCAGCACTGGTGGCCCGGCGAGACACCATTCGAGGTCGTCATAGGCGCGATACTCACGCAGTCGACGGCCTGGAGCAATGTAGAGAAAGCAATCGCCAACCTCAAGACGGCGCGTGTCCTCGGCCCTGAATCGCTCCACTCAATACCGACTGGCGATCTAGCAATATTGATACGGCCGTCGGGCTACTACAACGCCAAGTCGACCAAGGTAAAAGCCTTCGTCGAGCGACTGCACGACAAATTCGATGGCAGCCTCGACCAATTGTTCGCACTCGACACCGCATCGTTGCGGCATGAGTTGCTGTCGATACACGGCATCGGGCCGGAGACCGCTGACTCGATACTGCTCTACGCCGCGTATCGCCCGGTATTCGTCATCGACGCATATACGAAGCGAATCATGGGTCGACTGGGGATTGCGTCAGCAAACGACAGCTATGAAACATACCGTCAGCTGTTCATGGATAACCTGAAACACGACGAGGGGTTCTTCAACGAGTACCACGCGCTGCTGGTGCGCCACGGCAAGGAGGTCTGCCGCAAGAAGCCGAAATGCAACGGCTGCTGCCTGGCGGCCCTGTCGAAAAATAAGTGTCTTTCCGCATAAGCGATTTCTTAATAGTAACAGGGAAGTCCAGAGGGATCGCCCTCTGGCGGTCCTTCCGCAATACGGAAGGATAGGGGTGTCCCCTAATTTAATAAATGTCCCCCAACGTATGGGGGACTAACAGGGGGTTCGGATATTGTTTCCCCCTTTCAAGGGGGACAGCAGGGGGTTGACCACACATTCTATTTTATATCTGCACGCGCTGAACGCCGTTTTCGCACAGCCTCCATCACATGCCAGTAAGCGAACACCAGCAGCCCCACGGCGATTACACTAAGGAAACTTATACTGCGATCTACCAGGGTGATGGACCACGCCTCCGCCCTGGCAAGGCCGGTTATCATCAGCAGCCCGGCCACCCCCGGCTCCACAAGCCCCAGACCGCCCGGCGTCAGGGGTATCGCCGTTATCAGGGCGTTGGCCAGTGACGCAAAGATGAACAGCGCTATGCCGACCTGCACGATATCGAACCCCAGTGCCTGAGCCACCAGGATCAGCCGTCCGGCCTCCAGCAGCCAGATGGCCACCGTGAGAAAGGTGAGCATGCGGAGCTGCCCGAAGCTGCTAAGGGCGCCCTGCTCGAACATGGTGTAGAAGATACTTATTTTCTTGGGCATAAGGTTAACAAGTTTGTGTCCGAACTTACCCATCCCGCCCAGAACCAGGATCATCCCCAGCAGCAGGACGATTCCGATGATAAGAACGGTCCCGAACACCTTCCAGTCATGACCGCCCGTAAGAAGCAGCCAGATGATAGAGACGACCGTTAATAAAACTATCACAAGAACATCGAGAAAGCGCTCTGAAAGCAGCGTGCCCACCGTCTTTGAGAAGCTGACCCCGGTGCGTTCTTTAAAGAGGTAAGCGCGATAGAAATCGCCCAGCCTCGCGTACAGCACGCAGTTGGCGAACCAGTTCATAAGCACCATCTGCGTCAGCGACGGTAGCGACGGCATGTCCACGCCCTGGTCTTTGCGCATCCCGGCATGATACAGAAGGTAACGCCACCTCAAAGCCCGGAGCGGGAAACTTAAATAATAGCAAATGAAGCCGAGTGCGAAATACCCCGGATTGCATCCTTTTATTTTATCCCACATCGCGGCAAAGTCGACATTAAGCTGAGTGAAAATGACCACTATCAGGCCGATTGCCAATACGAGAGATATCAGTGTGCGGAAATTAAAAAACCGCTTGCGCAGGAAGTTCTTCTCCTGAACCACGGCCGCTTTCTGCACGGAGGGATCTTTTATCCCGTTGTCCTCTGTCAACTGAACTCCTCCGCTTTCCTCAGCAGCGGGCGTTTCTGAGGTATGCCGCTGCGCCGCGGATATTTATCAGGGGTCGATTTCACTTTATCTACAACGACAAGCGCCCTGTCGGTGAGTTCCGGGAGGTCTATGCCGACGACCCGCCTCAGCCGTCCGCCCATCATCCGCAACGCCGCATCCGCCGCATCGACTTCGCCATGATCTTCCCGCTTCTTCATGGCGATTAACACGCCGCCGACGGCGCAGAAGGGCAGCGTCAACTCGGCAAGCACGGCCATCTTCGACACGCCGCGTGCCAGCACCGCATCGAAGCGTTCGCGGTAACATTCATCGTGCGCCAGTTCCTCGGCGCGCCCGGTCACGATTTCTACGCCGTCGAGCTTAAGGACATCGACGAGGTAATTGAGAAACAGCGCCTTCTTCTGCACCGAATCGATAAGTGTCAAAGCGATCTCGGGATGTACAATCTTCAAGGCCATTCCCGGCAGCCCTGCGCCCGTACCAACATCGACGACCGTCGAGGGAATATCAGAAAATGCTGCGGAAACGGTTAGGGAATCGAGGAAGTGTTTGACCTGCACCTCGTCGTAATCGACTATAGCGGTGAGGTTCATCCTTCGGTTCCAATCGACAAGCTCATCATAATAGACCTGAAAGCGCTCTATCTGCCGCGGCGTAAGTGTTAATCCAAGGCGCTGCGCCCCTTCAACCAGCTTCTGCATTTTCAACATTATAGTACCAATCATCCCTATATGCACAGCCCCGCTTTCACATTCAATCGTAGATAAAGGGTACGGCTCGCCGTGCCTCTACGTTTATCCCGATGTAGGGGCGAACCCCTGTGTTCGCCCTTATCACCACCGAGATTGCCGCGTCGTCCTTCCTATAGCTTTATCAAGGAAGGACTTCTCGCAATGACAGCCTCTAGAAAGAGGTGCCCCGATTTATCGGGGCCGGGGGAACCGGGGGTGTCCCCCGGATTCTAATTATGTCCCCCAACGTATGGGGGACTACAGGGGGTTCGGATATTGTTTCCCCCTTTCAAGGGGGATTGTAGGGGGTAAACCACCCATTTCTCCATTCTGAAATTTGACCTGAACACCGCCAACGATTAAAATAATCACGGTCGACTTTCACATTTTGATTCAACAAGAGAGGAGCGAACAGTGATCGGGATAAAATCTTTTGGCGCTTATGTACCTGTTTACAGATTAAGCGAAGCCGAACTGGCCCGAGCCTGGGGAGGAAGAGGAGGCAAGGGAGAGAGGGCCGTGGCCAACTACGATGAGGACAGCATCACCATGGCGGTGGAGGCCGCCGTCGATTGTCTTGCCGGCTATGACCGCAAGATTGTCGACAGCCTGTTATTTGCATCCACCACGCCGCCGTATATCGAGAAGATGTCCGCCAGTATCGTGGCCGGGGCGGTGGATCTGGGCAATCAAGTCAATACCATGGATATAACCAGCTCGACCAGGGCGGGAACCGCGGCGCTCAAGGTCGCCTGCGAAGCGGTTAAGTCCGGCTCGGCGAAGAACGTTCTGGTAACCGCCGCCGACTGCCGCCTGGCGCCCCCGGCCTCCGAGTCCGAGCCGGTATTCGGCGACGGAGCCGCAGCCTTCATCATAAGTGATGAGGACGTTGCGGTGGAGTTTGTGGACAGCTACTCCATATCCAGCGATTTCATCGACGTATGGAAGAGAACCGAGGATGCCTACCTTCGCACGTGGGAAGACCGGTTCATCATAGAACACGGCTACACAGAGAAGATGATGTACGCCATAAAGGGGCTGCTCAAGAAAACCGGCATGAAGACCGGCGATTTCGCCAAGGTGGTGTTTTACGGGCCGGATGCGAGGAGCCACAGCAGATTCGCCAAGGCGCTCAAGCTTGAGGAGAGCCAGGTGCAGAACCCGCTGTACGGCGCCCTGGGCAACACCGGAGCCGCTCTCGCGCCCATGATGCTGATAGCGGCGCTCGAGGAGGCCAAGGCCGGCGATAAGATACTGCTGGCCAATTACGGCGACGGCGCGGACGCCATAGTCCTTCAGGTAACCGATAAGATAGCAAATATCAAGAACCGCAGGGGCGTCAAGAAACACCTCGAATCCAAGATGCCGATAGCGAGCTACGAGAAATACGTGCGCTTCCGCAACCTGATGCAGGGAGAGGCCGACCGCAGGCCGCAGTACATGAGCTCCCTGCCCATGATGTGGCGCGACCGCAACCAGGTGATACCGCTGCACGGCGGCAAATGCCGCAAGTGCGGCCAGCTGCAGTTCCCCATCCAGCGGATATGCGCATACTGCCAGTCCAAAGACGACTATGAAGAGGTAAGGATTTCCGATAAGAAGGGAATTGTATTTACGTTCAGCATGGACGAGCGTGCCGTAGAGGTCGATCCGCCCCGTGTATGGACCATCTGCGATCTGGATGGCGGAGGACGGTTCTACTGCCAGATGACCGACCGCGACACGTCGAAAGTCAACATCGACATGAAGGTGGAATTTACCTTCAGAAAAATCCACGATGGAGCCGGAGTGCACAACTACTTCTGGAAGAGCCGGCCGGTCAGGGTATCATAGGAGGAGATGACTTAAATGGCTGAGAGTATTAAAGATAAAGTAGCTATAATCGGAATGGGCTGCACCCAGTTCGGCGAACTGTGGAACAAGGACAGCTACGATCTGGTGATCGACTCCTCCTATGACGCGTTCAAGGACGCCAACGTCGAGCCGAAGGATATCGATGCGGCATGGGTCGGCACCATAATGGGATCGACGGCCACGCAGCTATCCGCCCCGCTGAAGCTGGATTACAAACCGGTCAGCAGGATGGAGAACGTGTGCGCCACCGGCATGGAGGCGCTCAGGGCGGCGGCCTTCGCGCTGATGGCAAAGGCATACGACGTGGTGCTGGCCGTAGGATATGAAAAACTGAAAGACACCGGATACGGCGGTCTGCCCATGGCGGTCCAGGCTTCGGGCAGCGAGAAGTGGCACCCCGTTATCGGCTCCGGCGACACGGCCCCGGCCAGGTACGCCATGGCCGCGACGCGCTACTTCCACAGGTTCGGACTGAGCCCGGAGGAGGGCAAGCGCACGCTGGCCAAGATATCGGTCAAGAGCCACTACAACGGCTCGCTGAACCCGCGCGCCCACCTGCGCATGAAGGTCACCGAGGAGCAGGTCATGAAGGCCCCGATGATCGCCTGGCCTTTGGGCCTGTTCGACGCCTGCGGCGTGACGGACGGCGGCTCGGCGGCGGTATTGTGCCGCGCCGAGGATGCCAAGAAGTTCAAGCCCGACGGCAATTACGTAACAATCAAGGCCTTCGGCCTCTCCACGGGCCCTGGCATGGGCAAGGTCAGGACCGACTACGACTACACACACTGGGAGGAGACGGTCAGGGCTTCCCAGCAGGCGTACAAGGACGCCGGCATCAAAGACCCGAAGAAAGAGATTGGCATGTGCGAGGTGCACGACTGCTTCTCCATCGCCGAGCTGATAACATACGAGGACCTGGGCATGTGCGAAAAGGGCAAGGCTAAACACGACATAGAGGCGGGCGAGCTGGCGCTGACCGGCGCGCACCCGTTCAACGTCGGCGGCGGCCTGAAGTCGTTCGGCCATCCCGTCGGCGCCAGCGGCATCCGCGAAGTGTTCGAGGGCTACCAGGAGATACTGGGCCTGGCCCAGCTTCCCGAGCGCCAGCTCAAGGATGTTAAGTTCGCATTAGGCCACAACCAGGGCGGCAACCCCGGCAGGTTCATCGCCAGCATCTGCATCATAGGCCAGCCGTAAACTCGATCGACGATATGCGAAGGGGGAGCCTCAACGGCTCCCCCTTTTTTTCTTTCATCGCATATAAAGGATTACGGCAAACATAGCCGCGCCTAGGTATAAATCATGTCGATATAGCAGTCGTCAGACGAGTACGCGGCCGATGTCCTTCTCCCTTTTTTAGAAAATATTTTGCAGGCTTTTCAGGGATTTTACCTTAATTTTTTACCTAAAGCCTAAACCCTTGATTTATTTATAAAAAAATGCTAAAAGAAGCTATCCCAAAAAAAATCGGAGGTGGATACATGGATATCAGGTCGAATGTATTCGAGAACGGCGGGAAATTGCCGGCAAAATGTGGGGCGATGGAGGGGAATCAATTTCCGGGCTTAGTCTGGAGGCAGGCTCCGGAGAAGACTAAAACCTTTGCTCTTACCGTGATTGACAAGAACTACGCGGCGAACAAAACCATCTCCGAGTGGGGTAACATAACCCTGCCCCCGAAGGAAAAACTTAAAGGGGGCGAGTACGCCCACTTCGTATTAATAAACATTCCGGGCACGGAAAGGTCCCTGAACAAAGAGACCGATTTCGGCACGATCCTGACCGGAACCGCGGCTGAATTCGGGCAGAAAGGCGACGTCTACGCCGGCCCGAACCCGCCGCCCGGCACAGGCGTGCATGATTATGAGTATAAAGTGTATGCGCTTGATACCGAACTGAAGCTCAAGCCGGGCGACACCCTGGCAGAGTTCCAAAAGGCGATATCAGGCCACGTGCTGGCGGAAGCGGCTATAACCGGCCGTTTCGGTTAAAACATCGGGTAACGCACGTTTAATTTCAGGAAGTCTTCAAGCCGCCGTCACACGGAGGCAATTAGTGCATTTTTAACCTTAATCACCTTCCGTATAAACAAATAAGGCCACGTCAAGTGGCCTTATTCATAGATAAAACATTCCCTGCCCTATTTGCCGATACGGAATACCTTGGTCTTACACTTGGGGCATGTCCCCTGGGTAGCTGGCCGACCGTTCTTCATCTTAATCGACCTGGGGTTGCTGATCTCTACCTTCTTTCGGCACTTCATACAATAAGCTTGCATTCATTCCTCCTACTATGAAGATGTCATGAGCCTACCACTTATGCGTCAATCTGTCAACAGGTACCATCAGAAGGTACTGTTTGCTTGGTTTGGATGATGAGGCACTTTAAGTTTATAATGCTTCTATCTCTAGCTACGGAGGTAGAAGCATGCGGGAAAAAGCAATCGGCGGTGTATTAAGTTTTGGAGTTAGTCTAATATTAATTTTTATTGATAAGATGGTGAGTAATATGCCTGATGCAGTGATATACGTATTGTTAGTGATCGCCCTAATACTTGTCTCGTGGGCAATTTATCAATATTTCAAAGATAGAAAAACAAATCAGGGTAATAACAAGGTCGTGACTGCCGAAAATTCTATACCAGCACTAAGAATTTTCGGCCAAGTTGAATCTATAGACTATGGTGATTACTATAGTGTGATGTTCGGTAACGTAAAAACTGAAGGCAACGCTAAAGTATTAGTGAAAGCTGGCTTTGGTACTACATCTGAATCATTACCTATTACTCAATTTAAGTTAGAAATAGCTGGGAAAGAAATTCCAACAGAGTTCCCGCCTAAAGAAGTTTCTAAAGGGAGTTCATGGGAAGGATTTTTTGAAGTTCCAAAAGAGCTACAGATTAAAGATATCGCCGCTCGTTTATTTGCTCGTGTTGGAGAGACTAGATATGATTCCGATGAATTTCCATTACCTTTTAAATCCATAGGAGAACCGAAGCCATGACACATAAACTAGAACACACTGAGCATGTTATCCGTCCTGAACACTCCATTCCTTATCAAGAGCCAATAACTACATGTAATGATAAGGGTATATGTCGGATTTCTCTCACTACAACTACTTTTGTGAGGTGTAAGTATTGCGGATCAAGGAATGTAGTTAAAAACGGCAGGAAGGGGCAAACACAGCTTTACCTATGCCGTGATTGCGGTCATACGTTCGTAGACAATGACGCTCTACCTGGAATGCGCTTCCCTTCAACTCAAATAGCATCGGCTATCAGCATGTTTTATGACGGGCTTTCTATAGATGCTATCCGTCGGCAACTTCAGAGTATGTACAACATCTACCCGTCGGATTCTACGGTTTATGAATGGATACTTAAATTCACCAAAGCGGCGGTAGAAGAAGCCGTAATATCGGATATTACCGTTGGCGACACATGGATAGCCGATGAAACTGTTCTCAAGATGGACGAAGGCAAAGACGTATGGTTTTGGGACATCATAGACGACAAAACCAGATTTCTACTAGCTTCTTACCTCTCATTAAATCGCACCACTGCCAGCGCAAAGATACTAATGGAGAGGGCAGCAGAGCGGGTGGGTAAATCTCCAAAGATAGTTATCACGGATAAGTTAGCAGCTTATTTGGATGGTATCGAGAAATCGTTCGGCTCTGAGACACAACACATACAGACGAAGGGTTTCAAAATCCAACCTAATACCAACCTTATTGAGCGTTTTCACGGCACTCTGAAAGCCCGCACGAAGGTCATGAGGGGTATGAGGAACAAAGAGACGGCAAAGCTTATTATGGACGGTTGGCTCGTGCATTATAACTTCTTTAGGCCGCATGAATCGTTAAATAACAAAACACCTGCGGAAGCGGCTAAATCGACGTTTCAATACAAGTCATGGAAGGATATAGTTCTCGGCTATCATGCTTTGATTGAGGTTTAAATGATGGATATTGCTATTTCTGCCACATGTTTCTTTATATTGGGGTTCGTTATGGGGTTAGATGCTTTATTTATCGTGAATAAAAAATCGAGTAACAAAGCCCATAATATACCCAAATACAGTTGTCAGAAAAAAGATGAGGTAAGCTGGTTCGATATAGTTCATAAAGGTAAGCGCAGATAGTACGCCGATGATGATGATCATAATAGTTCCTACACCGATAATAATTTCTCGCCGCATCTGTTTCGATGCTTTATGGAACGGTGCGACAACAGCTTCTACAACCTTAGTTAATTTATCGGGGTCTATTTCATTAATTGCAGAAACTATTGTCTGTAAGTTATTTTCCTTCTTACTTTGGTGTGATTTTAAAATAAGTTCTGTATCTTCTTTGGGCTTTATTTCATCCATTCTACGATTATATCACACAATGGAGGTAGTCTATGCATCAAACTAAACCGAACGGAACCCATCAGAACACACTTAATTCTCTGAATTTAATCGTCTGGAATTCAAGTGTTAGCTCCCGTCGACCGGTCGTATTTGTGTCGACCCTGCATTTTCTACCCGATTACAATGTCGAGCCCGCTACTAAGCCTTGAACCTCAGAACATAGCGTGTCCCGCGTGTACGGTTCAGTGTCAGTTTCCCGCCGAGCTGATCGACACCCAGCATCTTGACCAGGTGAAGGCCCAGCGTAGGCGTCGCGGACAGCTTGAAGCTCTTGGGCAGGCCGACTCCATTGTCATCGACTATCAGCATGTGTTCCTCGCCCTTCCTCTCTAGAGAGACTGACGCCTCGCACTTGTCGGCGCCGAACTGCGGCTTGTTATCCGGGAATGCGTGTTTGAACGCGTTGGTAACCAGCTCATTTACAACCATCCCGACGGCAACAGCGGTTTCTGGCTTCAAAGCGATCCCCGCGGCTTTAACGGAGCATGATATATCAGGAGATACCTCCAGCGACGTTCGCAGGTTGGAGACCAGCGCTCCGAGGTAATCCTGCACATCGATTAGCGATATGTTCGTCGATTGAGCCAGCCGTCCGTGGACGAGAGCCATCGTCCTGATCCTGTTCTCAAAGGCGGATACATATGCAGGCGTCATCACAGGCGCCGGCCTCCACATCGACTTCTCCGCCGTCCTACGCTGCATTTCCATGAGCGCGATAACGGCATTCAGGTTGTTACCGGCCTGGCGGTTGATACCCTGTAACAGAAATTCCTTTTCCCCGAGCGACGCCAGGACCATCTGCTCCGCCGTCCTGCGCTTGGTGATGTCCCTATCCACGTAAATCAGTCCCGCTGCCTTACCCGACGCATCACGCATCACGCTGCTGCTTACCTCGCAAAGATATCTGCCGCCGTCCCTGCGCAGCATGGTCATCTCAACGGGAGAGCCCGTTCCGGGGGCTTCGCCATCCGCCAGCCCCTCAGCAAACATGTCGCGGTCATTTTCTCCGACAAAGTCGAGCCTGCTCTTGCCGACGACCTCCGTCCTGTCGCCGTAGCCTGACATCTCCAGCCAGGCCTTGTTCACGTCGACGATCTTCCCCGTCATATCGGTCACCGCGACGGCCGCACCCGCGGCATCGAACACCATGCGCATCGTACACTCGCGCACGCTAAGCGACTCGCTATCCGCCTGCAGCTTCCTCTCGCCCGCACGCAGCGCATCGGTATCACGCTCCAGTTTCTCCCGGCCCGTACGCAGCACCACGGTCTCCTCCCTCAAATTCTCCTCGCGAACTCCAAGCGATTCTGTCTCCTCCTTCAGCTTATCGGACTCTTCGCGCAGCGCCTTCATTTCTTCCTGCAAATTCTCCCTGTCCGCGCGCAGCGCACCCCTGTCCTTCTTGATATTCTCCCTTTGCTCCCGCAGCTTCTCGTCGCTCGCCTGCAGCGTTTCCCTCTCGCAGAGCAATCTTTCCATGTCCTCACGTAGCGCCTCGCTATCAACACGCAACTTCTCCTCACCCGACCTGAGCGACTCGCTATCTTCTCTCAGCCTCTCCTCCCGCCCCTTCAGCGATTCCGACTCCGCACGCAGCGCCTCCTCCCGCGCCCTCAGCGCCTCGCTATCCGCGCGCAGCATCTCCTCGCGCGCCTTCAGTTCTTCGCCGCCGCGCCTCAGCTTATCATCCGCCTCTTTGCGCGCGGTTACATCGTAATGGAAAAGCTGGAACCGCACCTCGCCGCTCCACGGCACTTCCTTCCTGAACACCTCGATATTGCGAATGTGTCCGTCCTTGCCTATTATGTCTATCTCGTAGTTCGACGGGACCTGCTCGCCGCGCCTCTGCCTCTCCTCCCTGACACGATGCTCGGCATAGCACTCCGGAGTGTATTTCTCCTCCAGCGACGTCGCCTTGAGATCTTCATCGCTATCGAAGCCGTACATGTCGAGCAGGGCCCGATTGGCGTAGAGTATCTCGCCCTCGGCGGTGACCACGCAGAGCCCGAGGGGAGATTCATCGTGGCTGAGGCGGAAGTTCTCCTCGCTCTCCCGCAGCTCCTTCTGCGCCTGCTCGTTCACGGTCACGTCGACGATGTAGCCCGCCAGTATGTTCTTATCCCCATGTACGAAGGGAAATTTTATGGTGACATAGTTGCGCCCGTTCATGTACTTGTCCAGCGCCAGAACCTTGCCGTTGGCAAAGGCAACCCAGTCATCGGAGGTTATCTTCTCGGCGAACTCGGCAGGGAACAGCTCGCCTATGGTCTTGCCCACGATATCCAGGTTCGATATGTCCAGCATCTGCTGATAATTGTCGCTGGCCAGCAGTATGCGGCTCTCGGTCGGCGTCACCGACTTGATGTAGGCGTAGACCGGGGAGCGGCGCATGAATTGCGTGAACAGCTCGTTGGCGGCCCGCAGCGACTCTATCGAATCGGGATTAAACGTCCCTTCGTTCTCTATCGCCCTGTCGTTCTTCTTTGCTGCCATGATTGTCTCCTATTCCCAGGAGCGCCCGTCCGACATCATTCGTAAGGACAGGCGCCCGGCTTATTCATTGCTGTAATGTATTCCATTAGCTACAGCATTATAAGCTCAGTGTTAACCCGAATCAAGGCCTCCGCTAAACGTAATGTCGATCTATAAAAAGAGAATCTATGATGGATCCCCCTTTTCTATATACGTCGATGCGTAGGGGCATCCTTCCAACCAGCCTTGTCTTGGAAGGACCGTGCCCCTGCTACCGGCCTCCATCATTGCGACGCTCCTTGTTCGACCGGGATTACGACGGCTAATGGTGGCGGAAATGCGAATTAGATACTAAAATCGTGGCGGAAACGATAAAAAGCTATTGCAAATGCGGCTTTTATGGTAAAATAGGCGCAACGGGGGGCAGATGGTAAAAGAGCTTCACCGCGACATAAAACCGCTCGATCTCATGCTGCTGCGCGAGATGGCGCTGGATGCCACGCAGACGACGACCGATCTGGCTAAAAAGCTGGGCAGGAGCCGCTCCACCGTGCAGCACCGCCTGCAGGAGCTGCTCGATACAAAGGTGGTCAGGATAGTCCCGGTGCACAACCCGGTGGCCGCGGGCTATAAGATGGGCGTACTCTTCGGCCTCAAGGTGCTGCCGGACAGTGTCAAAGCGGTAGCTGAGGAGATGGCCTCCGTGCCCGAGGTGCGGAACGTGATAATCTTCGCCGGCCGCTACGACATCGTCATGGGTGCGGTCTTCTCCGATACCGATAGGCTCTCTGACTTCATGATGAACCGCCTCGGCGCCGTCGCGGGCGTGAGCGCCGTCGATACCATGATCGGGCTGAAGATGGTCAAGGCCTCGTTCAGCTTCATGACGCCGGACGAGCTTCCCAAGGACGGGATATCGATACCGGGCATGGACGCGCTGGACCTGATGATAATCCGCGAACTGCAGAGCGACCCGCAGCAGCCGCAGGCCGACATCGCCAGGAAGCTCGATGCCTCCGAGACCACAGTGCGCCGCAGGCTCAAGCGCCTGCTCGATGAGCGCATTATCAGGATCGTGGCCATCGCCGACCCCCGCGCCCTGGGCTACAACGTCCGCGCCATGATCGGCATGAAGACCATGCCCGGCATGCTCGACGCCGTGGCCGATAAGCTGGCTTCATACGCCAACGTGCACTACGCTATGTTGACCACCGGCCCCTACGACCTGATCGCCTGGGGCGTCTTCCGCAATACCGATGAGCTGTCCGGCTTCATCAGCGGCGAACTGGGCGCCGTCGACGGCATCGCCGGCTACGAGATCATGCTGACGCTCAAGGTGGTCAAAGACCTGCTGGGCTACCCGACGAAGAACCTGTGAAGTGATGACGGAAATAAGATACGAGATATATGACGATTAGATGACTGCGATAATAAAGCTGTAACAGCATCCAAATAAAAAATCAGGAGGTATCAAATGGCAGATCTACAGGATTACAGCGGCCCGTTCAAAAAGGACATCAAGCTGGAAGATTTCTCCAAGGAAGCCCTGATCCGGCTTTATCAGGCGGCGTGCCGGGACTACCTCGGCATCGACGGGTTATGGCTCGGCCTGATGCGAAAAACGTACGGAGACAAGCAGGCGTGGCAGTACCACATCGACGTATGGGAGGGCGGCACCAAGGGTGAGGTCATGCGCACCCGCGGCGCACTGAACATTGAAAAGGCCGACGTGGAAGCCGTGATGAAGTATGTGCAGACCAGCGCCTCGCTGGGAGGACTGTTCCATATCGACTGCGAGCTTTTCGACAAAGAGCACGGCCGATACACCATCACCAAGTGCCACGCGCTGGACTATTTTGAGAAGCACGGGGACATGGAGCTCCTGAAACAGGCCTGCGAACGGGTCTGCATACCCTACAACCAGCGCTCCGCCGACTGGTTCGACCCCAAGATAAAGTGGGTCCCGGTGAAGCTGCCGCCGCGCCAGAGCAAGGACGAGCCCGCCTGCGTCTGGGATATCTACCTGGAGAAATAAACGATGGTTCCGTAGGGGCGACCGGCCGGTCGCCCCTACACGGTGACCGACGTATGGTGATAAAGGGGGTTGATTCTCAATGAGGATGACGTGTACGGCCCTCACCCTGCACACCCTCTCCCTGCGGAGGGAGAGGGAAGATATTTTAAAGAAGAACACCCCCTATCCCCCTCTTCTAAAAAGAGGGGGAACTCGACGGGCACGGCGCGCCGTGCCCCTACCCGGTGACCAATGCGTGGGGATATGTCGAGAACGCCACGTCGTCCTGGGGGATGTGTTGTAGGGGCTTGATTAATCAAGCCCCTACGTGCGATAACCAAGATATGAGGTACAGGAGACTTTGTCTCCTGACGGGGTTATAGGGGTGTCCCCTAACTATTTTTTACATCCCACAAGACTGGGGGATACAGGGGGTTGAATATAGAGATTTGCCGCGTCGGTATATTCCGTAGGGGCGAACCCCTGTGTTCGCCCTATCTCGAAGTTAATCGGGGGTTAACGTCATGCCGCAATAACTCGATTAGATATCGTTAATATCGATCAACCGATCCATAACTGTAGGCCGGCGATATAAAAGGAGTTGACAATGAAAAGCCTGAATGGTGAGAAGATTCTGTTCACGGGGCTGACGGGCCAGATTGGCTTCCCTCTGGCTTTACATCTGGCCGGGGAGAATGAGGTCTGGGGCCTGGACATCTTCAGAGATGAAGACAAGAAAAAACAGCTGGAGCAGGCGGGAGTGAACACGCGCGTCATGGACCTGGCCAGGCCGGACTATGGGAACATGCCGGATGACTTCAGCTACGTGATCCACTTCGCCGTGTACCAGGAGGGAGGTCTGGACTTCGACGAAGCTCTTCGCGTCAATGCCGAGGGCACCGGCCTGCTGATGACGCACTGCCGCAAGGCAAAAGGGGTGCTCATCATGTCGAGCTGCGCGGTCTACGAGCTGCCGCAGGATCCCAATCACCCCGTCAGGGAGACGGACCCTCTTAACGGCCCGCAGGCGGCGCATTGTCCAACGTATGTCATATCGAAGACGGCGCAAGAGGCGGTGGCCAGGTTCGCCGCCCGACAACTGGGGCTGCCCACCACCATCGCCCGGATGAACGTGTACTACGGCGGTTACGGGGGCCTGCCGGCGTGGCAGTTTGAATGGATGAAAGCAGGCATGCCTGTGCCTGTTCAGCCGAACCGCGCTTCGCTGTGCAACCCGATCCACGAAGAGGATGTTCACAACCATGTCGGTGCGCTACTGGCGGCAGCCGGTGTCCCGGCGGTAATCGTCAATTGGGGCGGAGACGAGGCCGTGGATGTGCGGACCTATTGTTCCTACATGGCGGATATCGCGGGTTTGAAGGTTCAGTTCAAGGAGGCCCCGGACGACCCTCTTGCGGCCAGGACGGTGGTGGTTGATAACGCCCGGCGCAAGGAGATGGCGGGGGGATGCCGGGTCCAGTGGCGTGACGGCATGCGGCGCATGCTGGCCGCCAGGCACCCTGAGATCAAGCTGAAGGCATAGCTATAGGAAGAGGCCAGAGGATTTACTGAGCGACAGATTCCACATTCGCGGATGAATGTCATTATGGAGGGATATCGCATGAATACAGCGCATGGCTCAAGTCCGTCACAACCGAAGGTCTGCCTGGTCACCGGAGGCGCGGGGATGCTGGGGCGGGCCATCGTCTCCCAGCTACTGGATAAGGGCGCGAGCGTCCGCATCCTGGATATCGAAAAAGCGCAGAACGACCGCGCCGAGGTGATGGTTGGCGATGTCCGCGACGCCGCGGCCGTGAGAAAGGCCTGCGAAGGCGTGGACACGGTCTTCCATGCCGCCGCCGCCGTGTGGGACCCCAGGCTGCCGCGGGATATATACGAGAGCACCAACGTGACAGGCACAAAAATCATCATCGATACCTGCCTGCAGCTGGGGATACCCAGGCTTGTTTATACCAGCACCCTGGATGTAGTTCTGGACGGCGTGTGTGCCCATCGTCTTGCCGACGAATCCGCACCCTACCCCGCCCGCCCGGAGAATATGAACAGATACGCCTGGAGCAAGATGGTGGGGGAACTGGCCGTGCTCGCGGCCAACGGGCCGGCCCTGTCCACCTGCTCCCTTCGCGTTACCGGGATGTACGGCCCCGGCGATAAATATCACCTGCCCAACATCGTGAAGAACGCCAAACACGGCGTCAACATACGCCTGGGGGACGGCAAGGCATGTTTCAGCCACCTCTTCGCCGGCAACGCGGCCCACGCCCACATACTGGCCGCCGAGCACCTGTATCCCGGCTCTCCCGTAGCGGGCCAGTTTTACTTCATCACCGATCATGACACGGGGAATTTCTTCACCTTTATGAATCCGTTCCTGGAGGCGCTCGGCATACCCACACCTAAAATAGCCGTACCTTACCGACTGGCGTATGCCCTCGCATGGGTCATAGAGAAATTCAGTTCGAAGTCCAACCTGAACAGGTTTTCCGTGTACTGCACCTGTGTGGACGCCACCTTCGTGCACGACAAGGCGACGCGCGATTTCGGCTACCAGCCCATCTTCAGCGCCGATGAGGCCTTCAATATCACCCTGAACTGGCTGAAGACACAGGATTTCTAGAGACGCGATGTAGGGGCGAGGTCGCCTCGCCCCCGGGGATATGTTGTAGGGTGTTGATGCCGAGATTGCCGCGTCGTCCTTCCGCAATTCGGAAGGACTCCTCGCAATGACAGGCTGCAACAGAGGTGCCCCGATAAATCGGGGCCGGGGTCTTAGGGGTGTCCCCTAACTATTTTTTTACATCCCCCAAGATTGGGGGATACAGGGGGTTGATAAACCATCGCCATCCCGCCGCCGGTAAATCTGTGAGATAATAAAACAAAAAAACAGGGGCGTAAAGTTATGTGGTACCAGGAAGATTATATTCTCGACAATGTCATCGTTTCCGTGGAGCCGTACGTGGTCACAGAGGAGGAGATAATAGAGGTGGGCCGACGCTGGGACCCCCGCCCCTTCCACATCGACCCCGCGGCCGCGGCGCAGCTGCCCTTCGGCGGCGTCATCGCCTGCTCGGCGCACCTCTTCTGCATACTGTCCTGGCTGTCCCACCACATGGAGGACGACACGGCCGCCGTGGCCGGGCTCGGCAGCAACAATATCAGGATGCACGCGCCCGTATGTCCCAACGATAAGATAACCCTGAAGGCCAAATGTATCGAGTCACGGCCCTCAAAGACGCAGCCGGGCATAGGCATTGTGACGGTCCAGAACAACCTGTACAACCAGCGGGACGAGAGGGTCTTCACCGCGGAGGTTTCCTTCCTGCTGCAGCGCCGGCCGGAACAGGGAAAAAACCCTTAAGCTACTCGACCGGGAATCTGTAAGGCGGTCACAAATTGTACCGCCTTTTTATATTTAGGGAAACGATGTAGGGGCACAGCATGCTGTGCCCCTACGCAGGTAATACATACCGAATGTACCATCCCGACCTAGGTCAGTACATGCCGGCCCACCCGACATGAAATCTATGAGATAATAAGATAAAAATAGAAGCTGTAAGATATGTACTACATGAAGGACTACTGGCCCGGCAAGATACACGCCTCCCATGAGCCCTACCGCGTCACGGAGGAGGAGATAATCGAGGTAGGCCGCCGCTGGGCCCCCCGCCCCTTCCACACCGACCCCGCTACCGCGGCGAACTCCGGCGGCGTTGCGGCCTGCCCGGCCCATCTTGTCTGCATGGTCTCATGGCTGGCGCACCACGTGGATGAAGACGTGGCCGCCCTGAGCGGGCTGGGATGGAAAAATATAAAGATGTACGCGCCCGTGCGCCCCGGCGACGAGATCTCGCTTAAGTGTCATTGCCTGGAGGCCCGGCCGTCAGGTTCGCGGCCGGATTGCGGTGTGGTGACGTGCAGGAACGACCTGTTCAATCAGAAGGGGAAGCTGGTCTTCAGCGCGGAGGTTTCACTGCTGGTGATGCGACGTCCGGAATAGGAGAAAGACTCTCCTTAGCTCCCTGACAAGAAATTTAGGGCTCTATTAGTCACTTCTGTTGGCTTTCGTGAGAGAATCGAGATACATAATAATAGAACTCTCAGCTAGACCTTTAAATTGGCATAACACTAATAAAAGGCAACTCAGGTCTCTAGTCTTTTTGAACAGTGCTTGATAAGACAGCGACTCCGCATCTCCACTAATTGGGTCAACGAAATCTACAACTCCAGTATTAGGATTGAACTTATAAGATTTATGTACGATAGAATTTCGTATTAGTTTATCGAAATCTTGTATTAGAATATCCAGACGACTATTTCGCACAATATCTATATTCTTAGCCAGACTTTGCTTCCTAAATTTAATATATTCTGTTGGACTAGGCGATTTTATGGAGACGAAACCAGCAACAAAGACTATCAACCTCTCATATAGACCTGACATTTTACTATAGTCCGAAATACACCTAGTTGCTAATTGTCGTGAAAACCGTTTTCTATCTGTAGATAGGTTTTTAATTATTCCATGAAGTTCAACAGTCAATGATTGAATCCAGGCTAAGTTATCAATTTCCACCTTATCAACTGAAAATAGGTACGAACGGACTTCATTCGGCTTTGAACTAATCTCGTCATTAATTACCTTGGATATAGTTTCGAGATATTCACTATACCTTGATTCCCGTACATATGCCAACTTTATGCTGGTAGGTTTAAAAAGTGTCTTTTGTATATGCTCCAAGCCAGAAACATTAGAAGGAATGCCAGGAATTAGTTCCTTCATAAACTCATTAGACACCTTGGCAAACTGCACAATATCACCACTGGTTTTCAATTCTTCGACACGTTGTGCATACTTAATAATGCTTGACAACTGTAGCGCATTTAGCTGTGCTTCTATTTCAACCCGCTCGGCTTTGGTGAAGCGCCTAGCAAAGACGTTTTCTAATGAAGCGACAAATTCCTCTAGTAGTGTCTTAACGCTATCAGAATAAGTATCAATCGGCTTATCGTTGCCTGATTCCATATCTACCTCATTTAGAGATTTTCGGATTTATGAGAATTTAGAAATATCAGCAAACATTTCTACTTAAGTGGGGGCGAAGGGAGAATTAATCTAGAGGCTTCTGAAAGTTTTATCGCTATCTCTTGCCGTTCATATTTTTCTTTAGGAAGATTAGTAATTAAAGTATGTCGTGCAGGATTATTGTCTGGCCTTATCTTTAATCCTAACTCCATGATTGCTAATGCTTCTAGATCGGCTCGAGCATGGATATGACGATCAGGACGACGAGGTATAATGTAGTTCTTTCCGATTTCCCAGATAACGTTGTCTGATAATCCATCAATACGAAAAACTGATATTTCAGTTTCGCTTTCCTTGATTGTAAAAGCTCCTGGCAATACTCGATCTTTTTTATAAGCCTGTTTGCTTAAGATAAATCGAGTCAGGAGTGTCTGAGGTCCTATGCAGCTTTTACTGATGAACCTTTTTAATGTTGTGTAAAATCGTTGCAGGCGGTTCATTTTCAAAAAATTCTATCCCCTTTGACGTAGTAGCACCAACTATACAAGCATAGTTTATCTGCCCGTTTGCGCCAATACTCAAATATAATACTCTATGAGGACCGCCATGCCATTCTAGGGTTATCTCTCCATCTGCATCTATTGAGATATCTGGGAGAGGAGTAGAGAGTGGTAGATTATTCAAGAAACGACGTGCCTGGGTAATGGATTTTGTGTCTACAGGCCGTGCGTTGTAGCCGTTCCAGTTGTTATCTGAGCATTCTTCTATGATACTATTGAACGCTTCTTCGAATTTGTCGAAGCGATCAGAAACTGTGATAGTTCTGCGAGAATCAATAGAATCAATAAATATATCCATGAAGCGTCTAATCAAACTGCTGGCATCTTCACTTACACCATAGTCTTTTTGAACTGCAAAAGGATTTATATTATCATCTAAATTACACTTCATATAACCTCGCTGTATCTTCAGTTATCATTTCAAAGAAGATGCGATTCTTCATATTACGTAGAGCTTCGAATGTATCCCACATTCCAGATTCAGTTACAACAAAACTACCTGTTTTAAAGGCATCTATATCTAGGATAATTATAACATGGTCACTAGGATCAGTACCCATCTGAAATGCCTGGGTTATATTTGCCTTAATATCTGACGCTGGTTCGCATATACTGACTCTAATAAGGAAATTCGTTATTCTGGGAAGCGTATCGGGTATTATTGGTGGAACCGTGAGATACTGTGAAAAGTCGCTAGTTGAAAAAGGGAGGCGCAATTGATTAATATACCGTGTGGCTATTCTTGTTACTGATTCTGGAGATGCTTTAGCTACATAGATTTCCCAAAGTCGTCTTGCTTCACCAAAAACCTTCTTCCATTCTGTATATGGTGCTAGGCGGCTGAAGGTAAATCCATCTAATCGGAATTGAGCAACGTTCTTACCGTCTTGTGTCTCAAGACGGTAACCAACTAGTTGCTCAAGGTTTTTCTTGATAGGCTGATCCCCCTCCAAACCGAATATGAACTCATTGACTTTTATTGGTTTACAATTGGGGTATTCGTTGAATAATTCTTCTTTTAGCGAGCTAATTTTATCAAGGTTGAAGTCACGGGTTAAATTGGCACGGAAATCAATCACAGCCTCTGTGATAGGTGCTTTTTCTAAATGTCTCGGCTTTGCCATTGTACGCTGTCTAACTAAATGGGTTAAATATGTGTTAGCTTGCTGATACTTTAGCTGGGTTTGGTATTTTTGTCAACAAATTGTGGCTCGGTTAGGATTGTAGTCCCCTAAATACAAAAGAGGCGCCTTTGCCCCCCCCCCTCGTCATTTGTAATGCTGACTCGCCTCAACGCCGCCTATTTCACCTTCTTCGCGAACTCCTCTATGCGGTCCATCCCGCCCGTGATGTTCTTCATGCTCCTAATGCTCGACGTGCCCTTCCATGATCAACGTTGTATGGAAGGATTCACCCCGCCGAAAGCGGCGGGTATTGTTGAAGGTGAAGAACACCTTCAACAGCAGAAAAAGATATCAGCGCTCTATGCCTGCGCCTCAAGAATGCTTTTCAAGTTGATGAGGCTATTCTTTAACTCCTTGCGCATGTTGCTTATCACCATTAGCGATGACAGCTTGTAGAGCCCGAACATTCTTATATCGTACACGATGGTAAACTTTGTGCCTCCATTCACGGAGCTATAGGTGTAGTGCTCTTTCATGATAATGCCCGGGCCGGTAGTATCTGCACCAAAGCTCTTATTTGGCTCGCATTCCACGGTCTTTGCTGTCCAATTGTTAGTGTGGCCTATCAAGCGGCTGCTCCCTTTGAATGTGGTGCCGACACTTATGGGACCCTGAGACGTTTGCTCTGCTTCCGGTATAAATGAAAGCCATTTTGACCAATCCTTTGCATCAATCGTATAGGCGAACACCTTTTCGACCGGACGCTTTATCTCCACGCTCTCTTCGATCCTTGCCATCTGACTACCTCCTTTTAAGTTATTTATGATACCCGGAGTGACCACCTTGTGAGTGCCATTTTAATACGTTATCAACCACTAGTAAAGATTATGTCTATTCGTTGGCAGAATCCCCGCGGGCCAACAACGTTGCAGGAGAACCGCAGGGAGGGTTTCCAACCCGCTGACATGGTAGTATGCATAAAGAGTATAAACATGATACAATCCTGTAACCGGAGCGTGTTATGGATAAGGAAATAATATTCCTGGTTGAAGAAGACCCCGAAGGCGGATTCACCGCTAAGGCTCTTGACCACGGCATCTTCACCGAGGCGGAGAGTTTGGAAGAGCTTAAAGCGATGACACAGGATGCCGTTCGCTGCCACTTCGATAAAACGCACAAACCGCCGATTATTCGTCTGCACATCGTTAAGGACGAGGTCATTCCGGCGTGAAGCTCCCCAGGGACATCGACGGCGAGGAACTGGCCCGGGTACTCGATAAGTACGGATATAAGATAACGCGGCAAACGGGCAGTCACATAAGGCTGACCTCTGCTATAAAAGGCGCGGAACACCACATTACGATCCCCTCACACAACCCACTGAAGATCGGCACTCTCAGCAGCATATTGAATGAAGTTGCCGCCTATCTTGAGATGGATAGAAAAACCCTCATCGAAAAGCTGTTCTAGATGTAGGGTGGGTTTACAACCCACCGAAATAAAATAACAAAGGAGTCCACACAGGCTCCCCTCGTCATTTGCCAATATCGACCCAATATCGATCGTCTATTTCACCTTCTTATGCGTTACGCTTGACATAGTTCCGCACGTACATTAAATTATATAAACCTTCCACTCCCCCATCTCATACGGACAGCCTTATTTAAAGGAGTTGCGAATTGACTAGCGATATCAGATGCCCCCTCTGCGGATGTTCCACCACCATACGAACGTCTAAGACAGGCCCGGATGCCGGCAAGAAGTTCTATGTCTGCGACCTCTATCCCATATGCAAAGGGAAGACGTCCGGCCGGGTCCGTGGCGGAACCGCAAAACCGGCCGGGCCGGCGGAGCGGCGGGAGCAGGCCGAAAAGGCCGCGCGGGACGAGATAGCAAAGTACAGGGCCGAGCAGGAAGCCATAATACGGGCGCAGGAAGCCGCGTTCGAGAAATACAGGGCGGAACAGGAAGAGCTTATCTCAAACGAGAAGGTTAGGTTCGAAGGGTACAGGGCGGAGCAGCAGGCGCTGATCGATGGCGACAGGGAAGCGTTCGAGAAAGACAAGCGGGAGCATGAGGCGGACGTGGAAAGGCTGAAAGTCGTCTTCGTCGAGCTCAAGACGGAACTGGAGAAACGCATCGAGCGCGAGAAAGCCATCGAGGAGGAGAAGGCCGGGATCGAGACGTACAGGGCGGAGCAGGAGGAGGCGATTCAGAAGGAAAGGGACGACTTCGAGCAGTACAGGCTGGAGCAGGAAGCCGTCATCGAAGAGAAGAAGGCCGAGATCGAGAAGCACAGGGCGGAGCTGGAGCAGCGCATCGATGGCGGCAACGCCGATATCGACGGATACAGAGCCGAGCAGGAAGCCGTCATCGACGGCAAGAAGGCCGATTTTGAGAAGTACAGGGCCGAGCAGCAGGCCATGATCGAGGATGAAAGGGCTGAATTCGAGAGATCCGTATTGGAGCAGGATGCGCTGCTGGAAAGCCTGAAGGCCGACTTCGCAAGGCTCAAGGCGGAGCTGGAGCAGCGCATCGACGGCGAGAAGGCCGAGATCGACGGGTACGGGGCCGAGCAGGAAGCCATAATCGACGGAAAGAGAGCCGATTTTGAGAAGTACCTGGCGGAGCAGCGGGCGCTGATCGAGGGCGACAGGGAAGCGTTCGAGATGTATAAATCGGAGCGGACGGCGGAGATGGAAAGCCTGAAGGCCGGGATCGACGGATACAGGGCCGAGCAGGAAGCCATAATCGACGGGAAGAAGGCCGATTTTGAAAGGTACCTGGCGGAAAATGCGCCGACGATAGAGGCGGAGAAGGCCGAATTCGAGAAGTATAAATCGGAGCAGGAAGAGATAATCGCGGGTGAGAAGGCCTCGTTCGAACGGTACAGGGCGGAGCAGCAGGCGCTGATCGACGGGGAGAAGGAAAAGTTCGAGGAATACAGAGCGAAGTACGAGGAAGGCTTAATCAACCTGAAGGCCGCGCTGGAGAAACGCAAAGCGGAGCATGACAGGGCCATCGCGGACGAGAGGGCCGAGTTCGAACAGTATAAAGCGGCGGAGGAGACGCTCCTGGAGCTTGAAAGGGCTAAGGACAGGAGCCGCCAGGCGCCGCGGGAGCTGCCCGGCCAGCCCTGAACAAAGGAAACCCCCGCCCTGCTTGACATAGTTCCGTACGGGCATTAAATTATATTAACCTTACGCGTCCCCTTATTTGATACGGACATCCTTGTTTACAGGAGTTGCGCATTGACCAGTTCTATCAGGTGCCCCATCTGCGGATGCTCCACCACCATCAAAACGGTGCTGAAAGGCCCGGATACCGGCAAGCAGTTCTATGTCTGCGACCGTTTCCCCCAGTGCAAAGGGCGGGTGCCCTTTAAGATTCAGGACATAGAGATAGAACTGGACAGGCTGAGAGACATGCAGGAGCAGGGCACAAGGGCGGCAAAGGACGAGATCGCCAGGTACAGGGCCGAGCAGGAGGCCGTAATCCAGGACGAAAGGACAAGGTTCGAGCGGTATAAAGCCGAGCAGCAGGCGATTATCGACGGGGAGAAAGCGGAGATCGAGAGATACCGGGCGGAACAGGAATCGATAATACAGGAGGAAAAGGCCGGGATCGACAGATACAAGGCCGAGCAGGAAGCGATAATCGACAGGGAAAAAGCCAGATTCGAGAGGTACAGGGATGAACAGCATGCCCGCCTGAACGGCTTGACGGTTGAGCTGGAAAGGCTGCAAGCGGACGCGGAGAAGCTCATCGGGGATGGAAAGGACGAGATCGCCAGGTACAGGGCGGAGCAGGAAGCGCTGATCCGGGAGGAAAGAGCACGTTTCGAGCGCTACAAATCGGAGCAGGAAACGATAATAAGCAGAGAGAAGACGGAGTTCGAGAAATACCGTGCGGAATATGAATCGTTCATCGCCGGCGAGAAGGCCGGGCTGGATAAATACAGGGCGGAGCAGGAGGCGGCGCTCGGCAGCCTGAAAGCCGAGCTGGAAAGGCCCGGGGCGGAGCAGGGGGTAACGGCCTGCGGTGAAGCCGTTAGCGATAAAGCCGATGTCGCCAAGTACAGGGCGATCCAGGAAGCTATAATCCGGGATGAGAAGGCCCGGTTCGAGCAGTACAGGGCGGAACAGGAAGAACTTCTCGAGTTCGAAAGGGCCGAATTCGAGAGGTACAAAGCGACACAGGAAGAGCTCCTGGAGAGCGAGCGGGCCGAGAACAGGAGGCTGCTGGCGCTGCGCGAGCGCCATGCGCAGGCTAAAGTGCCGCGGGGGCCGGCAGGCCGGACCGAAGCGAAGGAGGCTGCCGCGGCGGACGGGGCCGTCGGCAGCGACGTGAAGTGCTTTCTTCATCAGACCCGCGGCGCCGTTGCCTTCTGCAGCATCTGCCGGTGCGGCGTCTGCGAGATGTGCCACACCGGCCTGGGCGACAAGGTTTACTGCCCGTCCTGCCTCGATAGCTATATCAACAAGTAGGGGCGAACCCCTGTGCTCGCCCTGGTAGGGCGGATTTCCAATCCGCCGATGCGGTGCTCCCCGCAATGACAGGTCAAAACAGAGGTACAAGAGACAAAGTCTCCTGACGGGGTCTTAGGGGTGTCCCCTATTCTTATTTTAAATCCCCCAAGATTGGGGGATTCCAGGGGGTTGATAATCATCGAGATTGCCGCGTCGTCCTTCCGTATATTCCTAGCGGGGAAGGACTCCTCGCAATGACAGTTCCAAATTAAAAAGGGGAGCCTTTTTCAGGCTCCCCTCTCTGTTTTTAATCGACAATATGAATCGCGACGCTATTTCACCTTCTTCGCGAACTCCTCGATGCGGTCCATCCCGCCCGTGATGTTCTTCATCGACGTAGCGTAGGAAAGCCTCAAATAGCCATCCGCGCCGAACGGGATTCCGGGAAGCACCGCCACCTTGGCCTCGGTCAACAGCAGCTCCGTCAATCCCATCGAGTCCTTTATCGGCTTGCCGTTGTAGGACTTGCCGAACAGCTTGGACACGTTGGGGAAGGCGTAGAAGGCGCCCGGCGGCAGCAGGCAGGAGATGCCCGGCATCTTGTTCAGGCGTTCCACCATGTAATCGCGCCGCTTCTCGAACTCGGCGGCCATCTTCTTCACCTCGTCCTGCGGGCCGGTGAGAGCCGCCAGCGCGGCGCGCTGCGATATGGAGGCGGGGTTCGACGTCGAATGGTCCTGCAGGTTGGACATGGCGCCGATGATCTCCTTGTCGCCGGCCACGTATCCGATACGCCAGCCGGTCATGGCATACGATTTCGACACGCCGTTAACCACCAGCGTTTTTGCCTTGATCTGCGGGTTGAGCGAGGCGATGCTCACGCACTCCACGCCGCCGTAAACGAGCTTATCGTATATCTCGTCGGAAACGACCCATATATTTTTGTCGACTGCGATCTTGGCGATAGCTTCGAGCTCTTTCTTCGAATATACCTGCCCCGTGGGGTTGCTCGGGCTGTTCAGTATGAGCAGCCTGGTCTTTTTAGTGATGGCTTTCGACAGCGATGCCGGGGTTATCTTGAAGCTGTCCTTCTCCGCAGTCTCGATGAAGACGGGGGTAGCCTCAGCCACGCGCACCATCTCCGGGTAGCTGACCCAGTAGGGGGATGGGATGATGACCTCGTCGCCGGCCTCGCACAGGACCTGCACGATGTTATAGATGCTGTGCTTGGCGCCGCAGGAGACGATGACCTGCGAGGGATCGTACTCCAGGCCGCTGTCCGCCTTGAAACGGTCGCAGATGGCCTTCTTCAGCGGCGGCATACCGGCGGTGGGTGTGTACTTGGTGAATCCTTCCGAGAGCGCCTTTACCGCCGCCTGCTTGATATGCTCCGGCGTATCGAAGTCCGGCTCTCCCGCGCCGAAACCGATTATATCGATGCCCTCAGCCTGCATGGCCTTGGCCTTGGCGGTGATGGCCAGCGTGGGGGAGGGACTGATGGACTGTGCCCTTTTAGTTAGATTTCCCATGATTTCCTCCGGTTTGCTATATTCAGCGCCGCGGCTCGATTGCCGACGGAATGGGCCCCGGAAAGGGGCCGGAAACCGTTTTCCGTTTGAACCGGAGCCCGGCCGAGACGTAATGATACCACGAAGATTGTTTTTTGAAAATGGGGGGTTCGACATTCGTATGTGGCCCGATGTAGGGGCGTATGGCCATACGCCCGTTGTCCTTGCGAGTCCTTACGCAAAATTTGACCTGTGGAAGGACGAAGCAATCTACAGAATGTACGGCCTGAGAGACGATGAGATTGCCGCGTCGACCTTCTCCGGAAAGCCTCCTCGCAATGACAGTTGCGAGGTATGTTGTAGGGGCGCGGTTTTCGCGCCCTTTACTATTCGGACAGGACGACCCTGCACCTACACGATCGCCGCGGCGCCCCGATCCGCTGTAAGGGCTTGATTAATCAAGCCCTTACGCAATACCCCAACGTATGGGGGACTGACAGGGAGTTCGATCATCGTTTCCCCCTTTGTAGGGGCGAACCCCTGTGTTCGTCCTACCTCGAGATTCAATGGGGATTCCAGGGGGTATCCACCGTTTTCAATAATATATTATCCCCCTCGTCAGAGTTGACTCCCGAATCGTATTTACTGTATACTGTCTCCTTGGGCAATTCCCCATCAACTTTGTCTAATTTTTAAAGAAAGGATAAGTATGGCAGTAGGAATAACTTCGTATGGCGCTTACATACCCCTGTACCGGATGTCACGCGATGTTTTCTACAAGGCTTGGGGCGGCGCGAAAATGCCGGGTGAGCGCGCCGTTTGCAACTTCGATGAAGACAGCGTAACAATGGCACAGGAAGCAGCCGCCGACTGTTTGACGGGTATAGACCCCAAGAAAGTCGACGGTTTATTTTTTGCCACCACCACCCAGACGTATATGGAGAGGCTGGGAGCCAGTATTCTGGCCGTAGCCTGCGATTTGCGCGACGACGTGCGCACCATGGACGTCACCGACACGCTCAGGGCGGGCACATCCGCGTTCGCCTGCGCGGCCGACGCGGTCGCGGCGGGATCGGTCAAGAACATCCTGGTCACCACATCGGACCACCGCATGGCGGCACCGGCGGGCGACTTCGAGATGGCGCTGGGTGACGGCGCGGCGGCAGTACTCATCGGCAGCGAGAACGTGATCGCGACGATAGAGGGCAGCTATCATATCTCCGACGAGTTCTCGGGGATATGGCGCCCGGAGGGCGAGCAGTTTATCCGCTCATGGGAAGACCGCATGGTCTACGATAAGGGTTACTCAGAGATCCTGGAGAAGGGGATCAAGGGCCTTCTAAAGAAATACGATATGAAAACCGCCGACTTCGCCAAGGTCGTGTACGATACGACCCTTGAGGGCAGAAGGCACGCTCAGATGGCGAAACAGCTGAAGCTGGCTGACGAGCAGGTTCAGGATAACCTGTTCGCGACCGTCGGCAACATCGGCGCGGCACATGCCACGATGATGCTGGTGGCGGCACTGGAAGAGGCCAAGCCGGGAGACAAGATCCTCTGGGCCAGCTACAACAACGGCGTGGACGCCTTCATACTGCAGGTGACCGACGCGATAACCAAGCTTTCACCGCGGCGCGGCGTGAAGAAACACCTGGCCGCCAAGAAGATGCTCGAAAATAACGACCGCTACCTGCGCTGGCGCAAAATAGTGCCGCTGGAGAAGGCGAGACGCTCCGAGCAGTCGCCGACATCTCTGTCGACATTGAGGCGCGACAAGAGGATCGCCCTCGCGCTGTACGGCGTCAAGTGCAAGGCGTGCAATACCCCGCAGTTCAGCCAGGGCGGAAGCTACGGCTACCTGACCCCGCTCAGGGTCTGCGTGGACTGCCAGGCCATCGACCAGATGGAGCCTTACAAGTTCTCCGGCCGCAAGGCCAAGATATTCACCTACACCGAGGATAACCTCGCGGACAGCAACGATCCGCCCACCACCGTAACGGTCATCGACTGGGTCGGCGGCGGACGCGGCATATTCGATATGACCGACCGCGGCGGCGCGAAGCTGGATGTCGGTACAGAGGTCGAGACGACATTCCGGAAACTCTATTACGACCGCGGCGTGCACAACTACTTCTGGAAGACGCGCCCCGTCAGGTGCTAAAGGA
>Ga0265297_10001265_pt1 | contig 61289 bp, 70 predicted proteins | sample Munlanlwell13791_FD_192502 | JGI IMG/M metagenome (GOLD analysis project Ga0265297, IMG submission 192502) | Leachate microbial communities from a municipal landfill in Southern Ontario, Canada - Leachate well 137-91 | ecosystem: Engineered > Solid waste > Landfill > Unclassified | place... | reverse complement strand
CTGTTTCTGCAAGCTGATTACTCGCGATCTGGGCGGCGAAAAGTGCCTGAGTATTGGAATGCCCCGTTATCGCCGTATTCTGAGTTTCATTGGTATTCGCCAACCCCGTAATCGCCGTATTCTGTGTTTCATTGGTATTCGCCAACCCCGTAATCGCCGTATTCTGTGTTTCATTGGTATTCGCCAACCCCGTAATCGCCGTATTCTGTGTCTCATTGGTATTCGCCAGCCCGGTAATCGCCGTTCTGTTCGTATCAATCTGCGCCTGTAGACTTGCGTTGGTCTGAGAGTGCCCCGTGATCGCCGTATTCTGTGTTTCATTGGTATTAGCCAGACCAGAGATCCCCAGAATTGCATTAGTAACCGCATTGGTAAGTGGCCCCCATTGAGAATAGGTAACCAGGTTACTGAATCCGATATCAAAATAATATTGTCCATTTGTACCGAAAGAACGCCATGTTACATTACTGCCTGGCAGGACCGGAAAATGAGTATAAACACTAAGATACGGACCAAGTGTTGACCAATCCAATGGTGCAGTAAAAACAACACCGGTATTGGCCGTTGTAAATTCCGGACTGGGTAAGACCGTCTGGGATCCACGGGCATACGATACCCGCCCGTTGCCATTCGATATCATAAGAACTGCATAACCATCCTGGGCCAGCATAACAAGATTCGTCGTTGCAAAAGTAAAAAGCGCATAATTGGTATATACCGTACCTTCAAGCGAAAACATTCCAACAGTGGTTTTCGGGTTTTTATTGGTAGTCCAGTAATACTTCGCGCTTGCGCCTGTGGCTGTATAACGGTTGGTTGAATTCTCCCAGAGATAATAGCGATACCGGGGAGAAGTCACTATCCCGTCGACGTTCTTGAATTGTATGCCGACTTCATTAAAATACACATCAACATCTTTCGCCGGCATATCGACATCAGCAGCCGGACAATCCATATCAAACGCCAGGCTGATTATCCATGCTGCGAGAACGATTCTTTTCATAATCCCCCTTATGCGCTTAAATTCGATGACCGTTTGGTAAATTTCTTCTGTTTATCGGAAATGACCTTGGCAAGCTGGATCTTAAATTCCGTATCCCAGATTCCGGATCCGTCAACATCCCGGTATGGATTCGGCCGCGGTTTGTTCTTTAAAATCCAGATTGCCCGGGCAACCAGAGCATTAGAAAACCTATCCAGCATCCAATCAGGAAAGGCGTCAACCGACTGGTGCGGCCGTAAAACCACCTTTACCTGTAACAAGCCGGCCAAGGAAACGCCGGTACCGCCGGAAAGTCCATTCATCCAACTGGCGCCGCTTATGTCGGTTCCGGAAGCGCCGGCAGACAGGTAATCATCAATAGTGCCTGATTCTACCCATATCTTGAATTTATTAGTGTACCACCTGCAGAACCCGTTATTACCATCCAGCGCCGCACGTAACGCCGTCTGGATTGCCAGAGCTATCTGATCAAAAGTAAGACCGGCAAAACTAATGCCGGTAAGAGAATAATCATCACTGCCAAGCGGGATAACGACAGAGGCAGCTGTAAGCGCCTGCCAATCTGCAACTGTTACACTTCCGGCAGTGCCACAGGTAAGCAGCATGGTATCAAGATCGTGCGGTACTGCATCAGACTCAAACCTTAGTCTATCCTCCTGGTACAGTTCATAATTAACAGCCGGATAAACCGTGCCATTTACCTTTACCTGTTTGATTAGATGGATGAATGAATTACTGTATGGAGATGTAAGTGTATAGTCCTGCTGGTAATCCACGATCGCCATGGGATCCAGGTCCTCGACCCATACCTCATAGACTTCGCAGATATGCCGGGCCGCATCACAAAGCGCCCTTAACAGTATCCCCCTGTCACAGCCCGGCAACCATTGAAGCATGGCAGCGTAAAGGTCCGAATACTGCGTCATCTGGGCCATGGCTTATCATCCTCATTCCGGCACAAACTTAACTACGCGGCGTTATCCGCCTGCATAGCTTCACGCTTATTCTTTAAAGTCCCATCCCGCCGCATCTGCAGAAATTCCTGTTCCGTACCCGGTCCAATCTTATGGTAAGGATAGGTCATAATATGTCCTACAACCTTGCGGGGTTGATTCGGTTCCTGTCGATATTGCGGGTATGTAGCGTGATCAGCACACTCAAGATAACGTTCTGGTAGTACAACCTCTTTACCGCGTTGAATATGGAGAATTTCCTGATTCACGGATAGAACAACGTCTTTAGTGTCGTTCGGACTGCTTTTATCCGCAAAGATAACCTTGAAATACTTTTCTTTAGGCGGTTGTTTGACTGCCGGCGGCGGCTGACCTGATCCATCGTTATTTTCAGGATCTTCATCGGATCCGGAATTTTCGGGTTTCGGACCTTTCGGACTGATTGCAAAACCAGTCCCGTATGGAATAACTTCATGACTATCCTTCAGGTTTTTCCTTGTCAATTCCGCCTGGGCAGTATTGGCCGTTTTAAACGGTTCTTTACTGGCTGTCAGAATTACTCCTGCAAGCTCTTGGCCGTCATTATTTCTGGGCTCTTGGCTGTTACTCATCTTACTACCTCCATTTACTTGTTTGTGCCTGTTTCTGTACCTGTTTACTGCAAAAAAGGAAGCCAGCCATGGAAGACTGGCTTCCCGGGTTTATTTACTTCACTTATGACCGGTTGTCGTAGGTCCCGGCAATGAACCTGATCATTGAGTTGTTCTCGTTGACCACCGTGGTATCACTGATCTTGAATCCGGCGGGAGTTACCGATCCAAGCGCCATAGGACTGAATGAATACTTGCCGCCTATGAACTGGATTGTTCCACTTGTAAGTGCTCGGGAGAGTGTTACTTCGTCCGCTGAAATACCCTGCCCGGCCGTAAGCACTTCTATGTATGCCCACTTCTTTTGACCAGAAGACGATTCTTTAATAAGAATCCGGCTGCCGGCGCCAATACGTGACACACTCGTCAGACAGTCATCATTGAAATGCCCTGTCCGAGCCGCTGATGTATCCAGCGTCCATGTATCGATCGGATTACTGGTATAACCGTATGATGCGTTCTTGGAGTAATCCTTGACGGGATCTTCAGCAAGATACACGCCCTCGCCGTAACTTACCGACGTCTGGTTAGTGGCTGTAAGGCTATCGCCGCCTTCATACTGCGAACAACCTTCAGTTGCTGCCAGTGCATCAATCTGGCGATACGTTGTACCTGTCACAATCGTAAAGCCTTCTGATGCGGCGGCGATTCGGTCGTTGATATCCCAAAGCAACTCGCCATAGTGAGTTGAATCACCAATAGCCATCAACTTCACGAAGTCGGGCAGAAACCCAATGCAGATATAAACCGCGGCTGCGGTTCCATTAAATGTACCTGATATTAACATGTTCTTTACCTCCTGCTATTTATTCACGTTTGAACCCCCGGCCCACCTTGAGCCGGGGTATTATTCAACTATTCTTGCCTCTCCTTATGTCGGGTTGGCTGTTGCAGCAACTTCGCCACGGCACATGAACAACTGTTGTAGAATGGCCGTTGCCTGGTATGTCTTCCAAGACACCCAACCTTTCTGGCCGCACGGATCGCCAGAAGAAGGTTTCGGATTGACTACCGCGGGAATGATGGCTTTCGCACCCTGCAGGGGCACGATTCCGTAAGCGTTCTGTGCGAAGAAGAGCACAGGATAAACGTCGCAAGCAGTATTAGTCGTAACTGCGGCGCCACCGGAAAGATACGTTGTTCCCGCTACACCGGCAGCCTGCCATGATTCCAGGAGATCCGTCAGAATGAACCGGAAGGATTCTACCTTACCGATTTCACCCGGAAGCCCCTTATCGCTGTTGGAATACTGATCAACCGGCACAAAACCGGTTATGCCGCGGATATCACTTTCAAGATCCGTATGCCCAACGACAAAGAACGCCGGGGCAACGGGTGCCGTGCTTACCAATGCACTGGCCTTGATGATCGTGGATATCGGTCTAGCCCTGTTGCGCTTAAATCCGCGCTGGATCTTCCTTAACATTCCACGGTCTATCTTGGCGTCAACCGTGGCGCGAGTAGTCGCACCGGTAGCATATTGCACGTTTGTACCGGCCTTCAGGACTGCAAACCGCACGACTTCAATGGATTCAACGGCCTGTTCCTTACAAAGATCAATACTCTCATTCAGTATAGGATCTTCATGTGTGTCGAGAATGACATCCGTCAACTCGACAGCATCACCGTACTGTTCCAGCGTCGCTGTAACATCGGTGTATGTCAGTTTCTGGCCGACCGGCGGAACGCCTTCCGCTAACGGGGCTGTTGCCCTTGCCAGCGCTTCATAACGGCGCCATTTCCTTGTTTTTGTCGCGTTCTTCGGTTGTGGATCCACTACCCCAAACCGTTCTGTTACAAGCAACGGCTGCATACGATCCAGCAACTTCCTGACTGCGAATCCTGCGGTTCTCGGCGATATATCGCCATAAGTGTTGAGATTTGACATTTCAGAGCCTCCTTAGCTTTGTGTCGTCTCACACTTGCTCTGAGGCTCTGATGGCCTTCTGGCGGTTGTCGACAACCTTGTTTCGTTATAAAAACGCTATTTTCTGAATAGCTTTGCACTTGGTGCATTTGATTTCAATTGTTGAACCAGGCTGCACCCTTGCCTTGCACAACAACTTACCACAGTTGAGAATTGAACAATGCACCGGCGAAAGTTCCTCACCTTCCGGCAAATTCAGTGCGCTCGTACTCAATTCCCTGTTAACTATATGTACTCCGCGATTACCCATAATATTACAATCACCTACGCAGCTGGTTCGCCAGCTGCATCAAAACCGGCGTTAAGATCGTTCTCGTCCTGAACTTGCGCCTGGCCCGGTGCGGTCTTCGCGCCGGTCCGCAATGTTTCAGAATGTAAACCGTCGATTTTTTTCTTGTCGGCAGTTTTATCCTGTTTCACCTTCTCAGTAGCCGTCCGGCTCTTCTCGTCCTTGTACGACTTGATAAGAGTCACCATATCAGCCGGATCCCCGCTCTTCGCCCATTTCTGTACGCTTGTCGGCTGTTTTGGTAACCAGTTAATGAAATCCGCACTTCTTGCTATGGTCTTGCCGTCAGGATAGGTATCCCGAACATCATCCCAGTATTGTATGGCAGACATCGTATTCTTGAGTCCCGTAACAACCGGATCCCCGTTAAGATCAAACTTAGGAGAAGCCTTCCCCGCCATGTGTTGAACAATAGCGACAATAGCCGGCACAAGGTCCGGATACTGTTCTGCAAACTGCGCCATAGTCCAATCCCCCTTAACCCCCTCATTGACGTTCGCCACCTTAAGCTGATCAATACCCAGCGCCTTTACAATGGCTGCCGGATCCTGTGTCAGATCAACGGCAGCAAGTTCAGTCTTTGCGCCTGTTTCTGTGCCTGTTTTATCGGCAGCGGAACTGGTTTCTTTACCGGTCTGGGCGTCATCCCAGGCTGCCAGCACCCAGCGGGCATCATCAACATCCATGCGGTTGGCTTTTTCCTGCACATCTGCAGGTTGTTTTGCTAGCCAGTCCTTGAAAGGCTGACTGACCGCAATAACCCGCGCATCCGGCCGGATCCCGGTAAGTTTACCCCAGAATTTCTCCGCGTCTTCTGGGACCGCTGTGGCAGTTTCTTTCCCGGTTTCCGCGCCGGCCTTTTCTTTTCCATCATCCGGCACCGTTGTATCTTTTTCCCCGGGATCCACTTCTTCTGCACTGGTTGCGCCGGCTGCACCAGCCTTGAATCCCGCCTTTTGTTCCTTGTCATCGGCCGCTTTATCAGCCTTTGCAGTGTTATCGTTTTCCTCGGCGGCGCCATCAAAACCGGCGTTAAGATTCTTTTCATCCATTTCTGGCGTTTGCTCTGTGACTTGCACACTCTTCTCGGTGTTGGTGTCTTCTGGCTCTGTCATGGTTTAACTCCTTATTACTGGACTTCTATACTCAATCGTTTACACAACTCCCGGGAAATGCTGTTTTAACTTCCCGGCAAGTTCTCTTAACTCGGCAACTTCCCGCTCAAGTGCGATTACACGGCCTTCAAGAGACATCTTTGCCGGCTTGGCGGCCTGCTTGGTATTCTCTGGCTTCTTGTCCGGCTTCTTGTCCGGCTTCTTGTCGGCCGGTATAGAAGGTGGAGTGACTGGTGGCTGGGCGCCGGATAGTCCTTGACTTGATGTTGCGGGAGTAGGTTGCTCTTTATTTTCTTCTGTCATGACTGATCTCCTTTATTCTTTTCAGTTATTTCTTATTTACCGTTCCTGTTGGATCCGGATGTAGTCAACCTTGCCTGTATTGATGGTACTCGCCAGTCCGGTCTTTATGGCAATGATAGGACTCATTACAACTGCGTTCGGGTAAGATACCGCGTTGTTGGTATGTACCCTACTCTTCGCAGTTCCATCAGCGTACACTGTGGTTGTTCTAACGCCATCGAACATAAAGCCAAGACGCACGTATGTTGCAGCCGTATTGGTAACAATCTGTATGTCGGAAACAGCCGCAGCCGCATCTGCTTTATTACAAGTAAACTCGTAATAAGCATTACTGGATGATGTTCCAATCCAGAACCCCATGAAGTTCTTGTTCGTGTCAACAATACCGGAATCATCGACAAGGAAATTTGCCGCAGATGAACCGGGGTCAGCCAACCCGACAAAAAAACCACCTTCATGCGCCTGTGGAGCCGCTAATATCCTGGCCTCAAACCATACTTTCTTTGCGCCATTGGATGTAATAACAAATGAACCCTCAGTACCTAGCGGCCCATACTGCATATACGCTTCGTTGTTGTCCGTGGAACCCGTAAGGAATGTCAGTATTCCACCCGCTGTCGCGCCCACGGTTTTTGCTACGCTATCCGCAGTGTCGCCAGTGTATTTCCATGGAACCAAAAGAGCCGTAGATTCAGTTACGTTTGTAGAAGTTATTACCGTATAGAAATCATCCATAAACGTGAAAGAACTCTTTGGTAAATCGGCAAGACCCGCGCCACTGAACCCCGTTACGGTTGATGTTTGTCGAACAATCTTATTTGTTCCATTAACGACGGTAACATCACCGGTAACTGTCACGCTGCTTTTAAAACCATTCCCATCCAATTGATTAAGTTCCGCAGCTGTCGTTGTAACTTCGGTGTTTTTAAGCTTCAACTTTCCACCGGTATCAATGTTAACTTCGCCGGTATAGTTGTAATCACCGGGCATATCCACCGCGAGACAAACGCTGGCCGTAAACATCACTACCATACATATCGCTTTATACATTCTCTTCATTTTGCTGTCCTCCTGGTCCGCACCTACTTTTTGATTATGTTTGCCGCCACCTGCGGAAGTGACAGAACATCGTTTAGCCGGGAAATCCCACCGGCCTTAAATACCCAGTCATTTTTAAGATCATTATCATCTCTTTTGGGTTGTGACTCATTCATCGATCGGTCGCTGTCCCGAATGGCGCTGATAACTTTCACGATCACTTTAACCGCGCCGACTTCCTCGGCCCGGGATAACAATATTAATTCATCCTCTTTCAGAATCCTTTTTAATGTACCTGCGTCTATCATGCTGCCTTGCCTACCGCTTCCTGTTTTACCGGCGCCGGCTTTGATCCGCCGGTTACCGTCTCTAACTCCGCTTTTGAAAGTTTGATATCAGCTTCAATTGTCTTCGCAACGGCTTCGGCATCAGCCTTACGTGCCTTTGCTTTGACTTCTTCTGTCTTGGCCTCTTCCGCCTGGGGATTTACCGGCGCCGTCTTACTCGCTACCGTCTGTTTCTCTAATTCAGCGCGGGCCGCGTCTTCCGTCTGTTTCTCGGCCAGGGTTTTCATGGCTTGATCCGGATCCAAATCAAGTCCCTTGGCCAGTTCCTTGATAAGCCATTGGATCTTGACCCATGACGCAAGTTCCGGGGAATTAAGCACCATGGACATAAACTGCATGATCTTGCCCAGTTTGATATAACGGTCCTGGAATGACGAAAAACCCAGCGCTTGAACAGAATAGTTGCCCTTCCCCTCGGTTACGGCCGGATCCAGCATGTTATATTCATAATACCACTGAAGCATGGGCTCAATCAGACCTTCATCGATGTTCTTAATGACACCGCCAATATACTTGCCGGCCTTTTCAATCTGTTGCGCGATCGAATATGCTGTTTGATCCGGATTCTCGGATATCCCCTGTGAAATCTTGGGCAACATGGATTCTTCTTCTGAATACTGCTCAATCTTTTCAATCAAGGATAATAGGGATTGGCCGACATCCTGTATGATAATCTGACTAATGGCTTTTCGAGCATCATCACAATTACCATTAAGTGGAACATTAAGGCCCGGTTTCCATTTCTTTGCTTCTTCCGGATCTAAAATATATTGCTCAACCATGGCGGACATTACATTGGCGGAAAGTTTCTTATTGTCCTCAAAGGCGCGGACCGCGCCGTTAAGCACACGCTGAATGTGTTCAAGATTGTCAGGCACACCAACTGCAACTACCTCATCTAACGCCATTTCCCATACCGCCCGGTGCAAAGCGCGATCACGTTCCCGCGTCCGGGCATACCGCACAACCTTATCGCCGGCCAGACAACACATGATTTCAATATCATCTCCGGCATCAGGACCATCAGGATCCTCATTCTCCTGGCTGATATCGACACCAGGCATCATGAAATCAGCCAGGTCAAGTCCCATTGAAACAAGATCTTTCTCCATGGAAACCGCCGTTTCGCGTGGTACACGCCCCATGAATTCACGGTATTCAATGGTTTTCTGGCGGTGTGCTATCTCGCGTAATTTAGGCGGCAGTGACTCAGCATCTGTCGGCTGACTCGTTTTATCCATCTTGGTCTTATTATCAATTTCAGAAATGACGCTCTTAATGTTTTCATCAATGTAAAAAGCCTTGCCCATTTTCTTCCGCAGCCAGTGCGCGGAAACCATGTCATAATCAAACCAGCCGATCCCCTTACGTGGATCATCCTCTTCAATATCCCTGAAAATGTTCCACACAGACCGGTAACCCCAGCCGGGGACATTCATGGATTCGCTGCTTAACTCAAAAATGGCCGCTCCGGGTTCCAGCTCAGTGCCCTCGCCGTCGGTAGTGATTTTCTTAAATTGTTCCTTGGTAATCTCCATCACTTCCCGTTTGGCATACGTTTCGCCATAAATGGCCGCGGAGAGAAGATTCTGCATAAACGACCGGTCCGCGTGAGTCTTTTCCAGTTGGCACTCAATCCGCTTGGACATTTTTTCAATATCGGCGTTTATCGCCTGTAGAACCTCGTCAGGTTGATTAATGGAATCCTCGTCAGGTTTGAGCATGAATGGAATCTTGCCGCCGGCAAGAAGTGTATCAACGATAAGAGAGTACGCTACAATGACCTTCTGCTTGATAATGCCGATGAAGGTATTACTCCGCCAGCCTTCAGCCTCTTCACTCTTCCATGCCTTACCGGATGAAATACAACGGAAAGCTTCCCGGTTCTTGTTCCACTTCTCTTCAAGCGCGGACCGGTTCTTTTTGAAATCATCAAACAGTGCTTTCAGGAATTCTGCAAGTGTACCAGTCGCATTATTTGGAGAAATGTTAGCCATTATGCTCCCTGTAGTCCTGCTTTGATCCTTTGTAGTTTTCTCCGGGCCTTGTTCTTTATGGCTGCCGGATTTGGCGCATTGTGTGCAAGCGCGATCGCAGCCCTGGCATGTTTCGCCGTGTCAATGGGGAATGTACCCGCCGGCGCTCCGCCGGCCGGTCCCGCAAATTCATTTGACGGGACACCTCTATACTTACCGGCATTACTTCCGCCGGGCTTCTGCCTGGCTTTCTTTATCGCTGGCGGTAAATAATTTGGTGCCCCCATAATTCTCCTTCTCGGCAAAAGAAAAGACCGTATGAGTGTATGGCCCCATACGGTCTTTTCTCGAAAACGCTCACGCTGGGTAGCTACTCCCAGCGCCTGCCGAAACTGTCACTGATAAACTATTAAATCTGTAGGCATAACTGATCCTTAACTAATCTGTATTAAACTTCCTATCTCATAATGGGAATATTATGGCACAGTAAAAGGCACAGAGTCAACAGGTGTCAACGCCAAATCCTTAAAACTTCATTTCTTGGCGGAAATAAAGGCGTTTTTAATGATATTCACATCTAATTCTGTGACATCACCCAGGTACGTCAGCTTATATTCCGTTTCTCCTGATTTCATCCTGCCGGCCAACTCTACATGAAACACTGCATCACAGGATCCGCAGAAGCAGACACCACCCTCATCAAAACCGCCGCGTATTATCGGATGTGAACAGTCCGGACAGAAAAAAAATTGATAACCATGTTCCGTAGCAAAATATATCCAGCGGTCGCGCTCGATCCGTAAACGCTCTAATTCAACCTTTAAACTCTTATATTTAAGAAGATAGCGGTCGCGCTCGATCCGTAAACGCTCTAATTCAACCTTTAAACTCTTATATTTAAGAAGATGCGGTAGTAGAGTATAATATACAATTACCGCACCCCACAAAACAAGCGAAAGACTAAGACTTATCCACTGCCAGAACGATAATGTAATCATTTCCCCTCCATCTTTTTTGATTCAAGTGGTCGCTTTGGACATTCATTGTCCATGTGCCACCAGCACTTTGTCTTACAGGTGAACGTCGCACCACACCGCGAGCAGATGTGCCGTTTGCAGTTTTTATTCTGTCGCTGTTCCGTTGTCATGTATCGTGTGCTCACTTTTCCCCTCCATCTTTTTCCACTGACTGTAATTCTTACACTTGCCTTCCTGAAATAACTTGCACACAACCTTGATGTCACCGTTTATCTCAGCGCAAGTTGAACAGGTTTTCTCGTTCATTTGATTCCTACCATTAACATCAACGTCCAGTACGCCAGAGTCAGCAAGACAAATACGATTACCGTCCAGTTGTTTTTAAGGAATGTCATTATACCTTCTTCGCGTTGCTGTTGAGTAAAATCAATCTGCTCTTAAACATTGATTCCGGTATCACGATATTATTTGTTTCGCCCTTGTCGTTTATCAGGGGAAATATCCATGAGTTTGTGGATGGTTGTATCTCCGGTACTTTCAACGCCTCGATTTTTCGATCAAGGTCGGTGATCTTCTTGTTCTGTTCCTCGACAATCCCGTTTAATTCTTCGACAACATCTATTAGTGTATACGTCATCACAAAATTTTTCAGTATCGCCTGTGTGTCACTTTTGGCGACTGCCCGTAATTGGCTGATGGACTGTTTAATCGTTTGTTTTGAAAGACGCTCTATTGTGGTGCAATTATTACTTGATACCGCCTCATGAACATTATTGCTAAACGTCGTCTGCCCCTGTGCCGTTACCACCATTGCCAGTAGTGCCATTGCCAGTAGTATGATTATGATTCTCATGTTATCTCCCGATTGTGTTTATGTAATTGCAAGCATCTTCTAATGTGTGAAACAATTTATGGGCGTGAGCGATAGTCCATGCAGATAAAAGTTTTTCTTCTGGCACAATGCAGATAATCAATTTCCCGCGCTCCCACGCATAGAGAATTTCCATTGATGTTCCAACACTTATCTGCCAACAATTAGCCAATAGAACCGCACAGGAATCTATGTCGTTTTTGTCGGGGTTTACTATTTCATTCATGCAGTCAGTACACGCTGTTTGGGAAAAATCTCTAGCTAGGGCTGGATTGATAACAGAACAATGAAGAAGTTTAGCCGCTTCAACTCTCCAATTATGAACCTCAAAAGAAGAACAATTACGGATAGGGCCAGCAAGATAAACACCACCGGAAGTATGCCTGTCGTAACATTCAACCGCGGCCAATGCAACCGCCGCAGTCTCAATCAATTCCTTTCGGTAATCATCACCCGATTTGTTGCCGAAACGATTTTCCAATGCCGCCTTTTGAGATTCTCCGTATTCTTCGCCTAGAATAGAAAGCCAAGTAAAATGATCGTGATTTTGTATTCCCCATTTTTCATCTTGACGCTTTCGTTCTAAAATAATATCACTTAATACTTTATCTTGAATTGTTGTTTTCATTCCATCACCGCCATCAGTAGTATGATTATGATTCTCATTTCTCCACAACCTTTCCCAACCGCCACTTAACATTGCCATCATTCCCTAACTTAAATTCGACATGACGTATTGTTTGTGCGCCAGTTATTCGGTTTATTTCAGTCATCTCGTAAGTAGTTTCAACCCACAACGCTTCATTTTCCTTTTGCGCACACCCACACATCACCGCCATTAGCAGTATCGCCAGTAGTCTCATTTCTTCCATCTCCAATTTGCATTTAGAAAGTTGTCAATCGCTTGCCTAATATCTTTAACGGCCCCTTCATGACTCGTTGTTTCGTGAAGTCTCCAACCTCTACCCGTTGACGACCATCGACATATCATTCTTCCATCTTGCAAAGCCATTTTTTGTAAGGCATCAAGTCTCTTTTTATCTGTCCATTTCATTTCAACCCCCTTGCCAGTAGTCTCATTGTTGCCCCTTCAATTCAGCCATTCCTGAAAATCTTGTTCTGCTTTTTCTTCTGCCTCTAAAAGTGTTCGGCAAATGGCGACGAGTTTTGGCTCCCCATATTGTTTATTAACGTGTCTATATACTTCATAATTATCTTTCATGCTTGATGAAAATTCTATCCGGTGCATACAGGCATTTCCTTTATGCCACCACCGCCAAGTCTTTCTAATTTCAAGTCTCCATTTTCGTTTCATTCCCTATCTCCCTTTATTTCCGACACGGTATGAATCTCAAATATTTTTTCCACTTCACAAATTCTTCCACAGTTCCGAACATGAGCGGGTAACAGTTTCCATATACGATCTTTATTTTCGTCTTCCATTGGGTATTCAACCCAATCTCCATCCATCGCGTCACGTTTACATTTCAAAGCACATTTTATCAGTGTACCGTCTGACTCGTAAAATATAGTTATCAAAAAACAGATGTAGTCATTCATTTTATTTCCCCTTCTTCTCTTATGGCTTTATCAACCAATCTCTCTAAAGTTTTCATATTATCGTGCATCGGGTCGAGCCAGTCTATTTCGGCTTTAATCGTCTGCAATGTTTTCGATAATTTGATTCTTGCGTTGATGTTTGGCTTTTTACATTTTTTCCATATAGGACATCCCTTTTCATCCCAACAACTCAAATCGCCCCTTCTGTCTGGTTTCTTTTGGGGATGATTGCAGATGCAAACGGAGTTAAAATAGCAAATATTTGTTAATTGTCTGAATGACATAATTATATTCATCACACCCACCATCCTTTCTCTATCGCAGTTTTCGCCAACCACACAAAAATCACCGCACCTAAAACCAGATACCAGTATTCAACAACGAACACGATGCCATCCAAGAACCAACACCATGCGTTCGCTACCAGTCATCTCTTCTTTGCCCCTGATTTCTTTATTTTCCACTTCGAGCCGCCGTCTACTGTCGGTTTACATAAGTAACACGGCATCTTCGTAACACTTTCAGTTGCGATTGTTTCATATCTGCACCGGCCGCAATCACAATAATTACTTTTGTCCGGCAGAATATCTCTATCCTTGTCACTCATTACGGCGCCTCCATGGATTACGACTCACGCCGGCCAATGCCGCGGCCAGCGCTTTTGTCGCAGGTGTCAAGCGTAAGTTCACTTCCAGTAACTGAAGCTCCCGGTATAATTGAAAATCTTGCCGATATTTCAATAACCCCTGATTAATGAATTCATAGATCGACTGCATCCATTGCTTATCCTTTTCTTTATGTACCCGCACGAACCACGGCTTCGGCTGAATAAGCTCACAGTTATAAACCTGTACTCCGAACTTCATCTGTAAATCTTCGGGATGATCATGGAAGTACGTCCGCGCCATGTATGAGGTCCAGCACTGCGAGAACCATGCGGCGCAGCCGGTGGAAGCTGTTTTTAATTCCGGATCCATGATAGGCTGTACGCCGTCAAACCTTAACTCTTCAAAGACATAATTTATCCTGGTGTTCGTATCCATGCCGAGCAGGACCGCGTAACCATGCACATCGTCAATGGTGTTCCCCTCTTCTCCGGTAGGCCACGACACGCCGCCATACATCACAAACTCGCCGGATTGTTCCAGCTCCGGCCAGAATAAACGCACCGTCTTCTGCCTATCATCAGCAACAACAGTTTCAGGACGTTCAATCTTCATGATGGAAATTTCACCTTTTCGACTTTCCAGATCCCGGCAAAGAATTTTTTGGCTATCACTATCGGCCTGTTCTTCCATTCCCACATTACCCAGTGGTCCGGATCCCGCGGATCTAACCTGGCAACAGAATGACGTACAATGTCCTCTTTTGTTGGCGGCCTGCCTTCCCGTGCAATAATCTGTTCAAGACAGGACCTTTCCACCTGTGCAAGAACCCTACGCGGTACCTTGCTTAATAAATGTTCCAACAGCCTGCCGGATTGCTCCGCCGGCGTCTCTTTCTTGTCATCCATAATGTTCCCTTTCCTGTACCTGTTTTATCCGCGAACAACGCCACGCTCAACCTTTGAGCCGGATCCCGGTCCATGACTTCTTATACCGCATGACAGCGCTTCATACCGTGCTGCATCAGCGCAATGTGAGGTCCAGTCGTGATTAGGCTGGCTCTTCCAGACCCCATCATCAGCATCCCATTCCTTGCGGTACGCACACAGCGCCTTTATCCCGGGCTCACACTTAGCCGCATCAAATACACAATGCGGGAGCATCCGCCGGACCGCTTCAATCCCATCCTGGACCGACACATCCGGCGCCAGATCGAATTTTATGCCATATTCCGTGGCGGCAGTTTCGCGTATGGTTGTTCCGCTTGTCCATTCATGGTCTTTTAAATCATGCGGCCCGATAAAAACGCCATACTTATACCCCTTCTTGACAAGCACATCCTTGTAATGTTCAAGCCCTTCTCCAGAATTTTCATAATAATCGATATGATGACGCCACCGGCCTACCTTCTGCACGAACCATATTGCCGTTGAATCGTCATAACCAATATCCCAATAGGTATCCACTTTGATTGATGGGATCCACGGCAGGTCCCGGATCCGTTCTTCACCATATACCTTGTCCATCTGCTTCTTGTAATAAGCCCCTTCAATGGTTACCTCAAAAGCCTCTTCTATGGTTGAGGGATACTGGCTTTTCATGTCATCACCCAGCGTATTCTCGTTTGCCGTATACCAGGCCATCTGTTCTTTATTGAGTTTGATCTTATGCCGGTCCAGTAATGCAAAGAAATATTCAGCCAGTCGCTCCGGAATCCGCACCTTAGCCGGATCCATCACATATTCAGGATTCCGCCACCAAGCGAAGAACATCAGTTTGTACTGCAATTCAGAGAGTTTGACTTTACTTGCCGCCAGATGCTTTGCCTCGTCGGTCATCGTGTAGAAAGCACCTTCCCGCCCTTCCGCGGTACCTTCCAGCCATATTTGACCATCCATGGGAACGGCTGGCAGGGATCCAGTAAGAATCTCCCGCGCCTTCTTGGGATAACGGGCACAGATAAACCCGAATTCCGTTACATGTACAAGTTGGGCCGTGGATGAACGGAATGACGTACCCACCCTGACGCCGCTGTTGTTTGAAAGCAGTAGTTCGCCGGCATCATTCTTTGTTGCCGGATTGAGCGCCCGAAGAACATCCGGCAGGTTATCGTAAGCAAATTTTATCTTGTCCCTGAATATTACAGTAGCATCATCCCGCGTATGTGCAATTATGCCGACACGGACATTCTTGGTAAACATTATAAAGTCCACTGCAATAATGGCAACCATAGTGGTAACACCGTGCTGCCTGGCTTTAGGTATGATATTCCTGTTGTGTGTGCTGAAATAAAGCTCCACCTGTACATGATTCGGGCAGAACCGGACCTTTAAACCAGCCTTATTGATAATGTAATAGAGGTTACAAATCCGCCACCATGGATCCATGCACTTCTGTTGTATCTCTTCGATCGACAACTTACTGATATCTTCCTGTATGGCCGTATTCATGTTCTTCTTTTATAAGCGGCGGGGAAGCGCACTCCCCGCCAATATGTCAGCCCGAAGGCTGGGACCGGTTTCTCCTCGTGGCACTTCTGCTTTGTAATAAGCGGTGTCTCGCCTACAATCCTCTTGTCACCACGATCAACCAAGAGGTCGCAAACCTTTGCCGGTACTCCCGATCCTTATCATGTGTGGTATTCAATCTTTTCTCATCGGCCGCCATAATAAACACTCAACATACCAGTCTTCCTTCTGTGCGTTTTCGCGAAATGAACAATTCTCACGCCAACCACAATTACAACAATATTTCCCAAGCCGGAAGAACTTGCGTAATTTGAGTTTTAATTTTCGAAAAAAACCTATTTTATCTTGGTCCGGTATCATGTTCTTCCTAACGCCACTTTTAAGAATTCCTGCAACTTCCTTTGTTTTGCGGTCGGTTCCATAACACCCAGCAGCATCTCTTCAACTGGTGTAAGATCCGCTTGTTTAAGCGCACCAGGCACCACCCAGAGCCCTTTTTTTGTGCCATCCTGCGTATAACCAACACACCGGCACAACCCGGATTGAATCAGGAGTACAGGCAATGTCTTAATGGCATTACCCGTGAATACAGCCCCACGCTTCAACATTCTCCGATATAACGCCTTAATCGTCATCGGCCTCTTATTCAACGCCAGGAGATGACACGCCAAATCAGATAGACATGGATCTTGTCTGCTTTTCATACACCGTTATTGGAACAAAAGAACACAACTCTTGATTATCGCGTAATTTCCGGATAATTCTCTTCAGCTCTTCTCTGGTTGGTCTGGTTAGATCATTAGTAACAATGAATCGAAAACTTTCTATCCGGCCCATTATAAATGGATCCGGCGCCGGAAGCGCCGGCGCCACAACCGCAGCAACCGCGGATCCACCTAGAAGTTTTAAGAAATTACGCCGATTCATAAATTACCTTATTCCTCGACTTTCTTATTTTTTGCTTACATTTTTTACAGACAGGTTGGAGTCCATCTATCCATACCTTGCTTTTATTGAATTTATCAGGCAACTTAAACCTGTGACAGACTGGACATAATTTCGTTAAACTCATTTCTTTGCCAACCATTCTCCGCAAACATCAAAATACCGCCGAAGTTCATATTTGGGAAATCTTCTGCATAAACCCTTTCCAAAAATAATTATCCTCTCTTCTATTACTGACTCATTGAGTAGGTAAAATCTGCACCCTCTACATTGAGCATCACACGGCAAACCAGAGATAGGAAATTCAACACTCATTTCTTCTTTAACCTCTGCAGATTATGTTTCTCGCGTAGTTCTATCCCGTTCTTCTTTAACTCATCTACGAGTTGCTGGATCTTCTCTACCGTCGGCTCTGGAAGATTGTGGTTTTTACTATCAGCACCCAGATTAAGGAATTCAGGATTGATCCTGCAGATCCAGTCGGACAGGATACCGACATCAAAATCAAGGACAGGTTCAATAGTTACAAACTTCCTTGCCGGTCCAATAGTTAATGCAGTTTCTCCATACTGCGGGATACCTTGCAAGTTCTCCATAGCCAGCATCCGGGAAAAACGGGATGGTGCATTACTTAAACAATCCTCTCGATTTGTTTCAATTGTTGTTCCAAAGATTGATTTCTCCGGCCAACGAAATTTACGACAATGAAATCGAGTAGGATTCTTTGTCTGGAATACATATGTATTTTCCGGAAACCATCGACAATGTTTAAGTATTTCCTCTATAAAATAATCTGGCACTTCTTCTGCCATTAAGTCGCCCATGTGTACAATAAAGATAGTTCCCGGATACTGTCCTCCGTCTTTTCGTAGAGTCTTTTCGTCGTACTTAACCTTCATTTCATCTGGAATGATCCGAATCTGCCCCTGATACCTTTCTGCTCTGCCGAACCGTGGATGATCGACATAACAATACACACACCTATGAGGACATTCACCGCCCAGGTGTGTATGAGTATGCGTTACCCATGGATACATATTGCCAGTCGCTATTTTTAGAGGCATAATTATTACCTATATTATCTTATTAATCGTTGCGATAACCGCCCTCAGATCCAGCTGGTCGACTGTCTGTTCATAAAGTTTCTTGGTATCCGTAACCAGCGTTTCAGTTTCCGGGGTATATCCCATCTTGTCAGAAACCCAGACTCTTTCATCGTTAAAAACACTCTTATTTTCTTCCTGCCCTATCTTTGCCCACACTTTTGGGAGTGTCTTTTTAACTTCCTTGCTCTCAACTATCGTTATTGTGAACATATTATTTCTCCTTATTAAACTCGATCACCCACACCCAGGGATTATCATTCCACGCACAACCTTCTTTCTTGCCGTTGATGATGTCCCAAAGTTCTCTGTATCGCCAAAGACAGATTGGTTCTCCGAACTTAGGCGGTTCTTTATCAGACGGAAGCATGTATGGCATATTCTTCATTCCCTCCGCCTTCGCGTCTTCATCTGTAATCTCCTGTACCCGTTCAACCCGGATGCTCTTTACGGTGAGATTGATTCGACTCGCCCAACGTGGCATGAAGATTGAAGAAGTTTTCTTGTATCCGAATTCGCCGGGATTATAAGAAAAGAAAGGATTATCGGCGGCATATCTGACTGTTTTTATATTTGATACAACAGGAAGAAACTTTTTCTCTTTCCGGCTGAATTGTAGTAGTCTGAAAAATGTTTCCTTCACCCATAGGCGATCATCCTTCTGCCATTGTGGATAGACTCTGTGTGTAGTTCCATCAGTCTTATGAGGCACATGCAGATATGGACCGGGATTCCCTGCCGGCGAAGGACCACCATCAACAAATATATCCAAAGAAGACCAGTCTAAAGACAGAAACAGTTTCTTATTCCTGCATCCATCAACTAAAGAATTGCGCCAAGTCAGAAGCCGCCTGGTCTTTGTCTTCCTGTCTTCCTGTATCGCCCGGACCATATCGCCGCAGAATAATGTAGGGAATTCAGTCATTTCTTACCTACCGTCCATTTCCAGAGTCCTAGAATCCTTTGAGCCTCTTTCTTTAATGGTTTATCAAAGACAGATGGATACTTACTCATATCCCAGTCGTACCGATCGAATAATCCTGGCTCTATACTGTCAGTAATGCTTGTGCATTTCCCTTTCCAAAAACAGAACGTATGGCCACGCCAGAAATAGAGTGTTATGGGTTCGCCGGCCGGGATCCATTCAGGACCGCCATTCTGAACGTTGAAATGATAACTTGTATGCCATGGTTTCTCGGTAATGATGAATTCCCGGCGCGAATGAAGATACGGTACCAACCGTATCGCAATATCACTACACGGATTGCCTATTATCCGCGAAATAATACTCTGTAATCTATCCGAAAACCGCTCAGGAAAGTTTGTGGCTGCAATCATGATGTTACTCCCCGCCAATTCACACAAACCTTATGTCTCTTACCAGTCCATTTATATTGGTTAAAGGTTTTCAGGGAATCATGAATGCACTCCTTGCATGATCTCTTCTTTACCTTTGGTGGAGTCCAGCCAAGTTTGATTAATGCGTCGCGCAATCCCTTCTCTCGAAGATCAATCACTTTGGCTTCTATTGTCAGATCGATTTTGTCGCCCGAATCTTGCTCTTGCGTCCCCTCGAAGATAATGCGCTGTAATATGATCTGATCTGCCTCGCTGTAACTTGTTTTAATCTGTAGTTGACTCATGACTTACCCCTCTTAAAACTCCAGCTGGACCGGTCATTATTTCTTCAAACTGATTTTTAACATTCTTCGAAACAACTGTAAGACCTCCGCAAAGCGAACAGCGCCCATCCTGATATCTTGTATCTCTGACATTTATTTTTCCTATAACACCGGCATGACTAGATTTCCGATAAACCAATACACTATACACGCCAGATCCAAGACACTGCGGACACTTCTCGCTTAATGCTACCAAACCGCTGGGTACTGGTTTTTCTGTACTCACTCCTTATGTTCCTTTGTCTTCCTCTCTACAAAATCGGCAATATCGCGCAGGCAGTCTTGTTCGAATACGCGGTCCGGCTTCACAAAGAATGAGTACTTGCGCCAGCGCGGAAACCACGCCACCCAGCCCAGATGAATGTCATCATACCGGTTGACTACCCACCAGGTCTTGGTCTTTGGTTTCGGCGGTCCCGGCACAAACTTGAGATGCTTCCCAAATTCAATATCACCGGGTATCGCCGGATCCTGCTTATGGTCTTTCTCTATGATTGAAAAACCCATGATTACAGTTCGATGTTTGCCAGAACGTACTGGACATTACCGATGATATGCTCTATCTGCTTGCGTTTTTCCCGGATAAGACTTGCCATTGGAACAAGAGGTTCCTCTGTTTGAAGTTTTTCCGCTTCACCAACTGGACTTATTCGCGTAATAGGCGAAAGACGATCGGCTAAGCCATTAAAACACTTATCTAATACTTCAATACAATCCTGTAATTCACCCAGTTCCTGTGATACTTGCGTCTGCCGCACTGCTGCTTCTGTCGGCGCTGCTAAATTCGATCTATCAGCACCCCGAAATGTACCGTCAATTACTTTTGCCATTCCTTGCATTGCTTTTACTCCTTTGTTGTTGGTTCCCTTTCATTTCAGCTCAGCTCCCCTCCTCTCCAGCTCCACTCACATCTAGTCAATTCCGCATCGCTTCTCGTCGAGTCCCGTCACCTCGATTCATGTCCATTTCCATTCAGTTCCTCTCCGTTCCTCTTCGTCTCCACTCGAGTCCTATCCCTTTCTCCTCATCCCGCGTCCCCTCGGTTCCTTCTCCCTTCAACTCCTCGCGAATCCTGTCCTACTCGCCTCGTGTCCCCTCTAATCTGTTCCGTTTCAGGGCATTTCTAATCACTTCTGGTCTGCACTCGTCCTCTTCCCCTCTGGTCTGCACTCTTCCTATTCCTTTATCTCCCGCCAATGTGCTATACCCTTGCCAGAGTTACGCCATTGGCCATAACCACGCCTGGCAGTATAATCAAGCCACTCTCTTACAATCGGCTCATGGGCAGTGTTTAAACATTCTACCTGAAATTCAAATATACTACCGGCCGGAATAGTCTCGCTTGCAGCAAGACATACTCGCTCACCTTTGGGAGTACTCGCACGGAGAGGTCTTTCGCATTTTCCTATGACAGCATCTTTGGGTAATTGTATTAAGATCTTCCCGGGATATATGAAAATTATCCCATCAATTACCTTCCGCCATGCTTTTAACTCCTTGGATTTTGTACCAGGTACCCGGGCCAACATTCCACAGGCATCCTTAAACGATCCTTTAATCTGATAATTCCACCAGAATGGAACACCATTTTCTTTCGGGAATATAGTTGTCTGGCTATCTTCAACAGCATCTATCCCAGATTCGGCAACCTCTTCTTCCAGCGTCTTGGCGTCCGGCGCTTTAGAAGCGATATGCTCTCGATGTATTTCCGGCTTTGCGGGCATCATCCCTAATGCCTCTTCAATAAGCTCTACTCGTACTATCATCATACTTTTACTCCTTTGTTGTTGGTTTACCCTGCCTTCTGCATGTTCTCTTTTGCAACATCCAGAATGTTCCGGCACCGGCCGCGCATACCGGCCAAAAAAGCTTCCATGCCTGGTGCAGCTGTTTCTTTGTAAGAACCGTCCAGTTTGTTTAACTGATCACACGCCGTCAGCGCATCACTGAACGGCGTGAACCGGATCTCATTGACATACGACTCCTGCTTTTCCTCACCTTCACCACGGATCTCCACCCGCGTCTTGACCGACTGAATCGCCTTCTGCCTCGGAGAATCCTTGTCGAAAACAAGCCGGACAGTGCCATCCTTGTCAAAAACCACATAATCAGAAGTCTCGCGGCCACCCACTTCCCGTAAAATTTTGGTAAGAAACTGCTTACGCTCAATCAGTCCGGCAATAGTCTTGTCCATGGCCTGCTGCTTGAGCCAATTCAAGCGGGCTGAAATCCTAACCTTTCCAAACAACCGCGGTGCAGCAGACTGGGCAACGGTTTTATTCTTAACCTTAAAACCAGCTTCCATATAACACTCGTAATCACACTTTTTTGCTTCCAGTAGGAGTTTAACGAAATTCTCTTCTCTACCGTCTTTGAGGGGTTTAGATGGATCTAACTCTGTAGTCTTCATGCGGCCTCCTTGGTCGTAAAACATCAGCTTCGCTTGAGCCGTTTGTCTTCTAACTCTCCATACAATTTCAGATATAATATCACTGTACCCTTTTCTGTGCCAGTTCTATTTTATGCTTTTTCAGTAAAATCCAATTGTTCCTGACTTAACCGTTTTGCTGATATTTCACAATACTTCTCATTTATTTCGATCCCAATACTCGGTAGTCCGTGATTTTTAGCCGCAACTAATGTTGTGCCCCCCCCCATAAACGGATCCAGTACTAAACCAGCCGCGTAGAAACCCACCAACCATTGCACATGAGATAGTTGCCTAGAACACGGATGCCCAGTACGCGGCCGGCCACCCGACCTATGAAGACACTTACCAGGAAGAACCATTGCTCCCCGACGCGCCGGCGGCGGAATGCCGAACACATAAGCGATATCACCAGTATAGAGTAACCGACCTTTATAATTAGGCTGTAGATATTCCAACCAACAAACCCTAAAGAAATGATACTCACTCGGCACAGCTGATAAAAATCTAGGATCAGAATCACACCCAAGTTGCACAACGACCCTTTGGGTTAGTAAAGGAAAGAACCTGGCAACACTCTTAAATGCAGAAAATGGATCATCACTACCGTAAAGAGATTTATCTGCATTGGGCCATACTGGATCAGTGATGACAACATCAATGGATTTATTTAATAACTCGGGAAGTATTTCCCGACTATCACCATGATAAATAGTGGTAAAATTATCCTGATAATAAGGTTTTAAAATGGCATTCATGCTTTTTCATCAAAGAATACATGGTCAAGATACACTTCAACACGGATGAATACCTGTTGCCATAACCATGGCACCCGGTCCTTCCTGCAATAATACCGGGCAGATATCACCGGTTTGAATGTTTGGCTGACCATTTCCCTGCTTATCTTTAAGGCAATTTCATAGGCGCGGGCATCCGGGGATCCAGGATAAGAATTCCATTTCCGCATGTGCGCCACACTCGGGGATCCGCCGGTCCAGCACTTATACCGGCCTTTTTTAAGGCACTCCGCGGCCAGGTCCGCCGACTCTATTGATTCAGCTGAACAGTAAATCACTGATGCTACCCGCCGCATCCCCCATTCCCCTTGGTCCGCGGATTCATGGAGTAAGGTAAGGCAAAGAATAAAGATGGATGGTAATTCACTCATAAATGACTACCTTGTGCTTTGTCTGATAAATTTTCTGGCATGTGGAATAGTCCTTGTGATGTTTCCCGCTTTAATCTATCCACGGCTATGCTGTAATATTCCGGATCAATCTCAACACCAAGATACGGCAAACCGAGTCGATGACAAGCCACCCCCATGGATCCACTTCCCATAAATGGATCTATAACAAGACAGTCTTTTGTTATTCCGCACGTTCGAAGCGTCCACATTAACAAGGCCACTGGTTTTTGGGCTGGATGAAACTTGTTACCATTGGCAACATTTTCTTCACCTTCACGCACTACACCACGCCAAATTTGATGATGGATCCGAGTACTCATATCAATGGAAGTCCATGCTAATTCAACATCTCCGAAAGAACATGAAGCCATATCACCAGCCTTATCCCAAACCAGCCAGCCGCGGGAATCAGGTAAACGTGAAGCAAAGTTGTTGGCACCCCATAAACAAACAGTTTTAAATCGAAGAAATGGTTGAGGATTAAAAGGTTTTTCATCTCCGTGAATTTTGCGCCAACCCCGATTGCGTTCAAGTTTTCTCCCCCAAACTAGTCCCATCTTCCTTGATCGATTCACTCCATAATTGAACCCTACTCCATACGGCGGATCCGTCATAATGACCGCATCCTCCGGCCATGATTTCAAGAGCATATAACAATCATCATTTATAAGTGTTATGGCACTTGTTAATTTCATTACAGAAACGAAAGTTGAGCGTTTGTTTTGTTGCTGGTTAGAATATTCCGTAAGTGTGATATGACCATCTGCGCCTTGCTTGGCTCTGCCATCTCCCATACATCCACCCGCCTGGCATGTTTCTTCTTGGAAAGAGTCTTTACCCTTTTATCGGTATGAATAAATCCAAACTTCGGCAATATCTTGAATACCCCGCCAATAACATTCGGCTGATCAAGCTGAATATCCCGGATGTCGTTGGCTGATGCTTCCCCTTTCCGGAAACCCGCTTCAAGCAGGTCTAGAAGGATCCTAAGAGCATCAGGACTACGCTTCTGTAATAATGGTTTTAACCAGGGATTTTGTTTAAATTGATCGGACATACTTCCCCTTCTATACTTACCGTTGCCGTTTCTTTTGATGGATTTCCTCCAGCGTCACCGTGGGTATAACATTTGATATTCACTCCCTTAGGACACGACTGACCGATCCGTCGGATAAGGGAAACGAGTATCGAAATCTCCGTGCGAGACTCTTTGAATAATGCTTCAGCTTTCCGCATTACTCGGATTCGTTGGCCGACAACCCATAACAATCCATAATTAAGCGGCAAGTCTGTGGTTTGGATTAAACCTTCAGGACAAAGATAGTAACGGTACGTTCCAACACCTTTGTCGGAATACAGCCGAAACCATTTCTTTGCATCGGCCAGGAAATCACTGCGTGATATTTTAACCTCTACCATGCAAGATTCACCGGAGTTAAACGCCAAGGCGTCGGCCTGTTCAGATCCACCATGGTTTAATTCTGTTATGACAATCGGATACTTCTTTTTCAGCCATCCAGCAGCCATGGAAACGCCTATAGCGTGTGTAATCATGCCATTATTTCCCCTTATTCATTCACCTTTTCGGTATGCTCAATCATGTTCAATTTCTGGACATGACGGGTTTTCCAACGCTTAAGCACAGTCTTGACGACGGCAAAATCAGTCTGTAACGGGCCGACGTGCAACGTGTAAGTATCCTCACGCAACACGATAAAATACTTTACAGTCACCTTCTCCTGGAATGGATCTGGTGGATTGACAACGCTTTGATTAACGGAAACCCAATGTACTGCCGGAATAGTGTTCGTTTGATAACAGATGTTTGTAAAAGACATTGCAAAACTTGACAGGATTATGTTGTTCGCCCATGCCCTGCCCAATTCGTCAACCTTCCTATAGCCGTTGACTTGAATATTGTACTCACTTTCATTCACTTCATTAGTGACAACCTTTGAGGTCATCGAAAACTGAACTTCGTTTTTCCCGAAGTAGAAAGCGTCCTTGTCTTTTGCCTGACAACTCGACACGTTCACCATCACTAACGCCAACACCACGCATACACCGACAATTATTCTTTCATCTGTTCTCATGCTTTTCCTTCCTTTCGCTGTTCCTTTTCCTGTGCCTGTATTTCGGCCTGTTTAACGAAGTCGGCGCCCCAGTATTTACAGGCCCTTATCTTTGCGTTCGAAACGGCTTCAAGGTTACCGGCGTTTTCCCGCAGGAAATCAGCGAGTTCTTGTAGTTCTTTCGCCCGTTCTTCGTACCGCTTTTTACGGTCTTCAATCCATGATTTATTAGCCTTTTCGTAGACGCTCAAATGATAGTCGAGAAACGCGGCTGGATCCGCCAAGGGTGCCTTGAGAATCGCCTGTTCCATCACGTATTTGAGAGCCTTTTGCCAATTCATGAATAGAGACTTTTTGTGCCGACTTACGCAAACTTCCCATTGGACGTGATCAATCCGGTGTAGATCCTCGCAGATTGCAGTGTGCAATTCCTTGAGCAATGGATGTTTTTTGTAGATTTCATCAAAATTCGGCGGCGTCTCTATTTTTGAGGGGGGGGATAAGAGGGGGGGAAGTGTATTTGTCTTTGTATCTGTATCTGACTCGGTTGACAGTGTTGACGGTGTTGACACTTGTTGACAGGTGTTGACGCCCTTCACTCTACTCCGGTGTTCCGCTTGTTTTTCCGCTAGATAACCCCGCCTTTCTTCTGTGCGGCCAAGTTCGCGGTACATCTTATGATTTAAAACAATCCAACCACCCTCAACCTCTTCGATCCGGCGCCCATCTCTTGTTGGCCCTTTAGTCCGGCTATCATCGTCAGGCCCCTTAAAACGTTCAATAGCTAGAGCGCATTCTTCTTTTGTAACCCTCGCCCTTTTAGCTAATGTTCCCACGCTGTGATGAACAAACCCGTTTTTATCTTTAACGACCAGCATGGCCACCCAGACAATACGTGTCGGATATTCATATCCCCATACCGATGAATCTAGTATTGAATCATGTACCTTTGCGTAAGACATTTACCCCCCAACCTTTCCCTTTTCTGCAAATTGTAACTTCGCCAGGATATACGCAGCCTTCATGGCCGCTTCTCTTGGCCGGCTATTCTCGGTTAATAGATCAAATTTCATATTCGAAACACGGATGCTTAAAGGTAAGGACGATTCTTGTTTATCCATTTTATCCGCTACCTTTCGCACAAGAATATCAAGCGCCTCATCAACGGAAAGACCACTACGAATAATTTCTGAATATATCGCCGCGGCTCTTTCCATCACCGCCACACCCTCTTTTTCTTTATCCCGGCTACTCATTATTTCCTCATCCCCATACGACTTAATTTTACCTTGTAAACATCCGGCGCATTATCACCTAATTGCAATGCTGTGAAATTCCGCCATCCCCAGGATTCATCCTGATCAAAGACGGCAGCCGCTTCGATAACCTTGTCTTTTAATTCCTGCTCACACCTAAACGACACCTGGGCACCAAACTGAGCATCAGTCTCTTTCTCAACTTTCTTTGCTGTGCGTTTCTCCGTCATTCCCCGCATTTCCTTGTCATGCGTTGCGTTGCAATGAAATACAACCCACTTTCCCGGGTCTTAACCCTTAGTTCTTCCCCTGACATCTTCTAAAAGTCCATCATTGTGCATATAGCCAATTTCAGTTCGGTCCCCTATCCATTTTTGAGGCTTTGCGTCTTCTTCAATTATAATTCCACACATCTCACCCTCGTATCCTCGTATCGTGGCTGTTGGTGGAAACAGTTTTAGGAATTCAATTGCCTTTTCAACCGTTAAACTCATTTGTGTTTTACTATTGCCCCCCGCATTAATTCTTCTGTTATCTTAAAGCCGCCGCCCCGCTTGCGCTTCACCACCCTTAGGATCCCGGTCCCGTACTCCGGCCAGAGTTGTTTAATGGTAAGCCATGGATACAATTCCTTGCCCTTCACTTCTTCGAAATACCGATGGAATCCATGGAAGCCGGCAGATTGCTCGTCGTATGAAAAATCAGCGTGATATTTGATTGCCGATTCAGTCAGAATTATCAACGGCTGGCACTCCAGATTACGGATTAGACCTTGCCGCATTTGCCGGACAAGGAAACAAGCCCTATCCCGTTCCAGTTTGCTTCTAAATACCTTTCCGGCCAACTCGGGATAATCCGCCGATGCTATTGCCTTCTTTGCGTGATACTTGTTCTTCTTTTTCTTCTTGCCAGCCAGCCAGCGCCGTTTTAAAAATAGGGCAGATCCCCGGACGGCTGGTGCCTGGTCCACTGCTGGTCGATCAGTGGATTTATTCACGGGGACCTGCTGTTTTTGGGAGGATGTTTTAAATAATACCCTGCTCTTTGAGTTCATCGTCAATTGCCTTTTCGTTACGGGTAATGTAATCAGCCACTGCCGGAAACTTTTCTACCAGCCAATCCCATTGCTTCTTATTCCTAAGCTAATCAAGATATCCAGCAGGCACTTTCTCCATGATTTTGCCTTTATGTGTTCCAAATGGAAAAATATCGGCATCAGTTAAGGGTTTAAAAGGGCGTGTGCCAGACTCCCCTACGATTAAGATAGGGGTGGAAACTGTGTCCGACACACGCTGGGTCGCAAAAAGATCCATCTTGTTATCTCCCAATTATCAGCACTACCAATAAAACAATCGTCACAAATTCAAACAGTGCAAATTGACGCCATCGGCACAACCAAACCTTGCACTCGATTTCATCCCACCAGCGGCATTTGGTTCCTTCCGTCATATTTGGATCCCCCCGTTCTTTTTACGTACCCCACCACTGCCGGAAACCTCTCGGCCCCTTATGTGTGGGTTTAAATCCAAATGCTCCACTAACTGGCAAATCTGTATAACTGTTAAAACTTTCCATTTTAATCATACTGGCTAAACGACTTCTCAGGAGTTGTTTCTGCTTGATCTTTTCAACTTCAGACTCAATTGCTCTCATCCCCTTTAATTCTGCTTTCTTCCTACCGAATAATTGACGGATAAAACTGGTAAAGATACTCATGCACTCTCCTTGAGTTGTAGAAGTTCATCTTCATTGAGCAAGACCAGCCGACCTGTCTGCTTGACAGTAAGTTTCTTTTCGGCGATCCACCGGTAGATTGTCCGCCGATCCCGGCCAACTATCCGCGCCGCCTGGAGCGGAGAAACCAGACGCAGGGGCCGGCAGACACAAAGTATCTGCCGGCGCTGTGCTTGCGGTACCGTATCATCCACCATCACCGCAGTCCTGATAATGTCATATGTGGAATCCCTCATTATGTCACCTTGATCCCGTTTTCCTGTTCCAACTTCTCTACTCCAATCGCCAACGCTGAAATGACAACATCCGATAATCCCAGCCGCTTTACAGCCTTCCTGGATTTCACAATGAGAAGATTCTGCAACCGTTCAAAAAGAGGAATAGGGGTTCGCACACCTATCGCGTGAGTAAAAGGGGTAGAGTTTGATGAAGTTGGAATTCTTTCGGTCTTCTTCTTGAGACTCGGTTTCGATTTCATGTGTAACACTGTATAATAGAGTGTGGTGTAACGCAATAAGATTCTGCATCTTTTTTCTGGCTGTTTTTACTTGCCTTTTGTGTCATTTTGTTAGACACTGTTACACAGAAGCGAGAAGGAGGCAGTTATGAATAAACATTCTGCGAATACATTAGGGGTACGACTCGATAATGAAATTAAGAATGAATTCTTTACCCAGACCAGGAAAGATAATTGTGAAGCATCCGGCCTTGTCCGTGGGTTCATCCAGGAATACTTGGCAATCCGGACCCGCGGGGAAAGCTTAGTCTTCCCTATTAAACTGAAGACCGTGGAGGATGAGTTGAGAAAAAACGGCCGTATATCAACTGCACATGCGGGTGTCCCTGCTGCCGGCGCTGGCGACGACTGCACCAGGAAGACAAAGACCGGGAAACGTACAAGGAGGGCAGCGTGAGTAGCCAACTAACACTATTCCCCTTATTAACCGGCCTTTCCATCCGCTTCCATCCCGATGAAACATGTGAGGAATGAGGGATTCATGAAATTAATCTGGAAAGAAATGAAAATATTATTCTTTGCATTATTAATTGGCATGGGATTATCCTTTATTTTGTGGGGTTGTGGATGTTACGAAGAACGAGTTCAGGACGAAACTCCACTTTATTTCGATAAAAACCTACGACCAATTCCTAATCGTACTTATTGGCGCACAGAAACACACGAAGAAAGAATATACTGTGCTCTTTTGGGACCATATATATGTGTTTCAATATGCAGAATAGGCCGACTGTTAGTCTATCTATCAAGATCAACGGGATCAACACCATCGGAGAAACCATTATGACATCCGGCACAATTGGGTACAATTTTTCAGGCGATACGAGCAGAATAGATTATGTAAGTCACTGTTATTAGATACTTTAGGGCCCATAGCTCAGTTGGTCAGAGCAGGAGACTCATAAACGATTGAAAGGATAAAAATGGACTTTCAGGAACAACCCGGCGAAAAGAAAAGATTCATTTTAGTCAATAACCGCAGGGTTGGAATACGTTTCCCGGTTTTTATGTCCTATGTGTCATATTGGCATAGGATACTTTTACAAAAGGCACAATTGGGTACAATTGCGACCCTCAAAATCGCACTTCACTTTTCGCAATCTGCTGTTAAGGAATAAAACCATGAAGAATAGAACAGGTTACATATATCGACGTGGCAATATCTGGTGGCTTAAATACTGTATCAATAAACGGGAATTCCGCGAATCACTGGAAACCACTGAGAAAACAGTAGCGGAAGCAGAACGTAAACGACGCATGTATCCATTGATCCAAGGGGATATGAACCAGTTAATTGACTCATTACGGGACCGGGCCGACAAGATCGAACAGGAAACGTTTACCGACATCCGTAATTCCACCCTAAAACACCTTTGGCCATTATACCTCAAGAGCCAACGCCGGCCGGATAGCGGACCGGCCACCTTGCGCCATTATGAACAGCAATGGGGTAAATTTGCCCTATGGTGCGACAGTAAGGGGATCCGGACAAATAACATTGCACCGATCGTTGCAGAGCGATACATGACTGAATTGAACGAAGAAGGACTTACTGGATCCACGTGGAATAAACATCTAAACTGCTTAAAATTGGTCTGGCGGATAGTCTGCCAGCCGGCAGGACTCCCTAACCCATTCCTTGAAATCATCCGGAAACGCCAACTCAGCGTCCATTACCGGCCCTTCACCGACAAGGAATTGAATCTCATAGCAAGGAAAGCCAGGGGAGATATCGGCCTTCTCTTCGCCATTGGCCGGTTTACTGGATTAAGACTGGCAGATTGCGTTCAACTCCAATGGAACCAGATTGACTTAAAAAGAAAGATCATCACTCTGGTCCCGCAGAAAGTCAAACGGCGGGTTGAAAAGGAAATTTATGTACCGATAATCCAACCATTATATGAAACCTTTACCCGGATAAAACACCAAACCGGATACCTTCTGCCAATCCTTGTGGATAAATACAAAAAGGATTCGCCAGCCATTTCCAAGCGGATAAGTAAGTTTCTGGATAGTCTCAAAATAACCGATAATTCACAGGGTATAGTCGGCTTCCATTGTCTTCGCCATTCCTATGCCACAACATGCCGGGAATATGGTATCCCTGAAATCGTTGTTCAAGCGATCCTCGGGCACACCAGTACCGCTATGACAAGGGCCTATGTCCACGTGGACCGGGCCACCGTTGAAAGAGCCCTACAGTAACCTATTTGGCATTTCGTAGGAAAAGAACAGCGCGGTTCCTGTTCGCATTTATAGCAGCATCAACCTGATTAGTCAGAGTAACATCAGAAGTAAAAAGAACCACATCCAACTGTTCCAATGGAATCCATATATCCTTAGGCGCAGAATTTGAACGGGCTACAATCGCCGTCTGTTCAACAATACGATTAGTCATCTGCGCAAGGTCTGTTGTAAGATTTGTACGGGCACCATTCCCGATAACATCAACAGAATAAACTTGATTCGATATACCACACTTGTAGATGAAATTCCTTAGAATCACATCACCAAGGTTGTTCGTCCAGGTAATCACTGTATTTGTCCCATTTGAAATATAAACAGGCCGCAGCCATTCCTGGGCCGCCACGTTCAGCACGATAAACAAACTTATTCCACATACCGCTGTAATTACTCTTTTCATTGTCTCTTTCTCCTTATGTTATCTTGACGTAATGGACTTGCAGTCCGTTTTGGTAAATTCACTGGCGGTGGAGCCCGGTGAAGGGGCGCCCGTTTAAGTTGATCTTGTTTTAATGATCCACCGGCAGGACCGCCGGCAGATTCTTCTGATGCTGCATTCGCAATCATTTTTGAAAATTGTGCTGGGCCACCAGTCGGCAAACCTGCTAGTTGACCAGTAAAGTCGATAAGATTGATAATAGTATTTGCCGGTATTTCTTTTCCTTCCGATATTCCTCTAACCATAGAAGCAGCTGTTTGGAATCCCTGAGAAATAGGCCGATCAATCATTAAAGAACTACCACCACCACGATAAGTACCCGTCAACGCCCTTACCGCGGGATCCAACACAACACCACTGCCCGGCAAAAGCAAATCAGTGATATCAGTAGTCAACTGTGAAACTCGATCTGATGCTTCAAGTTCTTTCTTCTTGTCGGTTCCTTGTAAATGCCGGCGTAATTCATTAAACCCGGCGATAGCCAAACATGAAGCCAATAATCCTAGTACCGACAGGAATAGACCCTTCATATCGCGTTTTAGCCAATCTCTAACCACTAAATTCCGCGATACGACAACCTGAGACAAGAAAGGGAAGATCCCGCCATAACCATCCCTCTTTACCTCTTGGATAAAATTTGAATCCTCAAGAGCAGATGAACTATTTTGCGTAGAACGGGTGATCTTCTCAATGATATCCCGCGCCTGTTCCCAAGTGTACTTGTTGGCAATTAATGTCTTAAAAGCCTGAATCGCATTAGACATTTCAGCGTGTTTCATAGGTGATAACGCTTTTTGTTGAATCCAACGCAACCTCATGCGGTACATTGTATTCGATTGACCATAACGTTCCGTGGGTAGAGGAATATATATCCGGGAAATATCTGAATCCCATCGGTCACGGAGATAACCGTTTTCTTTAAGATAATTAACGATCTCCCGATTCTTCCGGCTTAATAGTTTACTTGTCGGCAGAAAAGCCCGGGCAAGATACTTAGTCCCAAGAAAACCGGGTAGGTGCCCCAGCTCAGAAGCATACAACATTGAACCACCTACTCTATTAGACACAAACGGACCTGGCTTCCAGGAAAGAACACTGCGCCCGACATTTCCGGATAAAATAGCAAACATCGCCTTAATACCGCTGTGCTCATAAGCTTCTAATCCTGCTAATATCCGTAATGTTATTTTCTGCCTTGGAATAAAAATAGTCCCGAAATGTTTTGTTAGAACTTTTGAAAGTTGCGCGGACTGGGAATTAAGAGCGTTTAACACATTTCGAATCGGTATGGTCAGGGCAATATACTTTGACATCATTCTATTATGCTCTTCAAACTGTTCAAAGATATCCCCAATTTTTAAAGCAAGCTTATGTTCCCTTGTCTCTTTGGTCATACCTAAACCTTCAAGAACCTTATTGGAGAATTTTCGATCCAACTCTTCGTCTGTTGAAACGCCCGGGTTTTCCACGGCCATACCAAAGTACCGCTTTTCATTAAAGAGATCCCGGCCGTATAATTTACGGGATACTTCATTACCTTCCGGCCCCATGGCGGTACCTATATCAACGATCTTGTCGACAATGGCCTGCTCCGACGGTGTTATCGTTTTAAGGATGTCCTGGGCGAGTTCCCAGTTAGTCTCTATATTTCCAGTGGTTGTAACTTCGCTTGTCTTGGATAAACGTTTTAAAACCCATCCATTCTGAAGTAACTTCATGCGGCCTTCTTCACGTTGCCACGTTGCTGTAAAATACATACGTTCAGAATCCGTCATACCAATAGTTTGTTTCCCAATCTTGATCGGCTTGATATCAGACTGCATGTGATACCGCGCCATATCATTAATATCCTTTGTTTTTAGAACAGTCTCTAATTGGGACCGACCGCGCCATTCAAGAGCCTTTGCTTTAGTGTCGCCGGCTCTTAACTCTTCATAAAACATCGCATATCCCAGCGAATTCTCTTTCCCGAAAGCCATTAATGCCACATTCGACTGGATAGCGTTTTTATCAACCATGTAATTCTTAATAACTCCACGATCCCGCGGATCAGATTTCGGCGTTGCTTCTGTAAGATCAATACTGGCAATAATTGCCTCGCCCGTCATCTTGTCGCTGGCATCCTTGGCCGCCCACCGCCGCCCATTAATAACCATCATTTGCTCATTCCGGCTTTGAACGATGATTTCCATGGCACCTTCATACCATGACTTCAGTTCTTCGAAGTTCCGTCCTTTAAGAACCGGTTCAGTTATACCCAGATCGTTCACTTTTGACGGTACCCGATCCAACCAGTCCTTCATCTTGATCTTGGCATCAGGAGTAAGCATCCTCATCTTTGGATTTTCGAGTTGACCGCGCTGGGCGAAAGTCTTGAATATACGCTGTATCCCCTTGGTATATCGGAAAGTCAATCTGTCGCCGATTATCTCTTGAACGGACTTAAACAACCGTTCTCCGGAATAGCCGGCAGCCTTCGACATCCGGTTTAACCGGTCCGCGCCAAACAGATCCTTGAGAGTGTCATAAATGACGCTTTGCCGGTTATCTCCAGATACACCCTTCAGCCGTTCAGTCAGCCAATTCAAGGACCGGCCGGCCCGGATCAGCCAATTGATTTCCCTTACACCCTCTTCTTTGGCGATTTCCCGAACCGCCTTATCAACGGAGTATTCCGCAGAAGTATTAAGGCCGCGCTTTTCTCCTATCCCAATGCCAGTCCGGAAAGCCTCGGAAGCCATGCTTCCTTCTGTCTTTGGAAGATAGGGTAAAGGTTTTAACCCTTCCTTAATTCTACGAGCATTAAGCCGTTCATGGAACCGCAACCGAATGTTCTCCTGGCGTTTCAGGATCTTCTCTTCAACACCCTTAGTGGCGAAAGCCTGGGTAGCTTCAATGGATCGCTGCCGGCGCTCTTCGAATTCAGACGTTGCCTGCAGAAGTTCCGCAATAATACGGTCCATATCCGCGGACTTATCAGGAGAGATATCAGCAAATTGAGGCTGGCCCTCATAAACAACGGAATCACGCATCTTGTCATTGATTGAGAGGGAATGAACCGTTTCTATCTTCTTACGATCAACATCCATTCGACCCCCAACCTCTTCAGCTGCCAATGGACTTCCATTTTTCTCCATGGCTTCTTTGAAAGGCATACCTTCATTAACATAGAAAGCAACTCGCATGAGTTGTCCTTCGATTTGTACGCCCATTTTCGTAGTTTTAGCCAGATCCTTAATCTCTGCAACCGTCTTCTCGGGACCCGCATAAATCATCTTGCCAGCGGGATCCTCTACCTGAATTTTCACATCCTCGACTTGTACGCCGAACTTCTTGGTTATGTCATTGGCTATGGAAGAAAGAATCTTATCATAGAAACCAGACATACCGGTACCGCCAACCTTGAGATCAAGACCAGAATAAGTAACACTTGTTTCTGTTTTTTCAATTTCGCCTACGGCCCGTTTTGCTAGTTCCTTACCAATAAGTTCCGCAATTCCAGTTTCATCTTTTGCATCCCTGGTAATGACGGGATGATTATTACCCTTCTGGAATGCCATGACTTCGTATCTTGCGCCTTCATTCCATTTTTGAGCACCTTTGAGATAAGGTGAAACTCTAATTTCCTCAACCTGCTTGCTTAAATCATATCGTTCCGCCTGAGTTTCTCCGGTAGTCCAAGAAATCGCTGAATACCTGTCGGGTGGACGATATTTAGATGTCGAATCCAACCTATTATCTGTTATTATAGCATTATGCGAATTGAGAAAAACTGCGAGTTCTGCGGGAGGAAGTTCTCTACTTGGACTTGTTATACCGCCTGCGGCAATGGAAGGTTCTGTTCTAAGATTTGCTATGGCAAGTCTAGGCGCGGCCTTGTCCCCCCTCAACTCGTCGATGCGATAAATAGTAGAAGGGGAAAGCAATCCAATAATTTCTCTGGCGTTGAGATCGCTTGCGATAAGTGCGGGAAGAAGTTCATTCTTTCTCGTTGTAGACTTCTCAGAAAGAGAAAGCATCGTTTTTGCTCTCAAATCTGCGGCTACGAGTTTCATCGCACGAGTAAGCCCTCTGGCTATCGCAGGTCTTGTATCGACGGGAAGAGCGTCGCCGATCATATTAGGCTTGCTGAGAATATCTTCGGCAGAGAATCCGTTTTTGGAAAGCATGTTCATCACATCGACGGGGATAATCTTAATAATAGCCTGTCTAACCTGATTGTGCTTAAGAAGGGGCAACATCGAAACATCCATGATTTCGAGTGGAATAACGGATGTAAGTTTACTCCCGAAATAATCCTCGAACTTTTGCCTGACGCTCTCTGGCTTGGTAACTTCGATCCAAGCGTCGTTGGCGGGAATTGAGTTCTCAGCGGCCCAACGGATCATGCGCTTCATAGCCAGACGCGACCATGCTTCACCCTTAAACGGAGCATTCGGAACGCCCTTTTTAAACGCAAATTCATCAGCCCGAAGGACTGATTGTTCGCCGGCTGGACCTTCAGAGATTACATCAGCACCACCCTCTAAACGTTCAATTGCCTGGCTTCTTGTAAGTTCTTGTTTTGTTATTTCCGTCCCTTTAATTCCTCTGACAACCTCAATAAAATATTTATATTCCGCCGGCAACTGTCCTATCAGTTTATTCCCGTATCCCTTTTGCCGACCGGCTTGGTGCCAATCAGATTGAATCTCTTCAATGAATAACATCTTCTTACCGTCAGGAGTTGTGCGATCATCGAAACGAACATGAAGAAATACATTCGATTCATCCCAGTGTGAAGATTGATATAATTGCCGTAGTGGTAATTCACCCGCTTCTTCCTTCTTCTCAATTTCCTCAAGCTGGATAAGTTCTTTCGGTGTAATATTAAGACGTTGCACTTTAGAAGCCCATCCCGGTCTATATTTTTCCCTCATCTGCCGGCGAAACAGAGTGGCTTCATCCTCTTGTTCTGGAAACGTCAGCAACAATTCCTTATAATTCTCCGCGCCGGGTACCGTATATGACTTATATTTAGCAGCGGCAGGTGAATCATCTCTGGCGTCAGCGGCATCATATGGATCAATATTCTCTTCAGCCCAATCCTCCAACTGCTGCCGATCCATAAAAGCAACATCCCCGGCATCAGCGCCCATAACATCTACAAGATGCTGCCTAACTTCTTCATCAGTCCAACGATCAAACGCCTTTGCTGCGGTTTCATCACCCTTTAATACCTCTTTAATCTGAATATCTCGCAGTGAATCCAATACTTCTTGTTTGGTGACCATATCCCCCAGTTTCTTTGATTCAAGGAAGTCCTGCAGACCAGTCCAGTATATCTCTTCCTGTTTTACGCCGGATCCCTTGGCTGGATCTATCAGCCCTTTGACCTGGGAAACCATGGCGCGGTTAGGCATCTTCTCTTGAATTACCCGGCGAAGCTTGGAATAGAAGACCGGCGCCGGCGCTCTCGGGGAGATGTCGCCAAAAGCCACTAAGGACCGTTCCGGCATCTTGTCTTCATCAACCTTATCAAGAAGAGCCTTTAACTTTGGCTCTAAAAGAGCACGGGCCGGTATCTCCCCGACGATGATATCGTTTGCCCGGGCCCGACGGTACCGATCCCCGATTATATTGGACCGGCGAATATCTGTCAGTAAATACGGTTTACCGTTTACTTTTGTCACCCAATAGACAATGGAAGAATCGTATTTATTTTGTATAAGTTCCACGGGGACCCTGACAAGCCCCATTTCCTTTTCTCTAACAAGTTCTTTTTCTGTTCCATGGATAGACGCTTCAATAAATTTGTCATCCATTCGGGGATCATTAACCGAACTGTAACCAAGCGGCTGCTTGGTTACAAGAAACCCCTCTTCGGACATGCCAAGGATTTCAGTAGGAGTGCTGCCGATGGCGTTGACAACCCGGATCCGGTCAACAAGTTCTTGAATGTCGCCGTATCGGGCAACGGCAGTCATATCAGAAAGCCATTTCTCTCTTGTTGCTGGCGACCGCACTACCAGCTTGTTCGTTAATCCAATACCTTCAGGCCCATCCCCTTCTAGTCCATTTCGTTTTGGACGATAGACTTTATAAACAACGCCCTGTTTCTTATCGACAAATGCCCCGCCTTCCGCGCCAACCTCACCAATGGCCTCTAATGATGTTTCCCCTGTTGCTAGAATATTACCGGCAAGTGTGTGTTTTAAGCCAAGTTCTGCAATTGAGAAGTCTCGGAGTCCTACGGATCTATTGAATAGGGCGGCGGTTTCACGCCCATATATCTCAGGGCCTCGGCGAGCGGCATTTTCTTGAACCACTTTATTCCATTTCTTACTGATTCTCGAGAGAGAAGCGGCAACCCTTGCGGATTCAACGGCGCTGAGGCGTCTGTTGGATATAGATGATGCTGTGCCGGTGTATGGGTCTTTTTCTTTGGCTGGCGAGATATCAGCGAAGTATCCCGTAGTATCCAATCTCTCTGCGCCCGTGAGAACGGACTCTCCGGCGTGTAATTGGGTTTTGTTTTGTGCTTTTTCATCTACAGGTATAGTACCATAGGTGTCAAGAGGTTCATGGAACGCTAGTAAACCACTCTCCCTGAAAGACTGATGTTCGTTATTATGAAAGTCTATCAGTTGAATGTTTAATTGTTCGCCTAGTTCAATCAACTGATGACCAACCCGTACCGCAGCAGAAGTATCAACCGGCCAATCAACCAGAAACGACGCAGCCCCTTCCTTGCCGGCGGTCTGTATAACTTGTTTACCTATGGTTTGCGGTGTATTTTCGCTGATCTTTATACGCGATACGGCAATAATATGACTCCTTGTATCCAAAAAGATAATATGCCCATATTCATTACCTGAAGCCTGCCGTAAAATGTTTGCGAGTTCCTTTATGTCGTAAGATGTTCGTATCCGTAATAGATCCTGTCTTCTTACTTTCTCCCAAGGAGCCTGTTCCTGCATCTCGGGTATGACCGGCTCAGCGCCCTTTTTGATATGGATTGGTGACTTCGGCACAGGACCAGTCCTGTCTAAAAACTCCACAATTCCCGATTCCCTTAAAGAAGTATATTTCCCGCCATTGGTAATAACATGGTCCATCACATTGATACCGGCAATCTTTGCAGCATCCAATAACTGTTTTGTTATCCGGATGTCTTCAGCTGAAGGAGTTGGATCCCCGGATGGATGATTATGAGCAATTATCAAAGAAGAAGTGCCTTCTGGAATATTAGCAAGAACCTCCCGGGGATGAACAAGAGAAGAATCCAGTACTCCTACCGTAACAATCCTTGTATCAATGATCCGGCGGCGGTTATCAAGATAAGCAACTTTCATGGATTCCATGTATGGACTTCTCAACGGCATCAATAGTGCTGCAAAATCACGGGGGTTCTTTACTGTCTGGCCCTTTAACTTCCAGACTGGAATTTCCCGGGTAATGTACTTATGCACCAGCGAAGAGATGGTGTCACCTTCTTCAGTAAATGCCTGTTGCCACGCTTCTGCCGGTTGCGGGGATCCTTGCGAAGAAGGATGATCAGTAATCGCCCGCTTCGCTGTTAATGGATGTACGTATGGAGTAGTACTCGCCTTTTCCACGGCATCAAGGCCCAACATGAGTTGATTTGCGGCTTTCGGAAGATCCTGCTTTAAGACTCCTTCACTGCCGGCAAACTTCTTTACTTCATCTTCTGTTGGCCGTGGCGCGATATCACCAAACATCGCCACACCCTTATCGGTTACCTTCGTATCAAGGGTATCAATAAAGGAATCGAATGCCTTGTTGATTGCATCACGATCTTGTTTTTCAGGATAAGGCCGCGGTTGTTTCGCATCATCCAAACCAAGCACCGTATAAGCCTGATTGTCCGCAGAATGGACAAGGTAATCATCTTGTTTCCCGGTCTTTATTAAACCATCCTGAATATAAGATTCATAAGCCCGGGCAAACATCTCATGTAATGTAGACCAGTATGGTTTTGACCGGCTCTTGTCCAGCTTCCGGGCAGCTGCAAGAAAATCAGTGTCAATAGTTCTCTGCACCTTGCCGGCTAACGCATTATCCCGGTCTGTTGTATATCTTTTCCGCCAGTCAAGATTACCTTTCAAGGCATCCATCACATCAGAAGAAACCTGCCGGCCGGTAACTTCTCGACTTAATTCATTCATGGATTCAAGAACTTTGAAAGACATCTTCCAGGACTTATCACGTTTACTCTTTGATGTATCCTTGTAGATTGGCGGTCCGGGGTCCTCGTTGATTGCCAACTTAACAAGATTGTCCCATTGCGCCAACTGATCCGGCGTTGCCTTATTTGTTTCAAGAGTCTTCCGGTAACTATCCGCCCAACTTTGAATGTTTCGCGTATTCTGGACCAGTTTCACTTCGGCCTGTTTAAGAACTTCCCTGGCTTCTGCTGAACGCCTGGTAATGGCATCCATCATATTCTTCCACGCCTCAACCATCTCGGGTCGGAGTTTACTTGTTGAAGTTACCCCATAAGACACATAATAATCTGACTTCCTAACCGAAGCCTTACTCTTATCCCCGGAAAGCCGGCCAAAGTAATCATCAACCGCATGGGCCCATTCGTGTGCCAAAGCACCGGCACCACGCCATTTTGTAAGGTTGATAACGATCTTGGCTGGTTCATAATGAGCAGCCGCCCCACCCTGTCCCCGGGCCCCGAAAGCAAAACCTAATTCACCATTCAAGGAAATGGCCTTGGGATCCACTCCCATTAAATCAGCCAGGTCCCGCAAAGCATCATAAGCAGCGTTTAAGGATTGCTGCCGGTCTTCCTGTGATAACCAGTTTCCAAACTCCCCGCCCCTGAAACTAAAAGCATCTTGGAAATCCTTTTCAGTAATGTCCTTGCCATTACGATAATCAGCCCCAGTACGTTTCAGGCCTGATAGCATCGGTCTGGTAAGTGTTATACCCGCTTCTTTTGCCTTGGTGGTTGCATTCTCTCGCGCCCATGTAACAGCGCCGTCTTTTGTGTCAAATAATTGGATATTACGGCCAAGCCTGTCGGTAAGCACGGTCTTACCCTTGTTGCTGTCGATATATGCCTGTGCTTCTGCTTTCACCGGGAATGCAGCAACTTGTTGACCGCCGGCAGTCGCCACACGGTAGGTATATATCCTCTCCATGGATTGACCTTCTTTGTATCGATACATTTCCTCTATCCGGGCCTTATCCATATTGGATAACATGTACTGTTTGCGCCAGGGTTCGCTTTTCTCAGGAAAACCTGTCTTTGATACCTCTAACATGGCCTTGGCGAAATCCCTGTCTGATATCTGGGCCGCACGAAGAAAATTATTACCAAGCAACCATAATTGATTATAATAAGGGGATTTATTGTTGAGAGTACGATAATACTCGCTCCCGATGAAAATATCCGGACCAAAGATTTTTGGAATCAATTGTTTCAAGTCTGGATAAGTCTGGGTCCTGGCAAGTGCATCCCGTACCATGCCAACCACTTCAATGTACTTCTTGATATCATCCCTTGTCCATGAAGTCTTTGGTTGCGCCGGCATCGAATCACGGATCTTCTTGATAAGGAGAGATATAGCCGCCGGCGCTTCCGGCGCCCATGCTTCATTGAATTCACTTTTTCCGGCAATACTCTGTAGAGTATCTCCCATTCCAGCGGCAATCCGGTCAGTCATCTCGGAATAATCCGGAACGGGATAGATTTCATCTTTCTTAACCAAATCCATCATCTCCCGGTCGGTCATCTGTTCAATGTCTTTTACGGCAAGATTCCGGTCTTTCCATTGGTCCTTGCGGGCACCCCCTATCTTTTCGCCAAAATCAGAAATCTGTTTCTTGGTAGAAGTTTCAATGGGTTTAGTACCCATACCAGGAACTGTTACAGTTGCCGGGGATGTTTGGGCTGACCTCAGATTCAAATAAACATCGGCTAATTTATTAAACGCTGCTTCCGCTTTTTCCGGTTCATTCTGTTTGACAGCCGGCAAATAAATATCCCACGTTTGCCCTGCCGGCACCATGCCTCTTAATGGCCGCTTACCAACCTTTAACCCGGCTTTTTCTGCTGCATCTATTACAGTCTGTGGTAATTCCTTCTGTTGAATTACGATTGCCCAGGCCGGCTCAATACCATTAAACTCTTCACTGAAATTTTCATGAAAACCAGAACTGACCGTATTAACATCTTTCCCTAGGACATCAACCGCTTTGACTACTGGTTCTTCAAGGTCAGTCTTGAATACCTTGGATGGAACTGTTTTCGGCGCCGGCGCATTAAATAATGGTGTTTCACCTTCCGTCTTCCCAAAGAGATCCGCGGTCATATCACCAGCGGTACCGGCAAGAGGTTTTTCTACGCCAGCCTTTACCTTTTCCTTGGTGGATTTCTTGAGTGCTTCCTGTTTTAGTTGGGCTGGAGTTGTGGTTTCAAGTTGAAAATCTTCCGGAAGAGGTTTACCAGCATTACGTTTCTCTATTACCGCCTCATAATATAGTTCATTGGCGAGTTGTTTTTTCCGTTCTTCTATTATTCGAACACGACGCAGATATTTATCCGTGCCCTTATTTTTTAAGTGCTTAACGTCAAATTCAGCTTCAGCTAAACTGTTTTCAAGCTCCTTTTTGGTCCATAAGTTTAACGGATTAACCGGTTGCCGCTTTTTGCGAATTTCAGGATTAGGATCAAAATCACTTGGATTAGGAGCGCGACCGGCGCTGGTGGCGCCATCCATCGTCCTTAAATCCCATATTTCAGACACACGTTTTAACGGTTTCCCGGCGACCTTAGTTAATGCCATAGCCATTATATATGCCCGCTTGGTTTTCGCTAACTGAATCTCGTCAGCAACGTCATCAAACTGTTTTTCTATTTGCAGACTACGGGTAGAATCAATTTTTATTCCAAACTTATCATCCTTAACCTTGGCCTCTTGTACTTGACGTGCCAGATCCCATAAGGTTTGTTCGTACTCATCCCTAGTTTTGGGTTGTTTATAGGCTAATTCGCCACGTTGCCGCTCTCGCCGTTCCTGCATTACATCAACACCACTTTTAACTAATCGTACACTCTTGATGTTTTCTAAAACTTTTCCATCAACATCCGTGATAGGTTCACTGTGACTCGATAAGGATCCCGGCTCTGGCTTCATTGAAACAAACCGGAGATGACCAGATACGGTAAATAAGTCGCCGGTAATCTTCCCTTCTACACCATCTTTGTCTGTATATGTCATTTCGATAATAGATTGATCTGGTACCTGATCCATAATATTTTTAAATTCGCCACTGACCTTATTGGCTGTCTTCTTGAGCATTTCCTGTTTGGGTTGTTTCGGGGTAGTGGTTTCAAGAGTGAGTTCAGAAGATTTTGACTCAAGGGAATCAAGCCACGCATATAAGTCTTTTGCTATCTTGGCGTCTGCAGGTTTGTTTGCTTTCTGATAACGCGGAATACTGCTTCTGAATTCTTTTATTGCCTCAGACAAGGCTTCTTCCCTGGAATTAAACCGCGGCCCGCCAAGATGTGTTGGCCTGCCACCGCCAGATTCAGACATTCCCAGCTGTGTAGCAAAGGTCCATCGTCCATTAGGAGCTTTCCCTAACGTTATACTGTTTGTCGAAACGAACCCCTTCTTATGGGGCGGCGCTTCTATCTTCTCATTTTCAAAGTCATATTGTGCCCAGCCAGCCGAATCTCGTTGCGGCGTAGTGAAGCCCCACGTTTCCGCTCGTCTATCTTCTATGGGATTTTCTTTCTGTTGCCGCGTAGTCTCTACCGGCTCTTTAGATGTATTGCTTAGACCAGAAATGGACATCTCATTCTTAAACCGGACCAAATGCGGGATTATGGGTTGCCCCCACTTATCAACAGCCCACTTAATGAAGTCAGTAGCGGTTTTACCCTGCTTATCGAATATGGCCAGACCTTTCTCAAAGGTTGTCTTGGCTTGATGGTATGTCTGATCTTCTAATGAGAGTTCAGGAACGGCCAAGCGCCGGCTACTCGACAAAGTTCCCCCTTCTCCTCTTCCACGTTCATCGACGGAAGGGACGCGAAGTGCGCCGAGCCCGACTCGTTCCACCCCCCGAGCGGCGGATAAATTACCTTTTTGTACTTGTCGCTGTTTAAGAGTTTCTTGGCGTCTTCCGGGGATAACTTCTTGATTGCTTCCAACTCCGGCCATGTTTCGTTCATTCCATCCTGCCTTTCCTTGCTGGTATGCCTGATCTTCGGGAGATAATTCACCATACTTAGGCGGTCCAGTAGGCTGATTTGCCCCACCAGTCTCAGGTTTAATGGATTTAAGAACATCCCGGGCAGATTCAATGATTGATGGAGCATCGCCATCGACTAGTATTTCTAAATCAGTCCGTCCGCTTATAATCGCACACGCCAATTCTTCGGCCAATTGATCGCCAGAATATTCCAATTGCCCGGCAAAATATTGAGATAAGGGATGATCTAGATTGACGGCACGAACCAGTCTTTCCATGGCCGGATTTTTAATCTGCCGTAGTATATGCCCTATTTCATGATTGGCATATCCAATAGCCAGCCGGACATCATTCTCTTTTAAGAAAACTGTCTTCCCTGCATGATCTGTCATGCCTCCCCATTGCTGATCATGCGTTATCGGGACCGTCTCATAACCTAAAACCGCAATCCGGGATGCTTGTTGGATAAAGACAGGAGTTTGTTCAAATTCCGGATCATATCTTACGCCTGTCCATTTGGCTTGAACAGTCCGTGTTTGATTAGCAAGGCCTTGAATCCATCGCTGAAGTCGCCCTTCTCGTTGTACTCTGGACTGTAATCGTAATGATTCCCGTTCTCGTCCTTGAATCCCACTATATCCAAGAGCGGCCTGTTTAAGCGTTTTCCTAGTTCCATTACTTGTTCCTGTCCCTTGTAAGTCTTGCTCATTCTGTCCTGCCTTTCCAGTGGGTACTATATCACTAAATTTGGGTTTGCCATATAAATCTGTAAGATCTTTTTCGAGTTCCGCCAGTTCATCAACCGGTCCCACCTTCTTTATTAGTTTATCCTGTTTCTTGGGTTTTGCAATAGCTTCAAGCGCCTCATCTGATAATGCTGCAAATGCTTCTGAAGCCTTGGCTTTCTTTGCTGTCTTGGCCGGCTTGGGTGTTGTTTTGCGGCGCCCTTCCTCTATCATCTCAGACCTAGACTTCGTTCGCCGCACGTTGGGCCTTCCAATAAGTTCAACAGGTTGAATCGTTACAACGTGACCGGTAGGATCCGTATAAAGATACAACCCATTACTATCCTTCCTTAATGATTCTTGACCTTCTAATTTCTTCGCTCTTATCACTTCTTGTTTCAGACTCTTCTTGCCGACCGCGGCCGTAAAGAGCGGACCGGCGGGCTCTGGCGTTGCTGGTTTCGCTTCTGCCGGCGCCATAACTGACTTTACCGGCGTCAACCCCTTCCCTTCCTGGTCCTGCCATTCTTTCATGGCACCCTGATATAACTGTGGATCCACTTCCTGCAAACCCTCACCAAGACCAAAATGGACCGGGAAGGTCTGGCCTTCGGTTATGGTTATGCTTTCATTCCTCCCACGAAGAACCGCATGTTGAGGGGTTTTAGTCTTAACAAGATACCATACCCCGTCTTTTCCATAAAGTAGGTCATTCTCATTCAGGTCCGTGAAAGAAAGTTCTTTTACGGCCTCTCGTTTACCGGCGCTGATATCCTTGTCAATCCGTTCCTGTTCGGCATCATTTATCAGCGATTCAACTGAAGGCGGTTTTGTTTCGGCTGCAGCTTCCGCTGCCAGTTTTTCAACAAAGACATCGATACTGGAATTCTGCGGGATCAATCCGGCATCCATGGCCTGTTGTGCAATTTCATCAAGCGGAAGTCCGTTCTTATTGCGTAATCCTATTGGAACCTTCGCATACCAATCTTCATTACCATATCCCTTCTTAAAAGACCGGATCCCGCCATTATCACGGACAAGAGCCACCAGCGGCTTGCGCGAAAGTTCTTCTAACTTCTCACCTTTGGGCTGGACCTTGTAGAATTCGGAAGGGTGTCCGCTTACCGCCCTGCCATCCCTTGTCCTGGCCGTAATTAATTTATCAGTAAGCGTCTTTATCGTTGCCGTTACTTCCTTGCCATCCTGAAAATATTTTACCCGCTCACCTTTCCGGAAACCGGCAATCAGTAAAGGTTGTTTTTTCTTGATCCGTTCCTGTTTTAATACCTTCGCAGTGGCAGTTTTGCTTATTTCCTCAATCTCTGCCGGTGACTTGGTGTTCTGCAGGGCAGTAATGTCCGCATCACTTAATCCCTGCTGTTTAAGCGCTTTGACCGCTTCCGTTGAAAAATTCCCCGCTTTGATTATCGGTGCTTTTTCAGCGCCCGGTTGAGAAGTAACCCCCGTTTGTAACGGGGCCTCAACTTTACCGGCAGTGCCGGCAGCGGGGATTTGGGCAACTCCGCGCAGTGCGGGTGTGCCTTGTAACATGGGTGCAGTTTTCTTGGTACTCCAGTCATTTGCCACGGCAGTACCTGCCTCGGTAATTGTTTCTTTGCCTGATTGTACCGCTTCTGCGTGTTTCCGTAATGCCTGGCCATTGGCCAATGTGTCGGTCACATAGTCAGGTATTTCTTTCTCTGGTATTTTCGACTGTTTAAGTATATCAATCTGAGTCTTATTGATGGTATTCACCCCAGCAGCAGAGACTCCCGTATCCTGTCCGGAAGGTATTACGTTTACGTTTGGGCCAGAGGGTATTGTCTCCGCCGGCTGGGGTATGATTGTTTCAGTGGCTTGCAAGCCTGCAGTAACATTGCTTGTACGTTGTGCCGCTTGCTGTGTCAGTTCCTTGCGTTTTAAAGAAGCTTCATATTGTTTCTTGACCTGTTCAGCCAGGTCTGACCGGCCGGCGTCGATATGTTTCTGAATAGTCGCCAGCATGTGTTCGTTCAACTTCGCCCGGGATCCAGCCAGCCGGTCCTGCGCTGATTGAATCAAGGCGGTTTGTTCAGGGGTTTGGGTAGGTACCGGCGGCGGGGAGCCCGGTAATTGAGGTGGAGTTTCATTCAATCCGGCCTTTATCGGTTTGCCATCAAAAGCATTTTCAAGCATCTTCCGGCGCCGGCCAGTATCAGTTTCCCGAAGAAACTCATCTACTTGTGTGTCATCCATTCCGAATTCTTGTTTAAGACCTAACCGCGCCACATCATGAGCATATTGAATCTTGCTTTGCGCCCCTGCCCTGTCTATAGACTCTCGGGCCATGAGGTCTGATATGGTATCGCCGTTCTTAGCATACCATCGGTCTAAAGCCTTTTCTGCCTGATTTGCAGCTTGTGCCGCATGAAGTCTACCCCCTACATGGAAAAGACCGCCAAATAAAGCTTCAGCAATTGCTCCAGCGCCACCTTCAGTTACAATTGCCTTTAAATCCGGTTGCTGATCAATAATCAGATCCTGAGTAAAGCGCTGGGATGCCTCTTCCGTAAACCCAGATCCAGCATCTTTAACACGTTCTTTAAGGAAATTACCTACCGTCTTCCAACTCAATCCCTGCCCGGCAATCTTCTTTCCAACGGCTTCAGCGCCCTTTTTCCCAAAATATTCCTTTGCTTTATTTAATATCCTGCCAATGCCAAATTTAGCCTCAATACCGGTAGATACCGCAGCATACGCCAGGGATTTTGCCAAGGCTTTATCAGGATTAGACTCTTCGCCGGCTTTCTTCTGCCGTTCTATTTCCCGTTGATAAGCATCTTCGCCTTCCATCCCGAACCCAACCATTAAAGCCGCTTCAGGTCCCAGCGGCCCGGCTAGAGCCATGGCGCCAAGTGATGCAATCCCCTGTGGTACTGTCGTCCAGATAAAACTGTTCGCAAGACGTGGATCTACAAGGTCTTTATAATATTCTTCACTGGACTTACTAATATGTTCACCTATTCGAATAACAGGGTTTTGTTCACCAGTTAGAGAAGGTGTAATTCCGAGTGTATCCAGTCCTTTGTTAATTGATGGAGAAATCGCCTTTTCTATCGGTTTTTGAACCAGTTGATTGGCAACAACATTTCCAACCGCTTGGGGAATACCAGTCGGGCCAACCAATAAAGGGGTAAGATTCGGCAAAGAACTCAACCGGCCGGCATACGATAAAGCGTTTCCGGCATATTGCCCTAACGCCTGACTGGCCACACCAGCCACATTCTTGAGTTTTTCACCCATTGTTGGCTCAGATTTAGTCTCTAATTCCGGGATTTGTGGCAAATCCATCTCTAGTTGAACCACCGCAGGCCCCAACTCCGGAATAACCGGCAATGACATATTGCTTAAATCTTGAGACTGAGAGGCCGCTATAGGGGTGATTTCTTGCGGTGGGGACGGCGGGAGACCCTTGACCTCTTCCGGACTTTGGATCGGTTCTTGAGGCAACGGCGAGGGTTGCTGGACATTTTCGCGAGTTGTGCCGGATAATGTGCCAATTTCAGGGGCCGGAAGAGGCTTTTTCGGGATTTCTACGGTTTCTGGCTTGGTTCGGATGGAAGTATGTCGAGTATCCGGATTATATGATAATTCCGGGATTTGTGGCAAATCCATCTCTACAGAACCAGACTGACTCAATTCCGGGATTTGTGGCAAATCAAGCACCCGAGATGGATCTTCCAATTCGGGTATCCTGGGTAATGGTATGGGCTGTAATCCTGCCATATTAAATACCCAGTTTTGCTAGATAAGCAAGCACCTGCTCCCTGTTGCTGTTCGGATGTTGCTTCATAAGCTGTTGCACAACTGATTCCTTGCCGCGTTGAGAAACGGCACCAACTACTTTTTTACTAATATCCTCAGTGGTGGGTGTTGTCGTTATCGGACCTGGCGCTGCAGGAGTAACAACTGGCGCCGGATTCATTTGAACGGGCTGGCCGGCAATACCAGGTTTAACTTGTTGTGATGGATTGTTTTTGAGTTCCTCTAACTTTTTATCAATTTTTCTAATAGCTTCAACCCGATCTCTGAAATTAAAGAAGCCATAACGATTATCACTGTCTGCTATCTTATTGGTATGGATCTTCCGCTCTAGCCGTAACGCTTCCTCATCAGCAGATAGAGGTGGTAGTGCCTGGGGACCTACGTCTTCCAATTTTTGAGTCTGTTGATTCCATCGCCATTTAGATGTCTCAATTATATTTCCATCCTTATCGTATCGCTCTGGAAAAATCTGGACTGGCTGGTCTTTCTGTTTAGCCTGGGCAACAGCCAGATCATTAGCGTGTGCCGCTTCCTGTGCTGATTTTAAACCGCCGGCAGTAATCCGCTTTCCTTCAAGCATTGCATTGCGATCAGCTGTCCGTTCATCTGATTGCCGTTTCCAACCGACTTCTGCTGAAGCCAATCCCCTTGCCTGTTGTTCCCGGACATCAATATCACTGATCTGTTGTTGTAATTGTTTCCGGGTAGCTGTATCCCGCGTCAGACTCAGTTTGGCATTTAACATGGCCTTCTTCTCGCTATCAGTTTTTGCCAGATTAAGACCACCCACTCCCATATTAATACCAGTCTGCCGAAGTTTTTCATCATAGGAAGCGCGGGCACCAGGAAGAACCAATACCCCTTTCCCTTTCTCGGCGCTTAAAAGACCGGATGGCTGTGGAGTATTAATATTCTGTTCAGCGCCCAGGGTTCGTAATTTACTGTTTTCAGCAAAATCAAATGGCGTTGCCACGTTTGAGGTTACGGATCCGGACGCTCGCTGACCAGTCCGCGGATCCGTGGCAAATGCAACACCAGTACCTGTAGCCAGATTCTTTTCCGCCCAGCCTTTTGAACCTATACCGGTATCCGGTTGATCAATCTGGGAATTACCTGAAGGCGTTACTGGTGAAATCGGTACAGCCGTTGCAAGACCAGCCGGCATTGGCGCCGGAGTTGCATTCACTGTCGGTTGTGTGCCTGGTAATGTGCCTGTTGGCTTTGCCGAAGCAAGACCGGCCGGGGCCGGTGACGGACTGGGTGTCTGTAATGACGGAGCAATAACCGGCGGTACAATGGAATCAGAAGGTTTTGAGAACATGGGCGGGAGCCCCTGTTTTTTCCGTTTCAAGTCTAACAGATCCAGTTCAGGATTCGCGAGAGTCATAATTATACTCCTTAATTTCGTAATTTATCATTTTTCTTTTTAAACCTGCAACTTTATTCAAAACAACATCCTTAAAACTTCCATACCATCTTTCTTTAATCGATCATCTGGAAACTGTTCGTCAGTTCATCCCACTTGAATAATACCTCAACGCCCTCAATGAAATATCCCTTGATGTGCTCATGGATAAGGTTCGTCGGGACCCATTCGGGTGCATCCACCCAGTTCCATTTGGTTGGGGTGTTTGTCCCCCCGTACCAGTTCGTGAGCACTTGGTTATTGGTGATCGTATATGAATACTGGTATGCTTCATACTGATTAACTTTCCCATAATAAGGATCATACTGCTCGTCATAAACAGTTTCTCTGGCATCGTCATTGGTTCCCGTCTTAAAATATAAATATGCCTTCGTGGTCTGATTTGTAGCCGTCTTCAGCGCCACCGCATTACTTGCCCAGATGATCTGAGCTATGTATAAGGGATAAGTGACATATTCGGAAGTGTTCGTGTCGAGATAGGCGTTGCTATACACATTTCCGTAAGTGATTCGCATTGCATGACCGCTCCAGGTATTTGTTTTGAAAACGTTCGTTCCCTCAGACCTGGCCTTCGCCGACGCCCAGGTGGTGACGCCGGTGGTGTCGTAACTGTCCTTTGAAATAACATTCGTTGATATGAACCCGAAAGCCGGCGCGGTCCAGCGAAGGGCATTCAGTACCTTCCATCGTTCATCCAAATCCTCTGCATATAAAGCGTATGGATGCGTCCCGTATGTTTTATGCGGATTAAGGTATTGAATTGCTAAAACATCACCAGTTGTGGCGGCACTGGAACACGTTACATTACTGATTGAATACCATTTTTTTGTCAGGTCGGTTGTGACTCCGGATATGCTGACTGTTTCTGAATCATTGGTGGTATAAAGGCCGGGAACACCTGATTCCTGATTACTTTCTAATAACCGTAATCCATTTATAGTAAAATCAATGGATGGAACGCTGCCGGTACTTATGTATACTGCTTTTGGCAATCCGGCATCATAATACTGGATATCCTTACTAGTGATTATATTTGTCGTCCAGTAACCATGATACGCAGACTCAAATAATGTCCAGACTTCACCTGTCTGTAGAGGATAACGTGTGAAGTAATAATCACCGCCAGTTATCAGGTTTCCCCACTCGTTAGTGCTGATAATTGTGTTTGTCACATAACCAATACTAAGATAGGAGAACAACGCTGCACCATTCCACATAGGAATCTCCTGTGGATGATTCGTGGCGCTCCCCGACTTAAACCACGCATTGTATGATCCATTAGATGCCAAGTTCGTCCTGGCGTAGTACGGGATCAGTAACTTTATCCGTGCGTCCATCTGCACAATGGCATCACGTGAAAGATAGGGATATCCCGTATACGTCACTCCATCCACGGTATAGAGCGTAATATTCAAATTCGTCATGGTGACGTTTGTCCATGACTGGTATGAATTAGTGAAGCCGTTGGTAACGTATGTCTTTGCGCTGGAGATCCGGCTGGTCATGGCGCTATCAGTAAACCAGTTTGTTGTTCCAAAAGATAAAAGCGCATCACCGTAATAACTGCCACCGGAATAATATAAATATGTTTCAAAAATTCCAGACTTGTCAAGATAACAACCATGGACATTATTCGCTATCGCGGCATTAGTGGAATTTACTGTATAGGCAAAATTGGCATGTGCGTCAGGGAAACCCTCGGCAATCCAGACAACGGTATTATTTGATAACCCCGCCGGCTGGGCATACTCCGCCACTATTTCAAAATTGGAGTACGCCGGCACTTCAGTAGCAGCCCCTCTCTCTTTCACGGCGGTAATCAGTTGCTGCCAGTTTGTTCTGCAATCTTCCCAGTTATACCTGTGACTATCCGTGGATATCGGCCATTGGCTCCAATGCCCGTAGCAGGTACTCCAGGTAAAAAAAAACAGTATAATCCCTTTCTTCATGTCCCGCCCAATGCCAATCCATAGGCAATATCACCATGCCGAAGAACTTTAACTTCCTGATATGTCGCCCCGCTTAATGAATAAAGAACAAGCGGCCATCTCCACTCATCTCCGGAAGATGTCGGTCGACTCGTTTCAACGGCAAAACCTTTAGCCGACTTGTCTTTTTTCAGATAAACATATACATAACAGGTTGCCCCGGATAAATTAACCGTGCCGGATGAAACGGTATAATCAACGTCGCCAAGGGATATCGTTCCTTCCTGGATTGTAACCGTAGAACCCGAAAGCGAACACCCGAAAGCGAAAGTATGAGCGTCGTTTTCCTCAATGAATTCGAATCCCATGTCCTCAAGCGCAGTAGGTCTACTGGCATCCGGTACACCGCCCTGAAATTCATCTTCCTCCACGGCAAGACTTAACTCCATTTCCTGTATTTGCATCAACGCATCTGCAAGTGGAGTGCCGAGTTTACCGAGATCATCCATTGCCCGTTTTGTGGCATCCCTCTCGTTTTCGGGTATCTTCTGGGGATTGTTGAGTGAACCTATTTCGTCCGTTGCATTTCTGGTTGTAGCTTCATCGTTTTTTTCTATTTCGTTTTCCATGATATTATGTTGCCGCGGCAACCCCTAAATCACGATAAGCACTGGCAGCACCAGCGGGCTCATCAAGCCAAGCCGTGCATGAACCAAATGTACAAATTGAACGATAACGATTCTTCCCGGCAAAAATAAGATGTGTTTTTACCGGAGTTGTTGAATCGATTGCCGCGCCGACTATGGGAGTATAATTATGACTTGAAGTCAGCCATGAATCTGCCGAACCTTTTGATTTAGTCTGCAAGGTAAATACATGGAACCTGAATTTACGCACCTGTTTTGTACCGCCGGAAATCCTGAATTTCGGTACAGTAAATTCTTCATAAAATCGCTGGGAAACACCACCATCCCAATCACTGCCGGCGCTATATAGCGGAATATATGTTGTCCGCAATACATTCCATGAATTATTCCCGTTATCCTGGCATATAATATCACGCAAAACATGGCTGGCGGGAGCAGGTTGATATGTTGCCGCACTCATGGCGGCGCCATTGGCAACAGCATCGTTATAAAGTAAAACTTTATTTACCGCTGAAATATTCTTCCATAATAAGGTTAATGATGCTTCGCGCCGTCCAACAGCCGGATTATATCGATGGGCATATTGGGTTGTAATGGCATTCAGTTGTGTCTGTTCCACGAAAATTGAACCTGAACCATCCTTGTTATTTCTAACATGTATGCGGTCAAGAACATGGTTGGCATCCGTCACTGTTGCAGCGTCGCGTACCGTGACAAGTGAAGCTGCGGGGATTGCGTGACCTTCCTCGTAAGTTTTAACATCAAGTCCTGCACCGGTTGATCCGTCGGTTTTCGCATTCGTTATACCCACAAGATTGCGTGTTCCGGCAGTATTAGCAAAGTAGGGTTTCTCGTAGTGATAAACCTGGTTATGAAGACCGTCACCGGCAAGACTTGGCGTTATGCTCTTTAAAATATACCCTGCCGGCGCCGTTTCGCTGGCAATCGCCGTAGCCAGACCAGCCGCTGTAAAGTGTTCATAATGGGTGTTTATGTATTCCGTGTATGCTGATTTCTCTTCCGTAAATGGCCCATGCGGATCGTGCATTTCTTTTCCTGCCGACGCTGCAACACCAACATCAACAGCGTTGACCTGCTTTTTCTGACTCTGGGTTATGGTTATACTGCCATCCTGATTATCGTGTACCCCGGCATCAGTGATGATATAACCGGATTCAGGTGTTACACTTGTTCCCAGCCGTGCATTGGAAATCGCCGTTGATAAATCGGATTTCTGTATGCCATACCATGTCTTGTTTATAACTTCTTTTTCATTGGCAGTGCCTGCGTTGCCGTACTCTGTTTTATCAGCCGCATAAGCATTATGCCCCCACGCCAGCCATGTACGTTTCTCATACTCAAATGTGGCCTTGAAATATCCGCCGGAAGGTTCTGTCTTGGAGTCAACCAGCGTGTAACCAGATGGAAGAGGATCGCTTACCGCCTCGATTTCCGCCTCGGTAAATCCATCATAAATACTCATCAGCCGGGCAACAGTGCCGGACTGCAGGGCAAAAGGAGTTATAGGCCGGCTACCTATCAACGTGCCATTCGTATTGGCGATATTGTCATACTTGCTTTCTTCGCTCCGCATTAACGTGATGCTGCCATTATGATTATCGGTTGCGACGATTGCGCGAATGTGATGGGCTGTTTCCGGTACTACCGTCACTTCAGACATTAATTGAGTAACGGCAGTGGCTAGATCCGCCTTTTGGACACCATACCAGTATTTCCTTACCCCTTGTCGTTCCGTGCCGGCATCTGTGTATTCCATTTCGTGGGGACTTGCCAAAACAGAAGCCCAGGCAGCCCACACTACAGCTTTTAATAAAACAATGAATTGCGCGGTATTGTCCTTTTGCTCTACGAATTTCCGGTCCGCATAGGTCCACGTTCCTGAAATAGTTGCGCCACCACCAACCACATCTGCAATGAGATTTGCATCACTCATAGTGACCATGAGATATTCACGGGATGATGGATTGATATTAGTATAGACGGCCGTACAATAATCGCCCTCACCGGTTTTAAGAGCGAACAAGTCCAGTATTTCGTTTTCTTGAGTTATCAACGGCGTCAGCGCTTTAAGGTCGGCATCAGAAGTAATAGCAATCAATTCAATTAAAACTTCCACTACCATTACCGCGCCATCATCCGGCATGGGTTGTGCATAAACATCACTTACGGCAAATGTGCCGGTAAAAGTCTGCTTGCGAACAGTTATATTTGTCCGACTCTTAACCGTCAGCCGCGCTGTAATTATATCTTCTTCATTTCGCGGATCCACACCAGTCCAGCCACGGGTAATAACACGTTTGCCATTCTGGGGATCCACCTTGTCGGATATCAACCGCGCCTCAGTATCCGCCGCCTCAGTATCCGGCAATGCCAGTAAAAGACCTTCCCGCAGGACCTGATAAATGCCTGGCGGTTCGTTCCGGCCAGACATACGATTATGAACAATCCGCCACTTGCCTGGATATTTCACGCCATCCGCGCAAGGATCATCCACCCACGTCTGACCCTTTGCCTTGGCATCAGAACAACCATAGTCTTCGAGATACCGTAAACATTGTTCTTTGAGTTTGTCATCCTGTATCGGCCAGTAAATAGTAAGTTCCCGTGTGTTGGCCAATGGCATATAAAACACGGAAAGCCGTTTCGCGTCCTTCTTGGCTATCAGTTTCTTGATAACAGGATGGTTTTTGATATCTTCGGCCATTAGATTGACCCCAGTAAGTCTACTGCCTTTTGAAACATCTGTTTCGACTTTTCCGCGTTAAAGGTTTCGCCGGAATGACACTCTAACGCGGATCCCACTACATAATGATACGCAGGCGCCAGCCACTTACTGTCGATCGATACAGCACTTGCAAGATCGGTAATATTGGAATCGTCAGATAAAACACCGGCTGAAGAATACTGGGAATCCGGCCGGTTAGACCGGACAAACAACACGGCTTCATTCACCCATTTCAACATCTTGTCGTCTTTCCATTCATCCCGGTATTCCGACTCGTTAAGTTCATTCAGTTTCCCCCGCGCCGAATCCACAATCTCCTGTCCCGTCATGGTTGCCATAATGTCCCCTTTTCTGTGCCTGTTTTATGTAATAAGCGATATCGGTAATTTGTTCGTATTTATCCTGCCTTTAGGCGGCGGCCTCCGCTCATCACCCTTACGCCAACCCCACCAGCCGCCAATTCTCACTCCGGCCCATATCGCCGCCGCTGAAATGTAATTGCCGGGGTATGGGTCATGGACAATCATTCTGGCGAGTAAATTGTCGGCCTCAAATCTGCTCATTTCGTGGAATTTCCAAGTCTTACCCTGATCAAATGATACCCATAGTCCACCATGACAATATGCCGAATCATGGAACAACGGGCCAAGAAACCGCGACTCCTGCCAGATGCATTGCGTGAACTTGGGGTTGCTCATGCGGTCAGTAAAAAAGTGTCTATCAGGTCTATACCACACACCATCGGTATCAATGAACGTAAGTGGATTCTTTTCGTCTAATGTAAATTCATAAAGTGACTTGTTGCAAATGACAAACTTGCCAATATGCAGATACGGCACTTGTCCGGCATCCTTGATTTCATAGCCTCTCGGTTGCTGAATGCCATCAATGATAAAACCTGTGTTAATGAATCGGGCTTTTGTTTTCATTTTTCTTTCTCCATAGATGACATTCTTCTTTGTTGCAATAATGCAGGAATTCTGGTTGTTCTGATTCCGTTCCGCGCAAAGCGCATACTTCCCACGACGCACCCAAGTGTGGATACACCAACTGGCAGTCCTTTTTGAACTCCAGCCAGCTTTGAAATTCTATGTCCATCTTTCATGCCTTGATAATTTCCAACCATACATACCCTGCAATAAAAATAATCAACATCAGCGCAATCGCCGCCATGACATAATCACTTGGCTTTATTTCTTTTGCCATTAAGGACTCCCGAACGCAGTTTTTACAAGTGCTGACAATACCGTTACCATAGTATCAGCCGCATTCCCCTTTAACCACACGCTCAAGAGAACCAAGACGGCAATAGCAAGATGCCACTTGTGCCACTTAATACTTTGCTCATTAAGCCTGAGTGACTTTATCATCCCCTGTACAACTGTTGGATGTGCTTTACAATTCTTTGCACACTCCTTGTCTCGGGCATCATCAATAATATCGCCAATCTCTTTTTGTTGTACAACATCGTCACCATTCATTTATAATCCCCCTTATCTCAATGCTTGCCCGTTCCTATATTCCTCTTTTATATTGTATTCAACATACACAGGCTCTTGCCCTGTTACCTTCTCTGCCATCCCATCAAACCAAGTCTTCCATGATTTTCCGGCTGTTGGCTCTGCTAGTTGCGTCTGCGTCAGATTTCCGCCTGAAACACTTCCCAGTGAATAAGCATTCTCCCGACACCCCGCAAATTCCATGATCTGTATATCGAGCATTTCAATTTCTTGTTTGGTAAACATCGGTTTACCTCGTCTCTTGCCGTAATGTCCAAAAGTCACTACGCTTTGCGCCTTGCGTACATATCGGCGGAAATTGCCCTCAGAATGGCAAGTATCGGCAAGTATCCAGACTCGTATCCCCGGATGTTTCTGCGCCAGTTTGACAAACATCAGCTTTATTGCATCATCAACAACACCCTGATCGTAAAAATGTATTACTTCATCCATTCCGTCATCTTCATCATTATTCAAATCCGGTGTCTGACTGCCGTGACTTGAGATTGTAAGAGCCAGCAAATCATCACGCTTAAGATCATGCTTATCAGCAATATCCAAGACAGCATTTTCCGATTTCTCCCAGGTCGCGTCCGCGTCAACCAGTAACGTCCCGGCAAAATCGCGTTTTGTTAGATACTCATAACAATCAACAGCGTCCTTCTTTGCTCCCGCGCAATAACCCGCCTGTCCATTTTCAACGCCAACACAGATCGCCACGCACTTGTTACTCCGCGTTACTATGACTGGTGTAATCGGCTGAGTATTATCAGGTACACTTGCACAACCACATAGAAACAAAGACAAAATTATTGTGATACATTTATTCCACACGTGCATTATCCAATCTCCTTATTTTATCACCGTCTTTTCACTCACAAGGGTTTCATTAAATTTCAGATATGATTCCTTGGTAAAATGCTGGAAGTATATCTTGAGCATTTCTCCGCTTTTGGGATATAGATACATTTTATAGTTTTTATCGGTACGTCCTACACTGGAACCAGTCCTGAGAAGCATGGTAACGTCATCAGGATGAACACAACCGCAAAAACTACACTGTCTATATTTCGTACTTTTCCGATATTCCCAATAATCAAGATTTTCTTCCTTGGGAAATGGCCCTAATTCATTCATCCTTCTCGGACAAGTTGTTTTCTCTCGCTTACACAAGTTATAGAAAAAGAGTATAAGTTTATTCATAGTTCACCATTTGTTATATTCCCACATCCAGTCTTGGAGCGTTCCGGCCCCGGCCGCGTTGCCCTTATAATCCTCGAAATAAAGTATGCCGCCATCCGGCCCCAGCTTTGACGTGAGTTGCGGTATCAGTGTGGGAGCGTTCGCGGCATTGATTGTCATGCCATCAGCGTTCCTGCGGAGCGATGCACCGGATGAGTTCCATGCGTTCAAACTGTTCTTACTCGGCGCAGACCGCACATCAAGCGTGGCATCACCAGCCCATTCACCTGAACCTATCCCGTTTGAATACAATCGCCCCTTATAGCCTTGTGCCCGTATATGCTTGGCGAGTTCCTTGCAGAATGACTTTGAAGATGACACAGAAGGTTCAAGATAAAGGACGATCCCGAATAGCTTGTCACCGCATTTATTCAACAGATCGGTGAGGCATTTCTTTTCTTTTTCCAGCATGGCAGAGGTATATAAATCTGTGTTCTTCAATCCCTTCTTGAAACCAAGACCACTCATCAGGTAAGACCAATTCTTTCTGACGCTCGGCTCGTTGCCACAAACCACCATCACCCTCATGCCCTGATCATGAATAAAGTTGATGTTCTTGACCGCAAGATCAGTGACGGTGGTTTCGGTCCTGCCGGCACCGATATGTGGCCGCGCAACGCCCACGCCTTGACCATCATGCACAAATGCCAAATCTAACGGGCAATAGATCGTGTTGTATCTGCCCTTCTCTCGGAGAATCCTTAAATCGTCTTTGCGTATGGAAACATCCTTCATCTGCGCGATGTCACTTGCCATTAACCCCCTGATAAGTTCCGTTGTCTGCGGTTGCGTGGTTGTAGTCGTGCTGGTTGTCGTTGTAGTTGTTGTCGTACTGATCGGTGGTATATCAATCGAGTCACAACCACACAATGTCATAACTAATGCTAACGTAAACTTTCTCATTTCTTCCTGCCTTTCCTTTTCCTTACCAGCACACACGGCATTTTGATAACCTCACCCGCTCTAAACGAATCACGCTCGCCCGTAGCCATCCAGTCAGGTTGCCACGCTATCGGAAATCTGTATTCGCGGAGTTTTGTCTTTGGTTCACTCATTCATACACGCCTTTAAACCACCGGATTTCCTGAATTGAGGTATAATCATTGTCAGCACCATCACCAACCCTAACCACATCTAATAGATAATAACGGTATTCACTGGTGTTCGGTATCTCGAATGATTTTGTTTCATTAGACGTAAAAGTGTATCCCGCCTGATAATCAAGTTGAACCCTTGCTCCACCGTTGTTACTTCCCCACAGATACCATGTGTGCGGTGTGCGCTCATTATATCTATGGGATGCCGTTATATTGTATTTCTGAATAGTGTATGATCTGTTCGTGCCCCAATCATATTTTATCCAACAGTGGTTAGTGTCAAGTTGTGCGGAAAGCCAACCATAGGACGAGGTTGAGACATTATCAAAACATTTGTACGCGGAATATGTAGGCGCGGTTAATTCGCTTGATGCCGCCGTGATTAATGGGGCTGGTAAATTATTCGCCGTCATATTGGTAGTCACATCCGTATAGCCAACGAATACGCTCTGTCTGACATACGGTCTTGATATGCGCCCGTTCCATCCATTCCATGCACAGAAAAGGCAGATGCAAAACAATGCTATGGATATTCTTTTTATCATGGGGCGATTCCTGAAAACGTCATTTTTGCATTTGTACTAGGACAAGGATAGAATGTGATGGTCTGTCCAATAGTGATTGGCACATTGACCGCAAGATTGCTTCTCACAGACCCATTAAAAGTAACGTTGCTGAAACAAATTGAGTTCGTAAAGGAAGCATCATCGTCAGCATCGGCAATGTACACATTTCCAGTAGGAGCCTGACCAGTCAATGCGTACCATCCAAAGTTAGTTATCCGCGCTGACGCATAAGGACACGGCGGAACCCAGAGCAGATAGTTCGTGGCATTCGCGCTATTGGTAAATACCCCATAATCAATCGAAAAACTGAACACTTCTGATGTCGCGTTGTTCCAGTTGTTTGATGGAAAACCATGTATCAGACCCAGAATGTTTGTCCCCCCTTGTTTAACTACAACGAAATCGCTGGTACTACCAGAAGCATTACTCACACTTACATACTGCACAATCGCCGTCTCTGCGTAGGCGGTATTGATGTAGGCGTTGGTGAATGAAACTGGCCCGACGCTCCGTATCCCGCCCGTACCAACCGATATTGAATCATCAGCATAAGAAATTGCGCCAATGGTAATTGAACGGTTATGTGTGTTTGTGGATGCGCCTAAACTTATTGATGCGTGTCCCGTCATGTATGCGTTTTGATTCGCTGTGAGATTGAATAATTGCAATGAGCCACGTCCGTTATTTGTGGCAAAACCCGCATCGTTGTAACCGTATTGAATTGCACCAGCCCCATTGATAACCATTGTGCCTAAATTTATCCCACCCTGAAACGCACCATAACTGTTATCGCCAATCAGCATCAACCCTTGGCTGTAGCCGTGTTGAATGCTTCCGTGTGCGCTATCACCTATCTTCATTACACCGCCGTTGTTGTAACCTAGTTGCATTGCGCCAACAGCACCGTTGCTAATCGAAGATATTGCCCCAACTTGCGCCAATCCGCGTTGCATTGCACCATAAGCTGTTGTGCCTATATACATCTTACCAAGATTATTGAACCCGAATTGTCCAGCACCGAAAGAATCAACTCCAATTTCCATCACTCCGATATTCAACCCACGCTGTTCCGCACCATCGGCATCTTGCTGAATGACCATTACTGCGCCCGTATGATTACAACCATGTTGGCTTGCACCCATAGCTTGAGTATTTATTAACATCGCACCTCGGTTTAAACCCCATTGATTTGCACCATAAGCCGAATTGCTAATCACCATTGAACCTGATTCGTTTGTGCCGTGTTGACTTGCGCCAAATGCCGAAGCATCAATATTTGCAACTGACAAACTACCACCCCAAACGCTTCTGTTGCCGCTTCGAGAGCCATCAGTAAAGAAGGCTTGCGTCTCCGCATTGGTCGCGGAGATTCCTTGAGCCTTGCTTGCGGTGTTTGTTTCAAGTACCTCAATTCGCGTGATCTGGGCCGTCATATTGGTATTCTGTGTCTCGTTGGTATTGGCTAATCCTGTTTCTGCAAGCTGATTACTCGCGATCTGGGCGGCGAAAAGTGTCTGAGTATTGGAGTGCCCCGTTATCGCTGTATTCTGTGTCTCGTTGGTATTCGCCAGACCCGTAATCGCCGTATTCTGTGTCTCGTTGGTATTGGCTAATCCTGTTTCTGCAAGCTGATTACTCGCGATCTGGGCGGCGAAAAGTGCCTGAGTATTGGAATGCCCCGTTATCGCCGTATTCTGAG